>Ga0114129_10002884_pt1 | contig 24068 bp, 22 predicted proteins | sample RhiMetdeltSRZDD1_FD_80071 | JGI IMG/M metagenome (GOLD analysis project Ga0114129, IMG submission 80071) | Populus rhizosphere microbial communities from Tennessee, USA - Rhizosphere MetaG P. deltoides SRZDD1 (version 2) (version 2) | ecosystem: Host-associated > Plants > Roots > Rhizosphere >...
ATAGGACCGTGCCCTTAATGTCATTGGTCTTGACATATTCCGTAACGAAGTGGGCGACATTGTTGAGCGATCCCTTTACGAACCTGACCTCAATGTCATATCCGCGACTTGCAGGGTCAACGAGTACCGCCTTGTGTCTATCAGCGCCGCAAACAAACTGAGCCGCTTGCTTTAGGTTTCCCACAGTAGCAGAAAGCCCAATTCTCGTTATCGGCTGCAATGAAACAGCTTGTAGTCTCTCAAGGCTTATTGAAAGATGAGCGCCACGCTCATTGGAGACTAGCTCATGAACTTCGTCTACTATTACCCATTGCAAACCCTTTAGTGCAGCCAGCATCTTATCACTTGTTAGAATTATTCCAAGTGATTCAGGTGTTGTTATCAGCACATCAGGAGGGTTTTCTAGTATCTTTTTCCTAGCCAAAGCAGTAGTATCGCCATGCCGAATTTCAACTCTTAAGCCTTCTGACTGCGCATAGTGTATGATACGACGAAGGACGTCATTATTGAGTGCACGCAGAGGTGTAATGTACATTGCCCTAATTGTGCCTATGCTATATTCTTGATGGGCAAGCATAGTAAATACAGGCAGGACTGCTGCTTCGGTCTTGCCAGAGCCTGTGGGCGCGACCAGCAGACAGTTTATCTTCCTTAAAATTATCGGCAATACCTTGCGCTGTATGGTAGTTAGAGAAGAAAACCCTTCTTTTCGGAATTTGTTTATTATAACATCTTCTTCTTTAGCATGATGGGGATGATCATTGTTGTCACTTTTCAGTGTCTGCAGCTGTCCCGGTGTGCTGCTGTTGTTGCTCCCGTTTTGCTTTTGCGCTTGATCTTTCATAAACCATCACTGCGAATAGGCCTGCAATGAACAGCCCTACGGCAACCATGACGTAAGAGTCAAAGTTTGCAATTGTTTCTCCGCTCATTGGAGACTAAAGTCATTAGACACTCAATAAATATATTCGTATATTCTTTGACCCTGATACCAAGGATACCAGCACTAAACGTCGATCAATTATATGCTATTATTACAATTTTCCAATCCTATCAGATAACAAAGGGAATACCGATAGACTAACACGTTACTTTATCTTTACTTAATTTAGTTGAGGCTCTCTTCCCTTAAAGTGCTCCCGAATAGGTTCAATTATCCTGTTGATATAAGTTGCAGTTGAGCTCTTTAAATCCATTGGATGGATCTTTTTTGTGACAAAATCATGCTCTATATCCTTGTAGTTAGCATATGTGATGCTTCCGCCATATTTAAAAGGCCGCTCAATTACAAACTCGTCAAATTCATGGAATACTACATAGCGTACTAACTCAAGAACGGGGTTGCCTACTGTAACTTCTACGGGGCAGAAGGCCTTGCTTATTTTGTTGCGGATCGTCTTTTCGTCGTCATGGATAAGAATCCCGCTTGCAGGCTTGCTCTTGCTCATCTTGCTTGATATTCTAACGTCTTCACCATCACCACCTTCATCGACGTTGATTCGCAGCGGTTCAGACATGCCTGGCAGCAAATGATGATGTACAAGTACTGGAACCTTCCAGCCGAGCTTGGGAAAGATCTCCCTGACAAGCATATGGATCTTTCGCTGGTCCATACCAGCATGCACAATATCAAGTTCAAGCGCTTTTATGTCAACTGACTGCATTGGAGGGTACAGCAATTGCGATAAGTCAAGGTTTTTTTCAGCCTCATTCCTACCCATTATAGTAAGAGATCTCATTGTCCTTGCAAGTGTCATATGCTTTGAGAAGTGCACAAAGTTCTCCCAATAATCTTTAGTCTCCTTATAGAGATCACTTCCAAGCACGATATTGACTCCAGGGCAGAAGAATTTGAAAGCATCAGTATAGTACTGCGAGACTTTCTTTATCTTATCCCAGTCACCTCCCATTTTGTCGTTGATGTAGGTGTGCCAGTCAGCTAAAAAGACGGTAGTAGTAATGCCAGCCTTCATAAAGTCGTTTATCTTGAATCCTGTCATGACAAGGCTGCCAACGTGTAGCACTCCCGATATCTCCAAGCCGATATAGTGCTTTGGATGAGTCTTTGTTTCTATCAGAGTACGAAGCTCGTCTGCTGTGACAACCTCCTCTGTCGGCTCACGCATTATGAATGCCAGTCGCTCATCGACATCCATTGTTGTAAAAGAATGCGACTGACACACTTCTATAAACCTTATACTAGGCACATCTTGAATAGTCAATAAGTTCAAAGAATATGCTCATGTCAAGTAAACAAAGATAGGTAGACAGATCCCATCCTGGTGGAAGAAAAGGCCAAGTTGTTAGTGCTGCTACCGCCCATTTTTACCAAATGCCGTATAGCATATTGTACAGAAGCGCAGGGATATGACATCCTGGCAATGTCTGCAGTATGTTTAGCCTATTTTCGAAAAACCCTTAAACTCCCTTTATATTCTATTTTGATGGATAGTAGGCATGGAAAATCATTATTATATGCCTGGAGTTGCGGTGCTTGCCTTTATTATATCCACTAGTCTGCTGCCATCAGTATTTGCTCAACAAAACAATTCTCAACAATTTAACACTACAGACACGGGTACCTTGTATGGTCAATCTTCAGTACCAACTGATGATAACTCTACAGGGCTAAACGTTACAAGCACGGATGTCCCTGTGCTCCAGCAGGTATCGGAGAAAGGCATCTATCTAGTAGAGCTAAAATGGCCTCTAGTCTATAGTGACGCAGAGAATTCCTTGCAGGTAGAATTAGTATTCAATAACGCCAGTGCTCCACCGCCTACTAGCGATACAATCCCTCAAAGAGAGGACAACTTTACTGATTCAGGCATTGAAGATACACGGACTGTTCCGGCAATTCTTGGAGGTGAGCCTATGCAAGTTGAAAGCTACGATATGGCAATTTTTACTCCCGATGGCAGAAAATTATGGGAACAGCTTGACCAGCCGGGGCAAGGTGGACGGGCGACGCAGAGAATCGAGCTTGATAGCAACTACACAGGTCCAGTCACGGTAAATATAAGCGACATCAGGTCAGGCGATAGTATGGGCGAAGCCGCCAGTGGAGCTGACATGACAGACGCAGTAACATTTGCTGTTACAATAGCACCAGAATTTCCACTTGTACCAGTACTGCTTGCTATTGGGATCGTAGCTACCATTGCAGTTCAGAAATACAGGCATCGCATAATATAAGATTAATAATCTGAAATGGATAAAAATTGCTAGTTCACAGGTCTTGTATATGAGTGATATTATTTCGTGGGATAAGGCCATTGGCAAAAAGGTGAAATCAAGTGACGATAAGGACCTTGGCAAGGTTGAAAGCATAACCCTAGATTATATCCAGACAAAGGAGGGTATGATATCAAAAACTTATTACTTTATCCCAAAGTACCATCTTAGTGGATACGATGGCGATAAGTTGTGGGTGTCACTTACGAAAGATGAAGTAAAAGCAAAGTTTGAGAGAGAGAACCCCCCTGAGCCATCCGAATGGGAGACGCAAGAGTACACAGAGCGCAGGAGGACTATAACGCAACAACACCCAGATTTTATAACAAACATTCCAGCATACAAACCTTCTTCAGACATGGTTCAATTGTCATGGGATAAGATCATTGGCAAAAAGGTAAAATCAAGTGACAAGAAAGATCTTGGGGAAGCAGAAAGTGTTGCAACTGAGTATATAGAAGTTAAAGAGGGAATGGTTAGCAAGAAGCACTACTATATTCCCAAGTACTACATTCAAGGCTTTGACGGCGATAGCTTGTATACCTCACTCACTAAGGAGGTCATCAAAGATCGCTTTGAGCGCGATAGTCCACCATCTCCTTCAGAATCGCAGATTCCAGAATACCAAGGGCGGGTGATCCAGGCAGAATCTGTTCAGCCACAATTTGTTCACGGCGTGCCCAGGATGGCAAGAGAACCCTTGACGGAAATATCAGATGATTACTCTGGGAGAACATACAACATACAGTGGGACCAACTGATTCACAAGCATGCCAGGACGACTGACAAAGTAGAGATAGGATATGTTGAGAGAATAGGGGATGAGTTTATTGTGATAAGAGAGGGTGTATCAAATGTTCATGTATATTATATTCCCAAGACGTATATCCGCGAATATGACGGTAGCCAGATATGGATAGATGCACCGAGCGGCCTTGTCAGATCCAAGTTTGAAAGGAAAACCGAACCTCCAGTTGAGGAGCTGCGAGCCATGGCAACAGAAGCTCCGCGTTATAGAAAGATTGGCTCGCAAGCACAGCTCAAAGAAGAAACAAATACAAGCACATTAGAAACCGACGTCGACCTAAATCAAAGCAATATAGAAAAAAGATAAGGGTGCCTAACCTGCGCCATCTTCTTCTTTTATGCAACTTTTATTACTGACGCGTAATTCGCAAGCCACTCTCGGTGTTTCTTGTAATCAGGGTCAGCTTCCCTCACTAGCTGCCAAAATTGCTGTGAGTGATCAAACTCTATTAGGTGCATAAGTTCATGGATCATAACATAGTCAATGACATTGGAGGGGGCTGCTACTAGAAGCAGGTTGAAATTCAGGTTCCCGTTTTTTGAGCAGCTGGCCCATCTTGACTTTTGATTCTTTAGGGATATCTTGTTGTACTTGACATTAAACCTACTTGCAAGCGTTGGAAGCCGATCTGCAATTATTCTGGCAGTCTGCTGCTTATACCATTCATGTATATGCTGCTTATACCTTCGTCTATCAGTAACGTGAAATGTTATGAGTTTAATGGCGTCACTGACCACTGTTGATGGCCGCCTATCCTTTACAACATGAAATCTATACCTGCTGCCAAGAAAATAGAGGCTATCGGGTTCTAGCCCCCCGTTACGTTCTTTTAATTTACTATAGTGTTGAGAGGTCCAGAGTATCCAATCCCTCTTTGAAGTAACGAATATCTCAAGCTCTTTGAGATTGTAGCTCAGAGGCACCATAGCCTGCACGCCATTTATATCGGATACTAGTCGCAACCGCTTTGTCCTCTTGTTCGGGCAGATCCCAATTCTAATGGTCATGTTGTCATCAAAAACAACTGATAGAGACAATTAACAGATTCAAGTTTTGATAGTTGTTAAAGAATTTTATGCATAAAATAGATACAGTCTATTACGCTTTTTCTTTCTTAAAGACCCTGTCGCTATTGATAAATTTATGGTCAGCAAAATATAATAGTCATGGAGTATTTTATATAAAAATTAGTTATAATATTGCGTGATATCCTTTTTAATAAAATGAATTCGTACTTATGGTATCATGGTGTCAGGCAAGTATTTCAATAAAGGTGTCAAATCTTTGGATTCCCCTCATGTTGGACACGTTGTGAGGGAAACCTCAGACAAAATTGTAGTCTTTGGTGAAGGCGATGATAGATATGATATTCCTAAAGATAAGATTAGATTTGCTGCAGCCAATGTTCTGATTGACTTACCATTTCATGAAATTGTGAAGAATTACAAAGTTAGCAGAGAGCAGCCACTACCTATCGATAGTGAGCATGTACATCCTGAAGATTTACCAGAGACTGTAGATTTGGCAACGTATGAAGGAAAATATCCAAAGTCGCTCTTTAACAAAGGTGTAAGAACACAAGACGAAGAGCACATAGGGCACGTGATGACTGAAGCGGGAGACAAGATAGTGGTATGGGGACACTATAACTGGCGGTTTGACGTTCCAAAGTCAAAGATTATTGCTGTTGGCAGAAATGTCATTTTGGGAATGGATTACAACGAGATATTCAAATACAAAGTTGACAGGAATGCTCCGCTGCCCACGGGAGAACCGGTAGATCGTTTAGCCGAGGAAGAAGAAAAAATGCAGTAAATAAAAAAAGAATGCTTGATGACAAGTATTTCATAAATTATCACATTCCATATTTCTGATAGTATATGAGAGCAAATGATTTTTTTATAAAACTAAATCACACCTGCTTGCCGCAGCTTTTGCGGCAGATAGGTTTCTGAGAGGTACTTGAAGCCGTGCTTGAAGAATGCGTCAAGCTCGCACTTTTCCTTGTTCTTCAGGAATATATCAAGCTCTTTCTGCCACTTTTTGTCTTGGAACCAAGGTTTTTTCTTCATATCGTTTGCTCTGTTGAGATCTTCTTCTGACGCAGCAAGTCTTGCAACTTCGGGTATATTGTATTCGTAAATGTCTGAGAATAGCATACCAAGTATCTTGGCATCGGGTGTGACGAGCCTGTAACTATCGTAACTGAGCGATTCGCTTCCGATCTTGTATCGCAGCGCAATGCCAAGCCCCCAAGGGTCGGCATCTGCAAACACTACTACAGGCTTTTTCCATTCTTCGTTGAGTGCCCTAACCATCATTCTGGTCGCTCTGTCTGGCTCACCCGAGCCAGTCATCAGGATTGCATTATGCTTCTGTATAAAGCCAGATTTGCGTATATTGTTTAGCACAGTATCTTTTTCCACCACCATTACAAAGTCGGCCTTAACGTCTACTATTTCAACGTCGCGTATGTTGGTTGGTATCAGCTGCGACGTAGCTCTGCTGCCAAGATTGCAATTTATGATATCGCCCCCAACTCGAAGTGTAATCGGGCCGGATATCATGCCCTTTGGTTTTGAGGTGACAGAGAACTCTTCTCGTGGAACACCAGTCAGGAGCTCAATTGCTTTGATCGCATTATCCGAGTCGTCTTGGCTGTTCCAGAACTTTTGTTTGTTCTTTTCATCGCCCACCGTACTCAGAGTGGCATAGTACATTCCACGTATTGTGCTCTCCATTTCCTCATTTAGCAGCTTACGCACGGCATTAGCCATTACCAGATACTGTGCAAAGGTCGGTATTTTCTTAGTACTGTCAGGGCTTATGCTGACCGTCTTGTCACCAATCGTTAACATTCTTTCTTCATCAGACCAAACTGTGTTGTCGTAACCCACCTTGGGGACATTTAGTACAGGCAGGGTCTTCTGTACCATAAGATCAGTGCTGACATCTTTCATTATCAGCTTAATTTTTTTGATAACTTCTAGGTGACGCTTGTCGGCAGGCATTTTTATTTACGCCTCCGCCCCTTTGGCTTAGTACTATCAGATACATTGTCAAGTGTCATTTGCACTTGATTCTTCTTCTTGTCTTTCCGCAGGGTTTCCGGTATCTTTTCTTCCTTCATCAGTGATTTTGTCAGCTTACCCTTTCTCCTTCCAGCAGTCATCGTAAGCTGTTGATCCTTATCGGGCTTGACTACTTCGCCATGGATCTCTAATGATGTTTCTTCTGCTTCCTCTTCAAGGCGCTCGCCTGTTATCTTATCCTCCTTTTTGTCTAGTACTCCGCCCGTGATCTCACCTTTGACGTGCTTTTCTGCAAGCTCGGTAAACGACTGCTCTAGCTTAGAAACGTCAAGTCTGATGGATTCTGAAATCGCACTCACTACCAAAGGAATGTAATACTTATATAGGTTAAGCCTGCCTTGAGCCTCTTTCATCCTTAGCTCTTTTCTTATCTGCGCGCTCACCTTGCGATAGAGCTCAGACAGGCAATATTTCATATGTTTTTTCAGCTCGCCCTCTGAGGCTATGCTTTCCTTGCCGGCAGTCTTGTACGGGATCTTAGTAGAGCAAATGTGGAAAAAGGTATGAATTGGCAAAAGTTCCACAGCTCTATCAGATTTGGTTTCCCCGTTTGTAAATTGCGCCTTTGCCTCTTTTTTGGTGATCCCCATTTTATTTATCTCAACTTCGGAGACTACTTCCCTTGCTACGTCTGATCCTTCGTCGTATAGCAGAGGAATCTTGTTTGCGAACCTATAGAGCTTGAATGAGGGTATATCACCACCATACGCTATTCCGCACTCGACAATAGTAGGCCTGTTGTTGATAACACAAGTACGTGAGGCATAGGCAGTGAGTGCTGGCTTCAATACTTTGACTGTGAGCTGAGGCCGTTGGATTTCTGTAGTGGATGTTTCTTTGGAAACCGTCTCCCGAGTGGTGATAATTGTATATTCAGAGGTCATTCCAGTTGTTAGGATCTGTTCTCCAATTGGGCTCAGATGATCCGTATTTGCCTGCTGGAAGTTGATATACTTACATACCTTCACAATTTCTATAAGTTCATTCTCAGTATACTTGTCAGCGGGCTTGTTCTCTACTTCTGCTTTAGAAATGATTTCTTTTGCCTTTTCACTTGACATCTTTTGAAATGAAGCGGATAAGATTCCCTGAAGCGTGGTTTTTTGATTCATGAAATTCATTATAGCCTTCTTAAGCGTCTGTAGATCCATGTCTGCGGGATGAGGGAGAACTTCTTTGGCGGGTTGTGGCATGAATTCCGTCCTTCTTTCAAACCGGACCTTGCCCTCATCGGTTTCGTATTCGATAATAGCATAAGGATTGACAATGCTTGTTTGGCTAATGTATTCATTTATCTTGTTCTTTATGTTGTTCCTTGTGATTGGAGAAAGTTTTGCATGGAGCACCGCCTCAACCTTGAAGCCAGAGTCATCGCCTATCTCGCTCTCTTCACCCTTTGTTACTTTTTTTGCAAGTACTATTGGCTTATTTGTGCTGATATCTGTTCTAAGCGCAAAATGATATTCCACGCCTTCCTCAATCGATTTTGACCGGACCTTGAGCGGATGAATAGTATCTTTGGTGGAAAACGCAGCTATCATTTTGAGGCCCACACCAAACAGGCCACGCTGCTGCTTTTCAACGTATTTGCCTGATGTCAAGAACGAGCACACTGCAATTGGCACCTTGTCAGATGGTATCCCAATGCCGTTGTCCTGACATGTAATCATCCAGAGGTCATTTGACGCATCAAGCAGTTTAAGCGACAGCGATATCTTGGGCAGAATATGATCTGTCTCGCACGAGTCAAGAGAGTTTTCGATAAGTTCCCTCACAGCCATATACAAAATACGTTCAGTGGTAAAGCCTGCGAGCGCAGAATTATCGACAAAGAACTCCGACTCGGCTTTTTTATCATACCTCACCTTTCCTTTCAAGACTGCGGGCTTTGACTGTGCAGCTGCAACCTCTACAGTAGCCTTTTGCTTCAAAGTCATTCAGACTATTCGGTAACTTAATTTAACTTTTTATGAAAAATTTCTTGAGTTAATGGATAGAAAAGGTTAATCTGAAGAAGATCTCTTGAAAATTCTTTCTACGTGTTTTCGAATTAAGGGCACTTTAATGTCACAGAACGATCCTCTATGAATCTTAAGCACATGGAAAGAGACCTAGCAGCCTAGATATGGTCGTCGTCATTACCATGAGTGAACTGGTAGGGATTGTTCCTCTGATTCTGGTTCACAACTGCGATAGTGTTTCTGAGGAGATGATACATACTATCATGGCATGGGCATGCACACATCTTGGTCATAGTGGAGGAGTTGACTGTCTCTTTAATGATTCCATTGCACAATCCATGATCGTTCTTGACGCAGTCATCTGACTTGACCACAGATATTTTCTCAGTATTTAGTATAAATATTGAATGGAAATGGTTAAATCGACTTTCTTCTCCTTTTCTTGCATGAAGATTTATTCTGAAAGCAGACCGTGGGGCAAATTTGAGAAATTCCATGAGAACAAACCTTGTACCGTCAAATTGATTTTTGTCAATGCAAATTCTCGGCTCAGTCTCCAATATCACAAGAAGCGGTCTGAATTCTGGAAGGTAATCAAGGGTACTGCTATGGTCGAGATTGATGGAAAAACGGTTACCCTAGGAGAGGGAGGGACGATTACGATCCCAAGGCAAGCTAAACACAGAATACTTGCGCTTGGGAGTGACTGCATAATACTTGAAATTGCATACGGCAGGTTTGACGAAAACGACATTGTCAGATTAGAGGATGATTACCACAGGGTCACCGTGCCAAAGACTAGGGTAACAGCTGCCTAAGCGAATATGTATAGGAATATCGATTCAAGATTCGGCCAGGAAAGAGCTCAAAATAATGAGCCAAAGAGTGCAAGGGCTGTAAGCATAGTTTTGGCAAATAGAGTAAGAGGATCATTACAAAGGCGGTGTATTGATGGTAGAGATTAGTGAAGGCGCTATTACCGTTCGAGCAGATACGATATCTCTGACAGTCATTTCTTTGATAATAACAGACATGGACACTTTTTTGACAATTATGCACCAATTGATAGCACTAGCTGGAATAAGAGGGGTGCTTGAAGTTGAAAGTGAAGGCATGCCATAATTGAGGCTTGTAGATACCTTCAAGGCAAGTCTGGACCCCCATCTGTTCAGTCTTTACCGAAGATATCTTTATTCAAGGTACAAGGCAACGGATGAGCTTGCACAGGCAGAAGTAGTGCATGAGAAAGCAAAAGAAATTCTGGTCAAGATGACGGACAAGTTTAGGCAAAATATGTCATATTTTGATCCCGGTGATCAGCTCGCAGTTGAAATTGAAAATCACAAATTGAAAAGCCCGGTTGGGATCGCCGCTGGGTTTGATAAGAACTGCGACGTACTTACTCCAACATCATATGTCTTTGGCTTTCTGAATCCAGGCAGTGTGCTGAAAGATCCTAATACTGGCAATCCTCAGCGACCCAAGAGTGATGGAACAGTCAGGATTCTAGTTGACGACGAAAGAAAGGCAATAATTAATGCACAAGGCTACCCAAATAAGGGCCTCAATTATTCAATTTCGAATTTAAGAGAATTCGCGGAGGGTTCAAGGGGCGATGCCAAGGTGCTGCTCAACTTTTCAGGCATTACTGACACCCATACTGAAGATGCTGTACTCGATTCCTGCAAAGAAATTCTAGTCAGAGCTGCACCCCTTGTCGACTTCGGGTTTGAAGAAAATAGGACTTCGCCAAATACTGATTTTAATAAAATCCTCCAGACACCCGAGTTCACAAAAAAGATAACCGACCTAATGAACACACACGTCCCAGGAAAGGTCAAGGCATCCAAGATATCTCCATATAACAAGCTGCCGCCGTCAGATGAAGAAAGGAAATCCAAGCTCAAATCGATCAAGGTATTTTATGAAAATGGCGGAAACATAGTCACGCTAGGGAATACAAGGCCGGTAGACACTAGATCTGCCAAGTTTTATCGAAACTTTACGAGGGGGGTTGCAGGTGAGAGTGGCAAACCGCTTTTTCCGTACATGTTGAAGCTGGTAGAGGATGTACATAGAGCGTTTCCGGATATGATGATAATAGCCTGTGGTGGTATTTTTTCGGGGGAAGATGCTTGGAGAGCATACCAAAACGGGGCAACTCTGCTCTCGCTCTATACAGCTCTTACATACTATGGCTTTGGTGTTGTAAGGGACATACACAATGTTTTGAAAAGAAAGCTAGGAGGTGAAACATTGCAGGATTTCATAGAAAAGCGCGACGGCCGCATGCGGTGAATACTAATACAAACCATTGCAAAGCATTGGAAACCTTTTAATGCACCTGTAATCACTTTCCTCTAAAAGGAATAGGGATTTGGAGCGTTGGGAAAGTATCCTAAAGTGGTTCTTGCTGCTGACCGCACTTTGATGTCCCCTTACAGGGGAATCTCACTTGCATCATTCTTCGGATGTGCGCCAGCACTGGACATGAATAGAGATCACAATTCATTTTGGTACTATGTGATGCGCAATCAGGTCACCCCAAGGGTTCTTTTTGATTTTATTTGCAATCCTATTGACCATACAAATGGCGTCGCCAATTATGCTCCCTACGGCCTAAGAAAGGTGGAGGCTGCGCTCTTGAGGGACGGCTACAAACCAGAGGATGTCGTAGTTTCCCACCCCGATCACATCGAGAAATTCATCGGGCCCGAAACAGAAGTAGTCGGAACGTATGAGATGGATCCGCTTGGGATGGGGCCAGTGACCATGACATTCACCTACGGTCGCAAACAAATGTCCTATGATGAATTTTACAACCGTGAGCTTCATATGAGAATCAATGCCGCTAAGGCAAGGACAGGGAGCAAAGCAAAAGTGATTGCTGGTGCTTCTGGCACTTGGCAGTATAACTACGATCCAGCCAAGATTGAGGAATATGGCCTTTATGGCATTGTCGAAGGCGAGCTGGGAGGTATTGGTCCTGAAATTGATGGGGCTGGAGGCAAATTTTTCGATGCGATTATTGCAGGTGAGTGTGATACTGCCAATCCCTTCAAGAAGAGCCAATTCAAAGTTGAAATTAAAGAGTATGCTAGAAATGACAGAACATACCACGGCAGATTCATTCACTATTGGAATGAACCATCGGTCAGTGAGATTCCAACGATCGTCAACCCCAGCATGCATGGCATGGTCGAGGTTATGCGGGGCTGTGGACGGGGCTGCAAGTTCTGTGATGTAACACTGAGGCCACTTAGATATTATCCGGTTGAAAAAGTGCAACGGGAAATAGAAGTGAACATGAAATACGGAGGGTTAAAGAATGCATGGGTCCATAGCGACGACATTTTTGTCTATGGTCTTAACCCGAGGACAACAAAGAACATGCAGCCAAATAGAGAGGCCTTGGAAGAACTGTTCAAAGGTATCATGGCAACTGGCATAGAGCATACAAACCCGACCCATGGGACGCTTGCAGGCGCAATAGCAGATGAGAGACTCATCCCGAACATATCAAAGATAATTAGAGCCGGCCCCGACAACCACATTGGCATCCAATGTGGTTTTGAAACTGGCAGCATAAGGCTAATCGGCAAGTATGCAGATCGCAAGCTGGCCCCATACAAGCCAGAAGAGTGGCACTGGGTAGTCAAGACCGCCATTAAGACACTTAACGAGAACTACTGGGTTCCCGCGTTCACGCTCATCATGGGTCTTGACAACAACGAGACACAGGAGGACAGCTGGGAGACAATTCAGCTCATACATGAGATCGAGACTGAGCAGCCAGATAGCAAGTTCACTACGACACCGCTTACCTTTGTACCTATCGGGCTTCTTGAGAAATCAGACTTTTTTGATATAGGTAATACGATGGACCCAGGAAAGTTGGGCGTCATGTACAAGACGTGGCAGCATAACTTCAAGTACGGCATCAAAAAGTTCATGGGCAAAGTAGGGCAAAACAACGCAATAAAGGACTGGTTCTTCACGCAAATGGCTGCAACTCTCGGTGGCGTACCACTCTCTGCAATGGAGAAATTCGCAAGGAAAAAGGGCAGAGAACACGAGTATGCCATTGAAAAGATAAAAGCAAGATACTGGTAGAAGATCTCAACTTTATTAGAATAAAGATTCTTCTTTCTATGCTATCGATGATGTCCTTCACGGGAGGGTCTGAAGCATAAGGCAATGACTTGCTGAAACTATTTAAGATCAGACACCGCCAAGATAGGCTCAGGGAGTCATAAATGTGGCATCAGAAGGCTGTACAAAGGTCGTGAAATATCAATGCGTAAGTAAAGAAAGGGTGATTCTTGACGTTGAACAAATATAGCGAAGTATTTTCATTTTGTTTAATTTAACTTGAATTTATAAATATAAAAAATAATGGGCTAGCTTCTTGATACGTTTTTCTTTTGTGCTTATTTTCTTCTGGAAGCATCTGTTTCTTTGTCTTCAGTCGTCCCCGTAGTTTTGCTCGTAGTCGATGCTGCTCCTGTTGGGATATCGCCATATCTGCCCTCATGCATCCTACCAACTGTATCTTTTGCATTCTGCCCAAAGATCCTCGCAGTATTTGAAGTTAATCTTGCGATTTCTCTAGAATTCTGTCTTGCATAATTCGTAGTTGCTCTACTTGCTACAATTCCTGCAAGTAACATGTTTGTTAGTAGCCGTGCGAGTACCTGTTGCTACCGAGTCAGTCATTGCACTCATACTCCTTGCGTAAATGTCTGCCATATCTCTAGTCGACATTCCCATTCACCACCAAGGTTGTATCAGACCCATCATCCAATAATTGTTGTTACCGCTGCTAATAGTGCCAGTACTACTGCTGGTTCTATCTGTAAACGGAGTCCATGCAGACTACATAGAATTGTTTACCTCTTTTTGTGAACCCAAAAAGTTATCTGCAATCTCTCGAAACGCATTGGCTGTCTAGTTCTGGAAATCAGTAACCGTTTGAGAGTATCTGGGGGTCTACCTCCTTACTTCCTCTATTGCCCTGCGAATGTTGTCTTTTGTATCATCAATTGATCTATTGATTGCATTCTGTTGTTGTCTTTGCAAGAATTCTGTCCTTTCACGTTCCTCTCGTCTAGACATGTCAACTGGATGACGATTAAACCGTATAAACAATGATTGTAGTCGTTGCATCAAGAACGCGCCTCTATACGCAATAGACGGAAAAATCACTTTAAAAGCTTAAGATTAAGAAGCTTTACTTTTAAGCGGATACGTGAGCCTCAAAGCTCACAGACTCACGTTGATCGCATCATTGCTAGCTGATCTGAGATCAGCTAGCAATTTTTGTTAGACGTTAGAAGATATCGTTATTATATGTTATACATGTATTTCTGTCCATAATCATACAGGTTTCTTCCATAGAACAGAATCTTGTACAGACGCATAGGGGCGTCCATATTCTGCTTAAAGCGTATTAAGAAAATGCGAATTGAATAGTACAAGTAATCAGATGCATCAAATAATTCAAACATTTGGCGTGCGCCATCAAGCAGAATTTTTGGCAGATTCGAGAATATATTCTTTGTATATATGATATGATATCTCAGGCTACAACCATGAAATGCTAACAGAGACTATTCTTTGCACATTTGAAATAGACGTGAAAATATGTACTCTACAATCTTGTTTACCAAATAATTTTAAAGTTAGCTTACGAAACCCTTTATTTATGATAAACACCAAATTCTAACATGACATCAGAGATTTTTGGAGAAAAGCAAGAGATTAATAAAAACAAACATCATGTGTATGACGACAAGACAATTGAAAACATGAAGCAATATTTTAAGGTTGAACATGACTCTGATGCATTACTGAAATATATAAAAGGAAATAGAATTAATCACGACGTACTAGCTTGACGTCGTAGTTAGTTTTTTCTTATACATCGCAAGAACCATCGTAGTTCAGAGTATGTTTGAAATTTGAAATAATGCATCAAACCTTCAATAGTCTTATCATCGTATTCTAGATGATGGTATTTCTGTCTATCTTCGGTTTGCCAGAAAGGGGAAGATCCGTCGGTTGAGTTTGTAGCCAATTTAATGTTGGTCTATATTTACTGTTATAACGAGAATTTAACTAGCGCTTATGAATGTACTATATGACTCTCTCTTAACCTTACTGAGTACAGATAATTATAGTCTCTATCGTACTAGATTGCAATAAAACTGCAATTGACGAAATTGATCTAGGAATAGCGGCGGCTGATGTATATATAAAAGACCTAATAGAGAAATAGCCATGTTTTAGGCTCATAATGAGAGTTATGATAACGAGGTAGTGTAAGAAGATTTTAGTAATAGAAACTATTGATAAAGAAAGAACCTATAACAATTTCAACGATGATTACATCACCTCTATTTAATTGTCATGCCGTCCACTACGAAAGTGAATGTCGTACAGACGAGGAGGACGATTTGGAGGCAGCCGCTTCGGTGGTCCAAAGCCGGTTGAGAGTGGCAAGGAATACGATGTTCAAGTCACAGAGATTAGTAGAAAAGGCGATGGGGTTGCAAGAGTTCAAGGATTTATTATTTTTGTAAAAGGTGGAAGAGTGGGACAGAAGACCAAAGTGAGGGTAACACACGTAGGAGATAGATTTGCAACAGCTGAAACCATTGATGGCGATAAGCAACAGCAGGTAGAGCAACAGCCATCAGCTGAGCAATCACAGGATATTGTTAGCCCTACAGTAAGAGAAGAAGAAGAAAAGCCAGAACTACAGGACTACTCCAGCTCAGAAGCAGAAGAGATTAAACCCGAAGAACAACCTCCAACAGGCTCTGATACAAATTGAGCCGTTAGCTTAAAAAATATAAGTTTACATCGTAAGAGATACACGCCTAGGCTCAAAGACTAATGTTGAGCAATACATGGAGGCACATATATATGGTAACAAGAGAAGTTCTTAGAAAATTCTCTCATGATGACAATCGTCAGCCGGCTAAATAGGAATTAATATTGAAAGTTTGGTGATTGAGCAGAACAGTGGAATAAACGAGGAGGAAAGTTCCTGATCATCAATATAACAAGTATTTACTAAATTTGAGAATGTATAATACCGCCGGATAACTGCATAGATATATTACATGAGTTTTCATATATGGAACTGATTGGGCGAGCAGTCGACGCCACAAAAGTTCACCATTGTTAATGGTTATACCATAAGGTATCTCGACTATGGGACACCTAACGCTAAGACCCTGGTCCTTTTGCATGGAATTGGCGCTTCTGCGGAAAGATGGTCTCGTGTAATTCCTGCTCTTTCAAAGTACTTTCACCTAATAATTCCTGATATTATTGGTTTTGGTTACAGCGACAAACCTGCTGTGGAGTACACAATGGATTTCTTCGTTGACTTTCTCAAAGTATTCCTTGACAATCTCAGCATATCCAAGGCAAGTATCATCGGCTCATCATTCGGAGGTCATGTTGCCACCGAATTTGCCATCAGGTTCAACCGCATGGTCGAAAAATTAGTACTGGTGTCACCTGCAGGTATGATGAAGACATCGACTCCAACCCTTGATAGATACATCATGGCTGCACTGTACCCCGTATACGAGCATGTCTATGGGGCATTCAGGGAAATGGCCAACGAATCAGATGCCGTCAGCGAAGAGATAGAGATGGACTTCGTGAACAGAATGAGACTTACTAATTCAAAGTATGCATTCATGTCCACTGTGCTCGGTATAAGATATGCACCCAAGATGAATGGCAGACTTTTCAACATAATTGCTCCAACCCTTCTTGTGTGGGGAGAACACGATAAGATGATACCGTTGCAGTATGCCAAAGAATACGATGAAATTCCCAAAAGGGAGCTTGTAGTGATAAACAACTGTGGTCATACCCCATACGTTGAAAAACCTACAATGTTTAACAAAATCGTATTAAAGTTCCTCATAGGTAGAATGCAATAGTTAGGTTTCCTTCTGCATGGATCCTTTGCGTCGACGCTCTATAGGTACCACAATCACCTGAACAAGATCTCCATCTTCTATGTTGAGTGCCTGCCTTTCCGCTTCGGGAATAGAAATTCTGCCGCCGCTCTGCACAGTAGTCTTGAACATTGCATTATTGAATGTCAGGCTCTGAAGAACCGCAAAGTAGTTCTGCATAGCATCTTGTTGAATATTAGAAAACTGTCGGATGAAGTCCTTCTGTGCCTCGCTTCCTTTTGAGATTGCTTTTTTAAAAGCTTCCATAGGATCTGTCGAATCGCTAGAACTCATGCGCATATGCAAACACAAATATCATTTATTTAATGTTACCTAGTGTACTCGCATATATTTAAAACAAAATTGCTTCTGCAGAAAATTAGAAAACTAGAAAGAGACTCAGCATCGTAACAGAACAAATCATACTGTGAGTAGTTTCAGGCAACATTAGAATTTAGTACTACTTGAAAAAGTTCAATAATAACGCTGGGGTATACATATCAGGTGCAGGCCTTTTTTCCACCCTTGATCCTACCATCAGCGTAAACAGTGGACAGGTTTTTCTTTGGGAAAAACATAAGGATTCATGGTATGGCATACATGGCGACCGAGTTATCAAGTTCACACACTCGGATAAAGGTATTGAATTTTTTTCCTTTCCAGAAGACAAGGCCTGCGACCAAAAAATATTCAGGCTGGACGATAACGTCAAAGAGATCTTTAGGGAATTATCACACGACCCACTTGTATGCAGACTAATCAAGGCATATCCCGGCCTCCGTCTTATAAGACAGGAGCCTCACCAATGTCTGCTCTCGTTTGTGTGTGCAAGCAATACCAACATACCCATGATTCGAAAGATGCTCTATAATATGACAAGAAAATTTGGTAGACGCACAAGAGTTGATGGAATAGACTTCTTTACATTCCCTTCAGCCGCAGATATCAACAAGGCAAGTCTATATGAGCTACGGAGTTGCGGCCTCGGATATAGAATAAAGGCGGTAAAGGCTTTGGCTGATGAGATCGCAAGTGGACGACTTGACTTTGATTTCTTAAAAAAAACTAGCTATTACGAATCAAAAAAAGAGTTATTGCAAGTTTACGGAATCGGGAACAAGATTGCCGACTGCGTTCTTTTGTTTTCACTTGAAAAGCTTGAAGCGTTTCCAATCGATGTCTGGATCGCAAGAGCGCTTTCTAGTCATTATGGTTGGCTTCACAAAAGTAAATTCCACTATAAGATTTCCCCTCATCAGTATCAGCAGCTGTCAGATGGCGCAAGAAAATATTTTGGAAGGTATGCAGGGTATGCTCAGCAGTATCTTTACTATCACACAAGACAGATCGCAGGTAGAAAATGGTGATAAATACTTAATAACTATCGTTACAAATGCTGAATAGTAATGTTAGCTAATCGCCCTTAATGGCAAGACCGTTAAGAACGCTTGACTGGGTGGTTATTGCAGTCCTCGTGATAGTTGCAGCTCTATTAATAATATACCTGTGGCCGCTTGTAATAGCAATAGTAGTAATCGCCGCTGGATACTTTATCTATAGATGGTATACAGGCAGAAGGCTCGTCAGGACGGGTTAGCCCATCTATTTTTTCTATTTGCAGCACAGCTTTTCTTTTCACTTCATTGTTTCGGATAATGAGACAGAATAACTTCTTCATAGCCTTCACTTAGGTTATTTATAAAAAGGCTGCGATTGGTGCTGTTCCTACGGGTTTGTGTATTTTGCGTTGTTGTAGTAATATCGCAAATTATGCTTTTACCTCTAATTTGCTAAGCTACTGCGTTAGATCTATAATGCTTCTTCGGATGATCAGCTTAGCTTCTGGTGAAAAGTCATATTGCTCCAAAATTACATTTGGATCTTTGATCAGTTCGTTTCTGAATTCTGGCTCGCTAGCTGCCTTAAGGAGCACCTCGCTTATAATCTCAGCTTCCTTTTGCTGTTGAGACTCCAAGGGTATCAGCACGAAACCGAATGCTTGTATATAATCTTAGTGGATGATTCCTATATAACTTACGAAACGTAAATACAGCAATCGTGATTCCCATTATAGTCAGAGATAGAGGTAAAATGTCTGCAAACTAGAACAATTTGTTTGCAAATAATGTACTATCGGTTACAGGTTGCAGATCGCAGTTCTTGGCTTGACAAGTCTACTTTTTATAGATAGCGTTCTGACCATCATAAGAAAATGCTATTCCCAACTAGATGAATCATTATGTTACTTTGATACCCAGCACAGCACAAGCCTCAAGGTAGTTAAGGCAGCAAGATGAATCACAGAGGTGTTGAACAGTAGTTTTCAGGGGCCACCTAATGATTATTTGCATGTGTTCCGACAACAAAGTATATCGCTTGCAAATCTAGCGTATTTTGTCGACAGTAGACAGCAGGAGTAAAAATAAGAAGAAGAGGAAGAAGAAAAAAGAGATAGGATAAGGTCCTATCCAGTCACATACGCTCTTTCGCCATGCTGTACAAGGTCTAGACCAATCTCTTCTTCCTTCGGAGTGACCCTTATGCCACCCGGCCAAACTACATCCATTATCTTGATAATGACTGCAGTGATGCCCATGGCCCATGCAAGTGCAGCAAATGCGCCTACTGCATTTTCATATAGCTGTGCAGGATTGCCAAATGCAAGTCCATTGTCTCCCCACGAGGTAAACCGCGCTTCTGCAAAGATGCCAGTCAGTAGTGCGCCTGCAAGACCACCGACGCCATGCACAGCCCATGTATCAAGTGCGTCGTCCCACTTCCTCCTATTCTTGAATGTAAGTGCTGCATAGCAGACAATAGATGCCAAGATGCCTATGACTATTGATGACATTGGAGACACAAAGCCAGATGCAGGTGTGATGGCTACAAGCCCAGCTACTGCACCAGTAGCTGCACCAACTGTCGAAGGCCTTCCAGTGTGTGCCCACGATATCAGAGCCCAGGTTACTGCGGCCATGCCTGTAGCAATTTGTGTTGCAACAAACGCACTACTGGCATTGGTCGCAGCTGCACCAGCTGAACCTGCGTTGAAACCAAACCAACCAGTCCACAGAAGAGCTGCACCTAATACAACAAGTGATATGTTGTGTGGCTCCATCGGGATCTTGCCATATCCCAGCCTGCGTCCAAGCATGAGAGCGATTACAAGACCGGCCCAACCAGAGGTAATATGTATGACCGTTCCGCCTGCAAAGTCAAGTGATCCTAGACAACCAGTCCATCCAAATCCACAATAGTCAGGGTTTCTTCCATAGTTGTCAGGTGCGGCAATCTGCCATGTCCAATGGGCAGCAAAATCATAGACGAATGTTGCCCAGATAACTATGAATATGATAAACGCGCTGAACTTCATCCTCTCTGCTACGGATGCTACGACTAGAGCGGGTGTAATAATAGCAAACATCATTTGAAATGCCATGAATGTTGTATGCGGTATTGTGATAGCATACTGGTTTGAAGGTACATCATGTTCCACATACTGCAGTCCAGCCCAATCAAAAGTTCCTATGAATCCGTATCCTCCAGCATCAGGTCCAAAGGCAAGACTGTAACCCCACAGCGCAAATTGCACTGCAATAACGCCGGTGGTTATGAATACCATCATAAGTGTATTAACAGCGTTCTTTTGTCTCGATAAGCCACCGTAGAACATCGCCAGCCCTGCAGGTGTCATCATGAGCACCAGTGCAGAGGCTGTCAGCATCCATGCATGGTCACCAGTATCAATCTCACAGGGAACAAGCTCTGCTTGTCCAGTTTCGTTGTTTGTTTGTGTCACATAGCTTCCATCCTCATTTGTCTCAAAGCAGGAATAAACTACTCCGGGGTCGTCAGCTGTATAGGCAAGTGCAGTTTCAGAAAAATTAACGGCAGCCAGCGCCGCTATTATAGCAGCTAGGCCCAGAAAAGTGATTTTTCTATCAAGAATACTACTCTTCGTTTTACCGTCTAACATATAAATGAAGGCTGGAAAGTTTGAATAAAAGCATTTATCTTAATTTTTATTAACTCAGATATATTTTGGATCATTACAAAAGTGAAAATAATAACGTAAAAGGAGAATTTTATGATAAGGTGCTATTATCAGAACTGTAATCCAAACTATCATGATTGACATAAATATGTGCCAGCCACTTGAGAACACAATTGGCCGCCGATATCAAGTCCTTAATTGAAGATTGGAGAAACAGCGTCGTCACTCACATTACATCCTCTGATGACACGGATAGGCTGGCGGAGTATGCTCTTCATCTTGCAAGGATACTTGCTTACCCTACTCTAGATGTTTCTGGGCTCTTGTCCCCGATAGAGACAATGGGACAAGAGGTGGCCCTAATGCTTAAAAAAGGCGGCAATATGCCTCCTCGACCAACTCAAATAATAGAAAAGATAAACGACCTTCTCTTTAACGTGCAAAAATTCAAACCAAATACTGATGACTATTATAATCCACTTAATAGCTATCTCAACATAGTAATCGAACGTAAAAGAGGGATCCCTATTACGCTTTGCATACTTTACATGAGAGTGGCCCGATCGGTGAACTTCAAGGTGTATCCTGTGAATTTTCCTGGCCACTTTTTGATCAAGCATATTCTCGAGGATAACAGCGGCGAGATCATTGTCGATCCATTTAATGGAGGTAGGATAATGGACGACTATTCACTCAAAGCGTTGATTGAACAAGCATATCCACAACAGAACATTCCCCTTACACATGCACTTGTAGAGAAAGCAACAGCAGCCCAGGTTATGATAAGGATACTGAACAATCTGAAAGGAAGCTATTACGAGGCACAGGACATTGACAGATACAATATTGCAAATGAAATGGTACTTGCAATTGATCCGTATAACCCTGATGCGGTAAGAGACAAGGGTATCGTACTTCTTAAAATTGGGGATCCTTCAGAAGCATTAAAAGTTCTGAACTCTTATCTAGAAATTAACCCAGAAGCAGAGGACGCCGACGACGTACTTGATATAATCCACCAGATCAGGTCTGGAAATAGATAACTTTCCCGCAAGCGGGAGAAGAGCGTGAATTTGTCAACAAAAAGATCTTTGTAAAGTTCTAGTAAATATTTAGGTGAGTATCCTTTTGCGCATGTAGTACTGAGCGATTACTCTAAAAATCCTGCTACTATTATCCATATACATACATGAGGAGGAACACACGCACCTGAATGGTAGTAGTAATAACGACTGCGGAGTACGTTCAGATTATAGCTGCTAGAATCTATGCAACAGCATTATTTTATACGATTGTGACATTTCGGCGTAGTAAGAGACTAGACCAGCTTAATATGTCAGATCGCATCTTCGCTGAACTACGAGAATTGGATAAAGAACTTGCTAAAATACCTCCAGAATCCCAATATGATAATGCTAGGAAGCAAATGTACAATCGTATATTTGGCACCCTAGACTACCTTGCGTTTAATGTCAATCGCAAGACCATTGATGATAAGAGCTTATTAGATTACATGAAACCCTTCTTAATCAGTTATTATGAAGACATTTTTCTAAAACAAACATCGGTAGAGGAAAGGGATTCTCTGTATTATCAAGAATTTAAGAAATTCTATCTCAAACTCAAACAAAGATCTACTACTACTAATACCTAGTCGTGTATCCTGCTGCTTCATTTGCTCGTTGTTTGAAAGGCTTGTTTGCGGGTTTAAAGCGTAATAAAGTATTGCAAATTTTGCAGCGCAATTCTGGAGAATGAGATGGAACCCACTTTTCACATTTTGAACAGTATCTAAAACCATGCGAGTATTTTGAGTTCATTGTTAATTCTAACCTTCTACTACTACCTACTACTGCTATTATGTTGTTGATTTAGCAAGTATTTGTAACCTTCATCTGTAACTTTGACTGTTACAACAGCCGACTGTCTCTTGATCTCTCTTCCCATTTTACGCGCTCTTTTCTTTTGACAGGTGGTGACTATAACCAACCCTTGATCAGCTAAAAGCTGCAAATACTGTCTTGTTTGTGGATATGAAAGACGTGTTGAGGATACAATCTTGGCTAGCGATGCTCCCGGATCGTCAATCAAATTATTGTTATACTCTGTGCCTTTGCCAATGCTTTCATTGACTGCCTTCAGAATATTGATTAATACATCATGTTCGAATTTTCTTTTTAATGATGCTCCTGCTGTTCCCGTAGTGGTGGTAGTAGTCGTATGGTATATGGCGTTATCAGGTATCTGTTAAGTCTGCTTATCATGAAGCTTGAAAGTTTCGTAATGATATGGATTCTTCTCTTTTAATCATTATTCATTGACATAGCAATTCACGGATAAGTGATATTGCAGCTGCTGTTGTTGTTGGTGTCGAGACTCTTTTGTGAGTTGTACTTTCCCATAGTCTTTCTCAAGCCTGACAGTTGGCTTCAATCTCTAGATTAAAGCATTGATTAGAGCCTGGTCCACCATCACCATCATCGGTGCCTGTACCGCCATTGAGCAGGTCATCACCGTCGCCGCCACAGACTTTGTCGTCTCCACCTAGTGCTTGTACTGTATCGTTGCCTCCAAGAGCTGCAATAACATCTCGCTGAGGAGTTCCAACTAGGGCGTCATTGCCCTCTGTACCAACTATAGTGGCAGGCTCATCAAGACAGTCATTTGTTATTGTTGCAAATGCTGCTGGAATAATGGTATTAGTAGTAGTAATAGTACTAGAAGCGGCATAATAAGGTACAAGCTATACAATTGACATTAGCAATGCACCCACGATAATGGTACCTTGGATTGCAAGCGTCATCTTCTTCTTCACTTTTGACATTCGTGAGTAAATATGAGGCTCACTCATTTCTTGTACTAACATTTCCTATTTGGGGATATCAATATAAGAGATTACCCTAATTCTTTGTAAGAATCTATACAATTACTTCATAGAAGAGACAATTATCATTTTTTCATCATAGTTAAAAGCAGTCTAGCACCTTGGCGGGAGAG
>Ga0114129_10002885_pt1 | contig 24057 bp, 24 predicted proteins | sample RhiMetdeltSRZDD1_FD_80071 | JGI IMG/M metagenome (GOLD analysis project Ga0114129, IMG submission 80071) | Populus rhizosphere microbial communities from Tennessee, USA - Rhizosphere MetaG P. deltoides SRZDD1 (version 2) (version 2) | ecosystem: Host-associated > Plants > Roots > Rhizosphere >...
ATGAGAGTGCTGCTGGCGGCGCTCGTTCTCGTTCTCCTGGCGGTCGGCCAATCCGCCTGCGGCGGCGGCTACTCCTCGCCGACCGCTCCGAGGAGTGCGCCCGGCCAGCCGACTCCCACGCCAATGCGCGGCTACTGAGATCGCACGGACTTACTCGAAGGGAAGATCGAGTACTTCCCGGCACATCTAAGTCGTCGGGAAGTACTCGTTCGTTGATCGCGGGATCTGGCAGTATTCCGAGACGCGCATCCGCATGGCGCGAGCGATGCGTCCGAAAGGAGCACTCCATGGACCCCGCAATGACGACGACGACCTTCACTCTCGACGGCTTTCACGTAACCCGGTCTCTCGGCGTGGTCCGCGGAATCACGGTGCGGTCGCGCTCCATCATCGGGACCCTCGCCGGGTCTCTTCAAACTCTGGCCGGCGGAAACATCACCATTTTCACGGAGCTCTGCGAGAAGACTCGCGCCGAAGCGTTCGACATGATGGTGCGTCACGCCCAGCAAATGGGGGCGAATGCCGTCATCGGCGTGCGCTATGACGCCACGGAGCTCCTGCAGGGCGTGACCGAGGTCCTCTGCTACGGCACGGCCGTAACGGTGCAACCCGAGACCCCCTAACCGTGGAAGGGGGAGGATCGACCCGACGTGAGTGGCTTCGCCTTTGCGCAGCGGCCGGGGCGTCCGCGATTTTCGTGAGCGGCCCGGGCAATGCGGAACGCGGGGTTCCCGCCACGTCCGCCGTCGACCATCTGCTGCTCGGGGTCGGCGACCTCGATCACGGGATCGCGTGGGTCGAGAAAACGACCGGAGTGAAGGCGGTCGCCGGCGGAAGCCATCCCGGCGTCGGCACTCGAAACGCGCTCGTTTCCCTTGGGGGCCGGCGATACCTCGAGATCATCGCGCCCGACCCGGATCAGGCCGACTACAAGTTCCGGATCGACGTGCGGAAGCTCGGAGAGCCGCGGCTCATCACGTGGGCGGCCGGGACGACCGACATCGAGACGGTCGCGAAGAAGGCGGTCGCAGCCGGCCTCGAAATTTTCGGGCCCCAGGAGGGCTCCCGCGCGCGTCCGGACGGGAAGCTCCTCCGGTGGAAGACCTTCGGCGTAAGGAACGATTTCGGCGCGTCGGGCGTCGAGCCGATCCCGTTCTTCATCGAGTGGGCTCCCGATTCGTTGCATCCATCTCAGGACTCGCCGAAAGGCTGCGAGCTTCGAGCGTTCGAGATCGAGCACCCGAGCTTCGCCGGCGTGACCGCTCTGCTGGCGAGGCTCGGGATCCGAGCGAACGTGAAGCCGGGCGAGCGCGCCCGGCTCACGGCAATCCTGCAGACCCCGAAGGGAAGCGTCCGACTGAGCTGAGCGATCCACCGACCTGGACCGCGATCGCATAGCGGGGGTCGTCGGACCGCTCATTTCGGACCGCAATTTGCATTACCCGTACGCGTACAGGCGGCGGCTGAGAACTGATTCCAGGAGGAATAGAGATGGCGAGATACGGCAGGAAGGCATCCGAGAAGGTCGAGAAGGCGATGCACGAGCGGAAGAGGGGAACGCTCAAGAGCGGAAGGTCCGGCAAGAAGGTGACGAGCCGGAAGCAGGCGATCGCGATCGGTCTGTCGGAGGCGCGCCGCGCGGGCGGGAAGGTGCCGCGCCAGAAGTCTTCGTCGAAAAAGAAGTAGCTCTCTCCGTCCCGCGGGCTTTCGCGGGTCGAATCCGATAGTGTTGGCGGCGTGAGAAAGCCGGGGGCCGCGATCGGGGCACTCGTCGGCGCGCTCGTCACCGCGCCTCTCGTCGCGGTTTTCTATCTCGGATGGAAGCTCGCGGAGCTGCCGTTCGTTCCCTTCAATCTTTTCGACTGGACCGCCCGGGTGCTGCCGGGGCGCGTGATCACGTTCGGCATCGACTCGATGGTGAAGGTGATCCGCGGCCTCCACATCGGAGACACGTCCTCCGCGGCCAAGGCCGCCGAGCAGACCATGGCGATCGGCGTCTTCCTCGTCGCCGGCATCATCGCCGCGGCGGTTCTGTTCGCCGTCCTGCGCGCGCTCCAGGCGCGGCGCACGGTCTTCGCGGGCGTCGTCCTGGGACTGGCGGCGGGCGGGGCGGCGGTGCTCGTGACCCACAGCCTGGGACGGGCCGAGAGCGTCCCGCCGCTCATTGCCGACCTCTGGACGGTCGCGGCTTTCGTCGTCTGGGGCGCGGCGCTCGGACGCGCGGACCGCCGCCTGACGAGGGGAAGTGTGTCGGCGGCCGGGTACGTCGCCGTCGAGCGGGTGAATCGACGGCAGTTTCTCGTCCGCCTGGGCGGCGCGGCCGCGACGATCACCGTGGTGGGGGCGGTCGTGGGCGCGATCGGCGGCGCGAAGCGCCGGCGCGAGATCGAAACCGGCAAGCGCTGGTCTGCGGATCACCCTCTCCCCAATGCCGCAGCGGACGTGAAGCCCGCGCCCGGCACGCGCCCGGAGTACACGCCTCTCGAAGACCACTACCGCATCGACATCACCACGATTCCGCCGGTCGTCGACGAGGCGAAGTGGCGGTTGAAGATCGGCGGCCTCGTCGAGAGGCCTCTCGAGTGGACGCTCGACCAGATCCGGGGATACGAGCCGCTGAACCAGTTCGTCACGCTCGCCTGCATCTCGAATCCCGTCGCCGGCAGCCTGATCGGCACCACGCGTTGGACCGGAGTCAGCTTCCAGCGCCTCCTGCCGGACCTGCGATTGAAGCCGAAGGCCACACACCTGAAACTCTCATCGGTCGACGGGTTCTACGAGGTGGTCGCACTCGAGACGATCCGGAACGACGCGCGCGCGATGCTGGCCTACGACTGGGATGGCGTGCCGCTCACGACGAAGCACGGCTTTCCGCTGAGGACCTACATCCCCGACCTGTACGGGATGAAGCAGCCCAAGTGGCTGCAGTCCATCGAGGCGATGGACCACTGGGAGCCGGGCTACTGGGTCAAGCGCGGCTGGGACGAGACGGCGCGGATGAAAGCCACCTCGGTGATCGACACGGTCTCCGTCGACATGATGCTTTCGCAGGCGAACCGGAACACGTTGATTCCGGTCGGCGGCATCGCCCACGCCGGCGCCCGCGGGATCTCGAAAGTCGAGGTGCGCGTCGACAACGGCCCATGGAGGCAGGCGCGCCTGCGGGCCCCGCTGTCGGACCTCACCTGGGTGATCTGGCGGTACGACTGGCCCTTCCATCCGGGAGAGCACACCCTGACGGTGCGTTGTTCCGACGGCAAGGGCGCGCTGCAGATTGCCGAGATGGCTCCGCCTCATCCCTCCGGCGCGTCAGGCCTCCACAGCAAGAGCGTGATGCTTTGAAGGAGTTCGAGAGAAAGGGCCTCTAGCTCTTCTTCTCGCTCCAGGTCTTCTTGACGTTCCGGATCTCCTCGAGCAGGGCGGCGCTGCTGTCGGGCTTCGCCGCGGCGAGCGCCCTGTCGAGCTCCGCGATGGCTGCACCCGTTTTTCCGGCCGCCTCGAGGTACCGCGCCTTGGCGTAGTGCGTCTGCGGGGTCGGGCTGATCGCGATCGCCTTGTCCAGCCACGCCGCGGCGTCGTCCATGTAGATCTTGTTCTGAACGAGATAGTTCCCGGCCCGGTAGTACGCCTGCCACTCGTCCGGCTTCGCTTTCGCGACGCTCTCGCGGAGCATCGCGACGACCCGCACGTTGGTGTCGGTCTGGTTCTTGATCGTGAAAGGCACCTGGAGGTTCTCCCACACGAGCACGGCCCGCGCGGAGTTGATGGTCGGGTCCTCGAAACGGAACTGCATCCACTCCTGCAGTGGTCCGGCGACCGGCGTGACCTTCACGCGCAGCGTGTCCTTTGCCGCGTCGTAACTGTACGAGCCCCACTGGTTCGCTTCCTTGTTCAGGATGACCGTCCACTCCTTCTCGCCCGGTATCGTGTGGAGCGAGTACGTGCCGGCCGGGACCGGCTGACCCTCGACGAGAACGTCCTCGGTGAACTGGATCGTGGTGGCGGAGTTCGCCCCCGTCCTCCAGACGGTTCCGTAAGGGACGAGGCCGCCCCAGATCTTCCGGCCCTTCACGCCCGGCCGGCTGTAGGTGATCGTGACGTCGTTCAGGCCGATCGTCTGCTTGACGGTCGCGCCGGGGCTCGCCTGCGGCAGCCGCATCGGCTGCTGGGCAATCGCCATCGACGCGAGCAGGGCGCCGGCAAACGCTGCGAAAGCGGCTCTCGATCGAATGAATGGGAGCGGATTCGGCATTTCGTCTCCTCCGTTCGATTTTCGGATTGAAAGGATATCGCCACCGGGGGCAGGTCTCCACATGTCACGTGGCAACCTGACCCTCAATGTGGCAAGTGGAGACCTGACCCTATTTCAGGCGATCAGGTTCAGCCGCTTCTTTTCTTCGAGATCGTAGCCGGGGAAGATGGACGAGAGCTTCCGGACTCCCTGGCGTTTCGCGAGGACTTCGGCGAAGACGTCCCGAAAATCGGTCGTGACGGCGAGGTCCCGATTCTCGTAGAGGTGAGAGGCGTCGAGTCCCGGCCACCTGCCATAAACCTTGCCGCCGCGGACGCCTCCGCCCAGGAGCAGCATGATGTTCGCGTGACCGTGGTCGGTCCCGCGATTCCCGTTCTCCCGCACCGTGCGCCCAAACTCGGACATCGTCACGAGCGTGACGTCCGCCATGCGGGAGCCGAGGTCCGTCGCGAAGGCGGCGATCGACTCTGCGTAATTGCGAAGAAGGTTGCCGAGCTGCCCCCGGGAGCTGCCTTCGCCGACGTGCGTATCCCAGCCGCCCACGTCGGAAAAAGCGACCTCGAGCCCGACGTTTGCCTTGATGAGCTGCGCGATCTGTTTCAGGGCGCCGCCGAACGGACCGTTGGGGTACTGCGCGCCGTTCTGCGGCGCGATCTTCGCCGGGTCCGCCGATTGGAGAATGCGGACAGCGTCGAAGGATTCCTTCGTCGTTCCGCCGAGCGCGCCCGCGGTCGCGGCGTACATCGCCTCGAGCGACTGCGCGGCCGCGCCGGTTGCGCCGCCCGCGCGGATGCGGAAGGACTGGAGGCTGGTCGTGGAGATCGCGCCCGCGGCGCCGGAGAGGATGCGGGGGAGGGAGGGCGTCAATGCCACCGCGCGGAGGGGCGAGCCCGGCTTTCCGGTCGCGAGCGACCGGGCGAGGAATCCGTCGGGCGTCGACCGCACGCCCGGAGTTCCCGATTCCATGAAGTCCTGGGCGTCGAAATGCGAGCGGGTCGAGTCGGGACTCCCCACCGCGTGCACGAAAGCCGCCGAGCCATCCCTGTAGAAGGGGAGAAGCGGCGCCATGGAAGGGTGCAGGCCGAAGAAGCCGTCCAGGTCGAGCGCGGCATCCTCACCCGTCCCCGGGCGAGCGACGGAGATCGTGGGCCGCGCGTCGTAGTAGATCTTTTCTCCGTAGGGCACGACGACGTTCAGGCCGTCCACGGCGCCGCGTTGAAAGATCGCGACGAGCACGCTTCGACCGGCGGCCGTCCCCGCCTCCGCCATCCGCGCGAAGACGTTGGGGAGAAAGCCGCCGGCGATCAGCGCCAGGCCGCTCGACTTCAGAAAGATTCTTCGGTCAAACATCCTTCTGCGCTCACTCCTTCTGAAAGTCGGGGCTGCCCAGGACGAGTCCCGCGATCAGGCGAAGCGGAGCTTTCGCGCGCGCGCCGGGGCCGCCCGCGGCGCTTCCGATTCGGGCGGCGATCGTCGACTCGGTGTTGCAGGAAAGCTCACCGCCCGTCAACACCCGCGCGAGCGCTTCGACCGACCGCTCCGGATCACGCGCCTCGGCGGGTTGAATCAGAGCTTCCACGTCGGACGCCGTTCCCGGGACGTTTCCCGCCGTCAACGCCAGCGCGAAGTTCATTCTCTCCACGAGAGCTCCGCTGTTGATCCACGCGGTTCCTGTGTTCCCGTACCCGGTCGGCGGCTGGCAGAGATAGAGAGGCTCGCCCATCTGGGCGATCTCGCGCACGAGCGCCCTTGCGTCGGTCTCGCCTTTGACCGCCCGAACCGCCGAGACGACGTACTCGAACGGGGACTTCACCTTCGAGTGGAAGTAGGCCGGATCGAAGAACTCCGGGCTCTCGACGATCGTGCGCACGGTCTCGCGCAGGTCGCCGTCGGAGGCCCGAAAGGTTCTCGCGGCGCGCTCCACGAGAGCCTTCGGCGGGTCGTCGGCCACCAGCCGCTGCGCGAGCTCGTACGCGACGTGGTGCGCCGTCGAGGGGTGATGCGCGAGGATGCGGATCAGCATCTCGCCCTCGCCGAGACCGCCGCCCGCGGGAAAAGCGTGGCCGAGCACGGTCTTGGTTCCGACGTCGTGCATCGCGGCCCGGAAGACGAAGTCCGCTCCCTCCCCCGGCCGATCGATCGACCAGCCGGTGAGCGCCCGCGCGAGCTCCGTGACGTCCTTCTGCGCGTAGCCTCCGTCGACGCCGAGGGTGTGGAGCTCCATCAGCTCGCGCGCGTAGTTCTCGTTGATGCCGGTCGGAGCGTTGGGTCTCGCCCCGAAGAGAAACATCCGGTTCCGGACGACGGGACGCCGGTTGGCCTCCTCCGCGACGGAGTGCGCGTTGTCGAGATAGAAGAGCATGGCCGGCGATTTCGCCGTGGCCATCAGCAGGTCCTCAAACTTCCCCCAGATCCGCGGCCGCACGACGTCGCGTTCGAACGAGGTGAGGAAGACCCGATCGAGCCCCTTGGCCGCGCTGACGTTGAAATGGTTCATCCAGAAGTCGACGAGGACTTCGTTCAGCTGCCTCCGGGAATAGACCGCCCGCAGGACCCGCGCGGCCGAGAGCTCCTCGATGATCCGGCGAGGGCGCCTCGAGGGAGGGATCATCTGCCGGTAGTCGTCCGCCTCGCCCGGCTCCATCGGTTGACCCCGGAGGGCCTCCCGGCGCAGCAGCCGCGCCTCGCGGATCGGTTTTTCGAAGGTTTCGATCAGGTCGGCCGTCGTCATGCGGAGCGTCCCGAGATCGGCCAGTCGGCGTTCGACCGCGGCGTCGTCGATCTCTCCGGGATGGAGCTGCTCGTCGACGTAGCGGGCGACTCCGATCTCGAGGACACGGTCGAGGTCGCCCGGACCCGGCCCGAAGCCGAGCCGGTTCAAGACGTGGAGGGCGACCTCCCGCTGGCCGGGAACGCGCGGCGGAACGGATTTCGCGCCGACCGCCAGGAGCGCCCCGAAGGCGAGAAGAAGGAACGATGCGGCGCCAGCCCGACTCCCGTCGATCCGAGCGCGAACTCTCATCGTCGGATTAGACGACGCGGCCCGTGACGGAGATTACGCGGGGAGCGAGCCCTGGCCGCCGTCCGGCTAGAATCGCGCACAAAGAGACGTGGCCGATTTCGAGGAGCGGAAGGTCGGTAATCTGACCGTGCGGATCGACCGCACCGTCTGCATCGGTACGGCCAACTGCGCGAAGGTCGCGCCCGAGCTCTTCGTGCTCGACGACGAGAGAATCATCACCTTCCGCGAGCCGGCCGTTGAAATCGAACCGGACCGCGCGGTCGAGGCGTGCCGGGTCTGCCCGGTGGACGCGCTCGCCGCATTCGACGCCGATGGACGACCTCTCGTCCCGTAAGCCCGACGCCCGCCCGCCCATCCAGGTGCGTGCCGCGCTCGCCGAGGACGTCCCGGGTATCTGGCGGGTCCACAACGATTCGATCCGGGAGCTGTGCGGCGAGCGGTACGGGCCGGAGGAGATCGCGGCGTGGATCGCGTTTCGTCCTCCCGACGCGTACCTCCGGGCGCTCGCGTCCCGGGCGCTCTTCGTCGCGGAATGGCAGGGCGCGATCGTCGGGTTCGGCCAGCTCGATCCGGCGCGCGCCGAGATCGAAGCCTGCTACGTCGCCCCGGAGGCCGTGGGATCGGGGATCGGATCGGCGCTGCTCGCGCGCATGGAGGACGAGGCGCGGCGCCGCGGGCATCGAATCATCCGTCTGAATGCGACGCTGAACGCGGAGAAGTTCTACGCGAGAAAGGGATACCGCTGGCTGGGTCGCGCCACGCACCGCGTGAGCGCGAAAGTCGATCTCCCCTGCGTCCGAATGGAGAAATCGCTGTCGCCGGGCGGAGGCGAATGATCCCTCTGTCGAAAATCCGGGCGGCGGCCGCGAGGCTCGCCGGAAAGGTCCATCGCACGCCGCTTTTTACGGCGACGGGGCTGGGCGAGCTCTTCGGCGCGCGGTTCTTTCTCAAATGCGAGAACTTCCAGAAGACCGGGTCGTTCAAGCCGCGCGGCGCGCTGAACAAGGTCCTGTCGCTGTCCCCGGAGGAGCGCGCGCGCGGGCTCGTGACGGTCTCGGCCGGCAACCACGCCCAGGCGCTGGCCTGGGCGGCGCGGATCGCGGGCGCGGCGTGCACGGTCGTGATGCCGACCGGCGCGCCGCAGTCGAAGATCGACGCGACCCGGGGGTACGGAGCGGAGATCGTGCTGCACGACGATCGCGCCACGCTCTTCGACAAGCTTGCGGAGGTCCGCGATGCGCGCGGGCTCGTCTTCGTGCCTCCGTTCGACGACCCCGAGATCATCGCGGGCGCGGGCACGACCGGCCTCGAGATCCTCGAGGACCTGCCGGATGCCGACGTCGTCCTGGTGCCGGTCGGCGGGGGAGGCGTCCTTGCGGGGATCGCGTCGGCGGTAAAACAGCTCCGTCCGCAGGCGAAGGTCGTCGGCGTCGAGCTCGCGGAGGGGCCGGGGCTCGCTCCGGCGCTCGCCGCGGGAAAGCCGGTCACGGTGACGCGGCCGTGGGGGACGCTCGCGGACGGGATGACGCCGCCGTTCGTGGGCGCCCTTCCTCTCGAGATCGCGAAAGAGGCGGTGGACGAGGTGCTCGGGGTCTCCGAGGCCGGGATCATCGAGGCGATGAAGCTCCTGATGACGCGCGCGAAGCTCTACGTGGAAGGCGCGGGCGCGGCGTCGACCGCGGCGCTCCTCGAGGGGAGGGTGAGGGTCCCGCCCGCAACGAGGGTGGTGGCGCTCGTCTCCGGCGGCAACGTCGACCTGTCGCGGATAGGGTCATGTCGCGGATAGGGTCAGGTCTCCACTTGCCACACTGAGGGTCAGGTCTCCACTTGCCACTCCACCGCGCCTTCCTGCGCCGTTCTTTCCCGCCTTTCTGAGTCGCAAGATCGCACTGCGCCATTGTGCCGCGCGTCCGGAGAGTCTCTTTCCGCGTCGGACGATTTTTTCAAAACCAAATCGGTTCCGGTCCGTCTCACCTCCTGAGGGAAGACAAGGAGGACTCATGAGAAACCGGATCATCACTGGACTCGCCGCTGTCGCGTGCGCGAGCCTGGTCGCGTGCTCGACGGTCGCGACGCTCGGCACCGACTCGAACACGGCGCTGAAAGAACTGACGGCCGTGCGCCAGACTCGGGCTCAGCTCTACGCGAGCAAGGATCTCGCGGGACTCTCGAAGTACCACGCACAGAATCTCCGGGCGAAGCTCGCCGATGGAAGCCTTCTCAACCGCGCCGGATACGAGGCGCTCCTGCAGAAGGAGATGGACTCCGGGGTCGCCGCACCTTTGCGTATCACGCAGCTCTCGCAGGAAGAGAGCGGTTACGTCGCGGTCGTCGAGGGACCGGGCGTGGCGGTGCGCGAGACGTGGACGAGGACGGGCGACGGCTGGAAGTTGAAGGCGGTCGAGGAAGCGCCGGATCGTTCGGCGATCGCGGCGAAGAAAAGCGAGAAGAAGCGGTCGAGCTGACGAGGCGGCCGAGCCGGCCGCTTCGTCATCGCGAGCTGCGAGCCGTCTCGGGCCGGGCTACTTTTTCCGCTTCCCCGTCTTCGCCGGCGCGGCCGGAGCGGAAGCGACGGGGCGGATGATCTCGGAGAGCAAATCGGTACGGGAAGCGTCTCGCTCGAGATGCGGGTACTTCTCCCCCCCGGAGTAATCGAGACGGCAGCTCTGGAAGAACTCTCCGTTCTCCACCAGCAGCTCGATCGAGTGCCCGGTCTTCGCTGCCTTGATGGCTTCGCGCAGCCCCTCGCGGCTCCAGCGCCGGCCGTTGACCGCGACGAGCTTCATGCCGGGCGCCACCCCCGCGGCCGCCGCCGGCGATCCGGGGAGCACGTCGGGGATCCGTCCGTCCTCGCTAGCGGAGAAGCCGATCGCGTACCGGACGTCGGTGAACCGCCGGACTTCCTCGGCCGACTTCTGCATTTCCGGAATCGTCTCGCTGTAGGTCAGCTTCCAGCCCCCGGCGCCGATCCCCCCGAGCGGAGCGCCGCGACCGGTCTTCTCGAGCCGGGACTTCCAGAACCCGCGCCAGTCGTACGGCGCCACCGCGTTCAATCCCGCGACGATGTCGTCGAAGGAATAGGGGACGACCCTGGGCGGGCCGCTCTGCCCGCCGTGGAACGCGCGGCAGAAGTCGTCGAGGCTCCTGGTCCCCTTTGTCTGCGCCCGGATGATGGTGTCCGCTTCGAGCCAGAGCAGCTCACTTTCCGGATAGAAGTCCACCCCGCGCCTCAAGGAGTACCCGTCGGACCGCGCACCGTAGAGAACCTGCGCGGCCACGGCCGTGTCCTGGAGGGGGCGCCATTGCCTCCCCTCCTGGTGGTCCATCTCGGCCGCCGTCAGGGCGAGCTCTTCCCGGTACTGCGCGGCGGTCAGCAGGCCGGAGCGCGCGGCCAGGATCTGTCCCAGGTACTCGGTCAGGCCCTCGTACACCCAGAGCAGATCGCCGTGCATCGGATCCTGGAAGCTCCCGATGGCCAGGTCCGCCGGACGGCGATACTTTCCGTTCCAGGAGTGGACCATCTCGTGGGGAAGCAGGCCCGCCATGATCTTGCGGCGGTCGTCGTCGATCAGGGAACGCTCGTCGACGCGGTCGTCGCTCGACTCGTGGTGCTCCAGGCCGAAGTGCGCCGTGTGGTCCGAAAGCGTCAGGAGGAAGTCATAGTGGCGGTAGTGGCGGGCGCCGAAGAGGGCTCCCGTTTCGGCCACGAGCGAACGGTACTGAGCCGTCAGCGCGGGGCTGATCTCCAGGGCCGCCTCGCTGTCGGCCGCGATGTCGAGGCGGTGGGCCGGGGGGCCGGCCTCGAGCGTGACGGCCTTCAGGTGCGCGCCCGCCAGCACCGGGGAATCCACGAGCGTCGTCAGCGACACGGGCGCGAAGCGGACCCCGTCGGAAGACTCCTTCTCGACGTCCAGGGCGGTCGCGTACTTCCATCCGGCGGGGAGCTTCAACGCCGCGGCGAAGCGGATCTCGTCCGCTTTTCCGCCGGCGGGGTAGAGCAAGACCTGGTTCCAGGAGACAAGCGTGAGCCGGGCGGTTGCGGACGAGCCGGAGGAGAAGAGCCCGGCCTCGGCGGGGGAGAGATAGTCCAGGGAGACTTCGATCGAAGAAGCGCCTGCGGGTACGTCCAGATGGAGGAGGTACATGTCGGAGGAGTCCCGTCTCCACGGAATCAGCTTGCCGGCGGCCGAGAACTTCAACCCAACCAGGTCGGCGATCGGTCCCGTCGGGCCATGCTCGCCCGGAATCCACTTGGGATAGGCGAGGGTGAGCGGTCCGGGAGAGGCGGGCACGGAGAGATGGGCATGAAAAATCTTTCGCGGCGCTTCACTTGCGTCCACCTCGAGAGTGATGAGCGCCTGTTGCGCCGACAGACGGGCTGACCCGACCAGCAGGACCGCGACGCAGAGTCCCCTCGCCATCTCGCGCGAAAAGCTCATTGTTCAGCTCCTCGAGCGCGAAGCTTACTTCGGGCTTCGCTCCTTCTCGAGTAAGCCTCGGACTTTCATGGTCGGAATGACCACTTCCGCTGTCATCCGGAGCGCCGCGAAGGATCCCTCGAAATCGAGGGATTAGCGCCGTCTCGACGACGGGCGCTAGTCGCGCTCCGCGCTCGGTGCCCTCGGCCCTTCGGACCTCGGAATGACAGCGGTGGCGAGCTGGGAGGGAAGTCTCGGCGTCGACAGCAGCCTCGCGAACACTTCCCAGCGCTTCGCGGGATTGTCCGGCGTTCCGCCCTGCGACTCGACGAACTTCCGAACGATGTCCTTGCCCAGGTTGTAGTTGATCACGTAGCTCCGGTACTGGTCGATGAACCGCACTCGCTGCTCGGCGCGATCCCGCGGGTACAGGGCGTAGTCCGAGAGCCACCGCACGGCCGCCGCGGCGTCGATCTCTCCGTTCAGGTAGCGGCGCGCGGCCTCGTTTCCGGCGTACGCCAGCCGATCGACGATCTGCCGCACGCGCTCGAATTCCTCTGCTCGCGCCGGGTCGAGCCCGGCCAACCGATACAGCCTCGCTTTCTCGAACTCCACGCGCTCGTGGCCCGGGAATGCCATCTCGATCCCGAAGTTCGCGCTTCCCTCGGCGATCAGCGATTGCGGCGAGAAGAGCGGATAGACGCTGTACTCGACCCACCCGCGATCCCGCACCAGGTTCTTCTCGAGGAGCATGTTGTAGACGTGGTGTCCGGGGTATCCCTCGTGGCAGGCGAGGTCGATCGCGCGGTCGATCGTGATCGGCAGGTCCGTGTTGACCTGGATCAGGCTCTGGTAATTACCCTGGTACCAGTTGTAGCCGCTCCACGATTTGCCCGTGACGTACTCGACCGTGAAGCTCTCGCCCGGCGGCAGCGCGATGTGCTTGAGCGTCCGGTCCCGGCACTCCGCGATCGCCGCGCGGAAGACGCCGTCCACCCTGTCCTTCGGAATCGTGAAGTCCTTCCGGAACGCCTCGTAGCGTTCGACGAGGCTCGCGGAGTCGCCGCGTCCCGGAAGGGCGCGGTCGAGCTCGTCGCGGACCTCGCGGAAATGCTCCTCGGTGTTCACCGGTGCGACCGCGTCGTACAGTGCCCGGGATTCCTCGTCGAACGAGAGCCGCTTACCCCCGAGCATCGCGACGCGGGTCGAGAGCGCCTGAAGCTGCCGCGTGAGATAGGCGCGCCGCAGACGGAGCATTTCGTCGGCGGGCTCCGGCATCGCTTCGAGCCGGGCGATCAGCGCGGAAGCTTCCGAAGCGATCTCGGAGAGCGGCCGTTTCGACGCGTCCGCTTCGCGCTTCCATTCGGCAGGTCCGTAGAACGCGTCGACGTAGTCCTTGTCGTGCCGGCCGACCGCCAGAACGAGCTTCACGTACGCCGGGGCGACCTCGTTCATTTGCGAGAGAAGAATAGATTGTCCGGTGACGCCGGAAGACCGGGGGGGCGTTGCGCAGGCGGAGGCCAGAACGGAGCCGGCCACGAGAACGGCGAGGCAGCGCAACGTCCGCATGGACAAAGGATAATGCGGCCCCGTGAAGGCGATTCGAGTCGCCGCCGCCGGCGGCCCGGAAGCGATGCGTCTCGCCGACGTTCCCGATCCGGAACCGCGCGAGGGCGAAGCGCTCGTGCGGATCGAAGCAGCGGGCGTCAACTTCATCGACGTCTACCACCGCAGCGGCGCATACCCGGTCCCCTTTCCGCTGGTCCCCGGGCTGGAGGGCGCGGGCACGGTCGTCGCCGTCGGCGGCGGCGTGTCGGAAGTCGCCGTCGGCGATCGCGTGGCCTTCGCCTCAGCCCCGGGAACCTATGCCGAGCTCGCCTCGGTCCCGGCGGCTCGGCTCGTCCCCGTTCCTCATGGCGTTTCCACGAAGCAGGCCGCGGCTGCGATGCTCCAGGGAATGACCGCGCACTACCTGACGACGTCCACGTACGCCCTGAAGCCGGGCGACACGTGCCTCGTGCACGCCGCGGCCGGAGGCGTGGGACTCCTTCTCTCCCAGATCGCGAAGATGCGCGGCGCGCGCGTGATCGGAACGGCCTCCACGGAGGAGAAAGCGGCGCTCGCGCGGGAAGCGGGCGCGGAAACGATCCTCTATACGAAGGAGGATTTCGCCGCCGCGGTCCGTCGGATGACCGGCGATGCCGGCGTCCAGGTCGTCTACGACGGCGTCGGCCGCGATACGTTCGAGAGGAGCCTCGATTCCCTCGCGCTGCGCGGGACGATGGCATTGTTCGGACAGGCGAGCGGCGCCGTGCCGCTGATCGATCCGCAGATCCTGAACAAGAAGGGCTCGCTCTATCTCACGCGTCCGACGATCGTGCACTACACGCACACGCGCGAGGAGCTTCTGTCGCGGGCCGGCGACGTGCTCGGCTGGATCGCGGCCGGGAAGCTGAGAGTGCACGTTTTCCGCGAATTCCCGCTCGCCGAGGCGGCCGAGGCGCACCGGCTCCTGGAATCGCGCCGGACGACCGGGAAGCTGCTGCTGATTCCCTGACTACTGCTCGGTCGGATACCCCAGTGCCTTCCAGCGCTTCCAGCCGCCGTCCATCGACCTGACGTTCCGATAGCCCATCTTCATGAGGGTGTCGGCCGCGAGCGCCGAGCGATACCCGCCGCCGCAGTAGAGAATGATCTCGTCGTTCCGGTTCGGGATGGCGCGCTCGATGTCTCTTTCGATGACTCCCTTACCCATGTGCATGGCGCCCAGAGCGCGCCCGCGGACCCACTCGCCGTCTTCGCGGACGTCGATCAGGTGGAAGCGGTCCCCCGTCTCCTGCCGGCGCCGGACCTCCTCCGGAGTCGTCTCGCGGACCCGGGTCTTCGCGTCGTTGACGATGTCGAGAAAGCCTTTCGAGTGTTCCATGCGTCTCTCTCCCGTCAATCTCCCAGCGCGGCCAGCCGGACGATGAGGTCGACGACTCGGTTCGAGTATCCCCACTCGTTGTCATACCACGAGACGACCTTCACGTAGCCGTCTCCGCTGGCCCGCGTCGAGAGAGCGTCGAAGATCGAAGAGTTCGGATTGCCGATGATGTCGCTCGACACGAGGGGGACCTCGCTGTACTCGAGGATTCCTCGAAGAGGACCGTCCGCGGCGCGCCGCATCGCGTCGTTCACTTCGCTCGCCGCCGCTCTCTTCTTCAACCGGCAGGAGAGATCGACGACCGACCCGTCCGGCACCGGCACGCGCATCGCCATCCCGTCGAGCTTCCCCTGGAGCTGCGGCAGCACCTTGCCGACCGCGCGGGCCGCCCCGGTCGTCGTCGGGATGATGTTCTCGGCGGCCGCGCGGCTGCGCCGGAGATCCTCGTGCGGCACGTCGGCCAGCCGCTGGTCGTTCGTATAGGCGTGGACGGTCGTCATGAACCCTTCCTCGATGCCGAACTCGTCATCCAGCACCATCGCGATCGGCGCGAGACAGTTCGTCGTGCAGGAGGCGTTCGAGACGATCCGGTGGTTCGGGGAGAGTGTGCGGTCGTTGACCCCGACGACGATCATCGCGTCGACCTCGTCCTTGGGCGGGACGGTCAGGATGACCCGTTTCGCGCCGGCCGAGAGATGCTTCGCGAGCTTTTCTCGGGTCAGCAGGACGCCGGTCGACTCGACCACGATCTCGACGCCGAGCCTCCCCCACGGAATCTGCGCCGGATCCTTTTCCGCGGTCATGACGATCTTCCTGCCGTCGACGTACATTGCGTCCGCGTCCGCGGAAACCTCGCGGTCGAAGACGCGCATCACGGTGTCGTACTTCAGGAGGTAGGCGAGGTGCGCGTTGTCGAAGAGATCGTTCACCGCGACGACCTTTATGTCGTCGCGGCCCGAAAGGATGCGGAACACGGAGCGGCCGATCCGGCCGAACCCGTTGATGCCGACCTGGATCGTCATCGAGAGGCCGCCGCCTTCCGATCGAGCTCGGCGAAGCGGTCGATCAGCTCCACCGCCCGGTGGGCGTAGCCGTAGCCCGAGTCGTACCAGGAGATGGTTTTGGAGACTTTTTCGCCGAGCACCATCGTGGCCAGCGAGTCGAAGGTGCTCGACCAGGAGGACCGGGCGACGTCGCTCGAAACGATCGGGTCCGCCTCGAACTTGAGGACGTTCCTCCACCGCTGTGTCGCCGCGGCCGTGCGCACGACCTCGTTGACTGCGATGGGCGTGACCTTGCGCGAATGCCAGCAGACGAGGTCCACCGCCGAGCCGTTTCGCACCGGCACCGCGACGGCGGAACCGGTCACGCGTCCCGAGAGCGATGGCACGACCTCCATCACCATCGCGGGGGAGCGCGACTCCTGCGGAATGATGTTCTCGGCCGCCGCGCGACCGCGGCGCATGTCCTCCGCCGGCACGTCCGCAAGCCGGTGTTGGCTCGTGTACGAGTGGACGGTCGTGTAGAGCGCCCGCTCGATGCCGAAAGCCTCGTGGAGGATTTTCGCGATCGGTGCGAGGCAGTGGACGGTCGACGAGGCGTTCGAGACGATCCGCTGGCGGCTGTCGAGCTGTTCGTCGTTGACGCCCCGGACCACCGTGATGTCCGGAGCCTCCAGCGGTGGAGCGCAGGCGATGACCCGCCTCGCACCCGCGCGCAGGTGGGCTTCGAGCTCAGCACGGGTGCGCCCGTGCGAAGTCGCCTCGAGGACCGTGTCGACGCCGAGCTCGCCCCAGGCCACGCGACCCTGGTCCTTCCCGGTGATCATACGGATCTGCTTTCCGGCGACGTACAGGTGCCCCTCGCGGATCGAGACTTCGTCGGGGAAGCGGCCGAGAAGAGTGTCGAACTTGAGAAGGTATTCGAGCGGCTCGGGGGCGTTCCAGTCGCTGATCGCCGCGATCCGGATGTCGTCCCTGTTGTAGAGAAGCCGGAAGAGGTTCCGCCCGATCCTTCCGAAGCCGAGGAGTCCGACGACCGCGTTCACGGACCCGAATCTATCGCGTCGAGGAAGCGCCTCCACACCGCCAGGTACTCTTCTCCACCCGCCACGTACGCGTCGTTGTGCCCCGCGCCGGGGACGACGAGCAGATCTTTCGGCGGCTTCGCGAGCTCGAAAAGCCGCCGCGCTTGCGCGGCAGGAGCGACGTCATCGAGCGCAGCGGCGACGAAGAGCTTGGGAGACCGGACCCGGCCGATCTTCGACTGAGTGTCGTAGCGGGATCGAACCAGGAAGGCGGGCAGGAACGGGTAGTGCACGCGCGCGAGCGCCGGCACCGAGAGAAAAGGCGTCTCGAGAGCGACGCCGGCGGGCCCTTCTGCGGGGGACCTCGCGGTCTCCCGATCCCCCTGGCGGGCGAGCGCGACCTCGACGGCGACCGCGCAACCGAGGGACTCGCCGAAGAGCACGATCCGCTGTGCCGGAAAACCGCGCTCGAGCGCCGCGTCGTAGATCGCGAGGCCGTCGCGGTAGAGGCCCGCTTCGGAAGGCCTTCCCGCCGAGCGGCCGTAGCCGCGGTAGTCGACGAGGAAAAGATCGACGCCGAGGTTCTCGGCGAAAAGCTTCGCGCGGTCGAGTCGATGGCTGACGTTGCCGGCGTTGCCGTGGAAGAGAAGGAGGACGCGATCGCCGCCGGCGTGGATCCACCAGCCGTGGAGGCGTACGCCGTCGGAAGCGATGGGGGAGAGCTCCTCCGAGCGCAGGCCGTAGTCGGCGGGGAGAGCGTCGAGTCGCCGGAGCGGGAAGTAGAGTAAACGGTCTTCGAGGAAGCTCATGAGCTACGCTGTCGCGGGAGGAAAAGGCGCATGAAGAGATCGCGTCGGGCAGTCGTTCTCGCAGTCGCCGCGCTCGCGGTCGCGTTTGCCTCGGAAGGTTCCCGCCCCGCCCGATCGAAACTGGAGGTCACGTACTACTACCTCCCCGGGTGAATGATCTGCGCGAAATTGAAGCCTGCCGTGAGCGGGCTCGAGAAAGAGTTTCCCGGAGTCCGCGCGAAAAACGAAGATGCGACGAGCGCCGAAGGAAAGGCCGCCATCCAGGAGCTCGGATTCCAGTCTCACGGGATCGTCATTCGATCCGCCGCTGGCAAGGTCCTGTGGAAACAGCCGGATCACACGGTCAAGATCGAGGACGTCCGCGCCGAGCTCGCGCGGCGGACGCGGCGGCGGCTCCCATAACGATCAGTCGCTCGTCGGCTCCCTTCCGCTCCTCTCCCGGAACCAACTCCTGGCGCCGAGGAAACGGTACTTCGTCGTCGCGCCGTTCAGCCCGATTCCGAGAGAGAGCGCGCCGGTCGAGATCAGAAACGTCCCGTTCCGGGAGGATTCCCGCGCCAGGTATTCCCCGTCGATCTGGAAGTCCCCGACGCGAGCGGTGAGCCCCCGGACCTCGGCGAGAGATTTGCCGAGCTTGACCCGCGCGTGCCCGGCGAGACCTTCGAGGTCGAAGAGCTTGCCCGTCCAGGCGGGGAGCTTCGTGTGGATGAGGGCCAGGAACGGCTTCGAGTTGCGGGCGCGGACGGACACGGTCGTCGTCAGGACCGTCGAGTGCGTCGATCGAAAATCTCCCGGAGCGAAGTCCAGTCGCGTCCACCACGACCGTATCGCACCGGCGCCCTCCTCGATCGTGGCGTCGGAGAGCTTCACGTAGCCGCCGTTCAGGCGGAACCCGCCCTTCTCGAGGCTGACCTGGGAAAGCTCTCCGCGACCCTCCAGCGTTCCCCGCAGACGGACGTCGAAGATGCGGAGCGAGAGATCGGGCGCCGAGTAGTCCACGGTGGCGCTCGCGACTCCGTGCTCCACCTTGCCCCGGACTCCGAGGCGGCCCTTGCCGGTCTGGAGCTTCACTCCTCCCAGATCTCCGAGCACGCGCTGGACGAGCTCCGGGCTGTCCAGCCGGGCGCGCGCCTCCGTTTCTCCCGTCACGAATCGCAGCATCCGGCTGCCCGGAAACTTCATCGGGTCCCACGCATCGATGACGCACCCGAGTGAGGCCGAGACGTCCTTCGCAAGAGACTCGTCTCCCGACCGCAGGGTCCCTCCCCGCGTCGTCAGCGTCGAGCGGAAGACCTGGGCCTGGATTTTCGGCTGGAGAAAGAACGCGCCCGTCACGCGGCCGTCGCCTCCGTACCGGTAGGCGTCCACCCAGATCTCCCGAAGAGGGCCGACGTCGATGTCGTCGATGCGGATGGCCCACTCCCCGCCGGTCGGCGGCGCCTTTTTCTCGCCCGGGACGAGCCGCGGAGGATCGGGGAAGCCGGGTATGGGAGGAAGCAGCGCGACCCGGCGCCGATCGGCGGCCTCCTCCCGGGTCAGCCGGTTGCGGGCGTGAAACGTGAGACCGCTTCCGCGCAGGCTCGTGACGTGAAAACGGCGGCGGAGCAGGTCAAGAACGGAAAAGGAGAACCGGGCGTCCTCGATGGCAAATGCCCACTCGGCCTTCGCGTCCCGATCCCGGACGAGGACGTTCTTCGCGCGCGCTCGCCCGGGCCACACCGACGAAGCCGACTCGTATCCGACCCAGGTCTCGTTCGGTCCGTCGTTGATGAGGGAAGAGAGGCGGCCTCCCGACAGAAGGATGTTCGCCGCCGCCAGATAGACCGCGTAGATCAGACACGCCGCGAGAACGACGAAGAGGGCGATTCGCGCGGCCGGAGGGATCTCCTTTTTCATTGTCCGGCCCCTCTCCGCAAGGCTCGCGCCAGATCGCGTCCGAACCCTGTCCCGTGAACTTCCGCCCGGCCGCTGCGTTTAATCCAGTGTGACCACGCCCGTCATCGAGGCGGAAGGCCTCTCGAAGGTCTACAGCTCGCGTTTCGGGACGCGAAACGTCCGCGCTCTGGACGGAATCGACCTTTCCGTCGGCGCCGGCGAGGTTTTCGGACTGCTGGGTCCGAACGGCGCCGGAAAGACGACCGCGGTCAAGATCCTGCTCGGCCTGACCCGACCGACGGGCGGGACGGCGCGTCTCTTCGGGATCCCGGTGGCCGATCCGAAGAGCCGCCAGCGCGTCGGTTATCTCCCGGAAGGGCATCGCTTCCCCGGGTACCTGACCGCGCGGCAGACCCTGTCGATCTTCGGCCGCATGTCGGGGATGGAGCGAGCAGTCCTCGAGAACCGGATCCCGGAGCTGCTCGCGCGGGTCCGGCTGTCCGAGTGGCTGGACGTCAAGGTGAAGAAGTTCTCCAAGGGCATGACCCAGCGCCTCGGCCTCGCGGCCGCGCTCGTGCACGATCCGGAGGTCCTGCTCTTAGACGAGCCGACGGACGGCGTGGACCCGGTCGGGCGGCGCGAGATCCGCGACTTGCTGCGCGGCGAAGCGGCGCGCGGGCGCGCGATTCTCCTGAACTCACACCTTCTCTCCGAGATCGAGCTCACGTGCGATCGCGTCGCGGTCCTGACGAAGGGGAAGGTCGCGGCGCAGGGACGGATCGCGGACCTGACGGCCCAGGGCTCGCGTTACCGCATGGCGGTCTCGCCCGCGGACGAAACGCTGATCGCGGCTTTCCGCGAGAGCGGCGCCTCCGTCGAGCGCGTGAACGGCCACCTCCTGCTGACGACGCGGGACCTCGAGCACCTGAACGCTCTCGTCGACACGGCCCGCGCGCGGGGAGGAGTCCTGTCGGAGCTCTCGCCGGTCCGCTCGAGCCTCGAAGACGTCTTCGTGGACCTCGTCCGCACGGGCGAAGAGGAGGAGAAGGTCCAGTGAAGGCGTGGGCGGCGAGCGTCGAGGAGGTCTTCCGGGAGGCGTCGGCGCGCTGGACGCTGCTCGCGTACTTCGCGCTGTCGTCGCTCTTCATCCTGATCTTCGCGCTCGCCGTCAACCTGGACATCGTCAACGGCGCGCTCGCCGGAGCGAGACTCTTCGGGAAGGCCGTCGATCTCGGGGGAGAGAAGATCGACATGGATCGGCTCGTCCTCGGGTTCGAGACCGGCTTCTCCGGTTTCCTCTACATGCTCGGCACGTTCCTCGCGCTCTTCGCGACCGCGCACCTCGTGCCGCGGCTGCAGGAGAAGGGGACGGTCGACCTCTATCTCTCGCGGCCCGTCGGACGGACCAGGCTCCTGCTCTCGCGGTACAGCGGGGGACTGCTGCTCGCCGCCGCCAACCTTCTCTACCTGATGGGGTCGATCTGGGCGATCGTCTTCTGGAAGACCGGCGTCGCGCACCCGCGCTTCCTCCTCGGCGGCGTGGTGATCCTTTTCGGGATCGCCTGCCTTCTCGCGCTCGCTTTCGCAATCGGGGTCGCGACCTCCTCGACGGCGGTGTCGCTCATGGGGACCTACGCGGTTTTCTTCTTCGCGGCGATTCTCTCGGCGCACGACAAAATCTCGGCCGCCGTTTCTTCGGAATGGAGCGCGGGCATCGTCCGCGCGCTCTACTGGATCTTTCCGAAGACTGCCGAGCTCGGACGGGCGACCGTCGCGCTCGTGTCGGGCGGAGAGACGTTCCGCAACCTCGGTCAGATCGATCGACTCGCCGTCTTCGGTTCCACCGGCCTGTTCGGACTCGTCGCGCTCGGCCTCGCGGCCTGGCTCTTCTCGAGAAAGGATTTCTGAAATGAGACTCGCGCGAAACGTTTTCCTCGCGATCGTCGTCCTGTCGGTCGGGCTTCTCGGCGGCGCGCCCTCGGCCCGGGCCGCCGGAACCGACGAGGCCCTCTCCCTCGTTCCCGCGGACGCCGTGTCGGTCGGCGCCGTTCACTTCGACGCCCTTCGCGCGAGCGCGCTGGCCGGAAAGCTCTTCTCCGAGACGGACGAGCTGACGGTCGATGGCGACGCGGCGAAATTTCTCTCGGAGACCGGCCTTCGCCCGAAGCAGGACGTGGATCTCCTGGTGTTCGCGGCGCTCACCTCTCCGAACGCGCGGCCCGGGTCCAACGCCCTCGTGATTTTCGAAGGGCGATTCGATCCGGCGCGGCTCGAAGCGGCGATGGTCGCGCGCGGCGGCGTGCGCAAGGAGACTCCGAACGGGAGCTATCTGCTCGTCGGCGGTCCGCACGGGCAGGGCAATCCCGCCGCGATCGCGTTCGTGGGCCGGCGGCTCGCCGTCGCCGGGAATCCGGCCGCGGTGGCGCGCGCTCTCGACGATCACGCGTCCGGCGGCTCGGGGTTCCTTCGCGGAGAAGGCCTCGGCCGGCAGATGCATCGCGTTCCCCCCGACGCGTCGGCCTGGGCGATCGTGGACGCGACACGCGCCCCCTTCGCGACGGGACGGTCACGGGATTCCCGCGACGGCGATGCGGCGGATGCGCTCGTCGGCGCGATGAAGTCGGTCACGCTCTTCGTCTTTCACGCCACGGCGCGCGGCGACGCGGTCGAGCTGTCCGCGACCGGGCTGTCGCCCGACGAAGACACGCGCGGTCTCCTGGAAGACGCGCTCCGCGGGGTCGTTGCGATGTGGCGGCTCGCGGTCCACGAGAAGTCGCCGGAGATGGTCACGATCCTGCGCCGGTTCCAGATCGAGAAGGACGGCGAGGGCGTGAGCATTACGGGAACGCTTCCGGCGAGCTTCGTGAGGAAGATGGCGGAGGAGCGCGAAGCGCGCCGGGGGCGGTAAACGGGGTCAGGTCTCCACTTGCCACAGTGGGTACCTCAAAACGGGGTCAGGTCTCAGCCCGAGAAATTTTCTTTCGAAAGTCACATTGCAGACCTGACCCCGAGAGGGGCGTGACCGCGATGTCCTAAGATCGCGGCGGTGTCCGCTTCCGTTCCTCTCCCGGCCGAGGTCGCTCTGCTCGTCGAGCAGAAGCGGCTCTCGGACCTGGAGGACGTCTGGACGCGTCGCATGGAGGAGGACCCGGCCGACCTTCCGTTCTTCTTCGCCCTGGCGGCAGCCGTCAAGAAGAAGGCAGGGGTCGAAGGCGCCGAACAAGCCGCCGCGTGGCTGCGGTTTCTCGCGGACTACCAGGCGGAGCGCCAGGACGGCGACGCGCGGATCGAGGTTCTTTCCGAGATCGTGCGCATGAACCCCACGGATTCCGCCGCCCGGACCGACCTGGAAGCCTCGCTGCGCGGGCGCTTCGGCGGGCATCCCGCCTTCGGCGCCGTCCTCGCGCAGAACTCGATCGCGACCGCGGCCGACCCGTCGGACGCCGCGCGGCGCGTTGCCCGCTGGCTGAAATTTCTCCCGGGCGAGGTGTACTACCTGGCCGGCCGGGGCGCGGGACGGATCGCCGAGATGAACCCGGCCTTGGACGTCATCCGGCTGGAGGTCGGAGGCGCGAGGGTGCCGCTCTCGCTCGTCTCCGCTGAGAGAAACCTCGAGCGCCTCCCGGAAGGCCACTTCCTGCGGCAGAAGGTCGAGGATCCGCTCGCGCTCGCCGAGCTCGCGGCGAAGGAGCCGGCGGAGTCGGTTCACCGACTGCTCCAGAGCTTCGGGCGGCCGCTCACCGTCGCCGAAGTCCGAGAGCACTTTTCCGGCATCGTCCCGGAAGAGCGATGGACCTCGTTCTGGACGTCGGCCCGCCGCCATCCGCAGCTCCTCGTCGGCGGGGCCGCGAAGAGCGCGCCGGTCTCGTGGAGCGCCAGCGCCGACGCTGCGGATGAGACGGTGCGCCGGGCGTTCACCGAGGCGGACGCCCACCACAAGCTCGAGCTCGCCCGCAAGCACGCGAAGCGCTCGCGCGAGCTCGCGCGGTTCTTCGCGGAGTCGCTCGCGTCGGAAGCCCGCAAGGCGGCGGCGGAGGAGAACACGGGGCTCGCCTGGGAGCTTTCGCAGGCGGCGGCCCGCCTCGCGCCGGAAGAGCCGGAGGCGTTTCCGGCCGAGTCTCTCGTTGCCTCCGGCGACCTCGCAGCGGTCTTGAGCCGCATCCGGGACTACACCGCCCGGGAAAAGGCCCTCGTCGAGATCCGCGCGCGCCGTGACGACTGGGAGGCGATCTTTCTGGCCCGCTTCGTCGAGGAGGAGGACGCGCGGGTGCTCTCGGCGATCCACGACGCGCTCGGAGAACGGCCGGAGCGCCGGGACGAGCTCGTGCGGCGCGTGATGCGCTCGCCGAGACTCGGGCCTCGCGCGTTCGTCTGGCTCTGCGAAAGGATGGAGAAGGAGGGGGAGCCGGCTTCGGCGCCGCCCCCGTCCGCGCTCTTTCATGCTCTGCTCGACGCGCTCCGCCAGGACGAGTTCGCGCCCGTCCGCGCGCGCGTCAAGGCGTTCTTCGAGCCGGGCGGCCTGGCCGTCGCGCTCGTTCGTCGCGCGAGCTCCGAAGCGGAGGCGCGGGAGCTGCTGACGGCGCTCTCGCGGGCGGGGGGGCTCGAGGAGCACCGGCGCGGGACGGTCCGCGAGGCGCTCCTGATGAAGTACCCCGCGCTCCGCGCGCCCGCCGCCAACCTGCTCTACGCCACCCCGGAGGCGATCGATGCCCGGCGCGCCGAGCTCGCG
>Ga0114129_10002887_pt1 | contig 24054 bp, 15 predicted proteins | sample RhiMetdeltSRZDD1_FD_80071 | JGI IMG/M metagenome (GOLD analysis project Ga0114129, IMG submission 80071) | Populus rhizosphere microbial communities from Tennessee, USA - Rhizosphere MetaG P. deltoides SRZDD1 (version 2) (version 2) | ecosystem: Host-associated > Plants > Roots > Rhizosphere >...
CGATCCTCGTGGCCATCAACAAGATCGACAAGCCGGACGCCAACCCCGATCGCGTGAAGAAGGAACTGGCAGATCTCGGCCTCGTTCCGGAGCAATGGGGCGGCTCGACCGTCATGGTCGAGGTCTCGGCCAAGAAGAAGCAGAACCTCGAGCTGTTGCTGGAGATGATCCTGCTCGCCACCGAGATGAGCGAGCTGAAGGCCAATCCGAAGCGCAGCGCGTCGGGCACGGTGCTCGAAGCCAAGCTGGACAAGGGCCGCGGTCCGGTCGCCACGATCCTCGTGCAGGACGGCACGCTGCGTGTGGGCGACACGGTCATCGCCGGTACGATCGTGGGCAAGGTTCGGGCGCTCATCGACGATCGCGGACGCCAGCAGAAATCTGCGGGCCCCGCGACGCCGGTCGAAGTGCTCGGTCTCGGCGGACTGCCGCAGCCGGGTGATGCGTTCCAGGCGCTCGCGGATGCGGCCAAGGCGCGGCAGATCGCGCTCTTCCGTCAGGCTCAGGCCAAGGAGAAGGCGCTTGGCGGCAAGGGTGCGCGTCTGACGCTCGAGTCGCTGCAGCAGCAGATTGCCGAAGGCGGCATGAAGGAACTGCCGATCATCATCAAGGCCGACGTGCAGGGCTCGGCCGAGGTGCTGGCCGATACGCTCACGAAGCTGAGCGACGACAAGGTCAAGATCCGGATCATCCACAGCGGCGTCGGCGCCATCAACGAGTCCGACGTCCTGTTGGCGTCCGCGTCGAACGCGATCGTCATCGGCTTCAACGTGCGGCCGGATCGCAACGCCTCGGATGTCGCCGAGCGCGAAAAGGTGGACATCCGCCAGCACTCGATCATTTACAACGTCACGGACGAGATGAAGAAGGCGATGGCCGGACTCCTCGATCCGACGTTCAAGGAAGTGCGTCTCGGGACCGCCGAGGTCCGGGACACGTTCAAGGTGCCGAAGTTCGGGACCATCGCGGGGTGCATGGTGGTCGAAGGCCGAATCACCCGCGCCGGCGACACGACCGCGCGCCTCGTCCGCGACAACGTGGTCGTTTACGAAGGCAAGATCGGCTCGCTCCGCCGGTTCAAGGACGACGTCTCGGAGGTCAAGTCCGGCTTCGAGTGCGGCATCGGCTTCGAGAAGTTCAACGACATCAAGGTCGGCGACATGATCGAAGCGTTCGTCGTGGAGCGAATCGCCGCACCCGTATAACGGATGGGCGATGGGCGATGAGCAAGGGGCAAAGGGCCATTGGCCTTGATTGCCCGATTATCCCTCGCCCATTGCCCATCGCCCATTATCGAAATGCCAGCAGATCGTGCCAGCCGCGTCGGTGATCAAATCCGCGTCGAGATCGCGGATCTCCTCGCGCGAGAGGTGCACGATCCGGGCGTCGGGTTTCTCACCGTCACCTACGTCAGGGTAACCCCTGATCTGCAGCAAGCGCGCGTCTACTACACGACCATGGGCGACGAGAAGGCGCGCCGTGAGAGTCAGCGTGCGCTCGAGCGCGCAGCTCCCTTCCTTCGCCGCCAGCTCGGCGGGCGACTGCGCCTGAGACGCGTGCCAGAGCTGCAGTTCTTCTTCGACGCCAGCATCGAGCGGCAGGACCGGATCGCGAAGATCCTGCAGGAGCTCGATGTCGAGCGGACCGAACGCGCGGAAAGCAGTAGTACCCACGATGAGCTTGCGGAAGACGATGAGCGCAACGGGAACTGACGGCGGGCCACTAGTCAGTTCGGACGTGTTTCAGCAGATTGTCGGCGAGGTTCGGAAGCGACAGAAGTTCCTGCTGACCTCCCACGCGCGGCCCGACGGCGACTCGATCGGATCCCAGCTGGCCATGGCGTTCGCGCTCGACGCGCTGGGAAAGCAGGTCCGCATCGTCAACGCCGATGCCCCCCCCGACCACTACCTCGAGTTCCCAGGCGTCGATCGAATCGACATCACGCCTACCGTCCCGGCTGACGCCGATGCCGACACGGTGATCGTCATGGAGTGCAGCGATCTGGCGCGCACCGGTGTCGCCGGCTTCGACGGACGCTACATCATCAACATCGATCACCACGCGGGCAACCGGATGTACGGGGCGCTGAACTGGTTCGACGAGTCGGCCGCCGCCTGCGGTGAGATGGTGTTCGACGTGATCCGTGCGCTCGGCGTGCCGATGACGTTCGAGATCGCGACCCACATCTATCTGGCGATCCTCACCGATACGGGCTCCTTCCATCATTCGAACATCACGCCGCGAACGTTCGAGATCTGCCGGCAGACGGTCGAAGCGGGCGTCAAGCCGGCGGCGATGGCCCGCCGCGTCTTCGATAGCAACAGCCTCGGCAAGCTGAAACTGATCGGCGCGCTCCTGGACTCGATGAAGCTCGTGGACGAAGGGCGTCTGGCGGTCCTTTACATCGACGACGCGATGCTGTCGGCGTGCGGGTGCACGCACAACGATACGGAGGGCGTCATCAATCTGCCGCTGACCGCTCGCGAGGTCCAGGCAGTGGTCTTCTTCAAGGCCCTGTCCGACGGCGAGATTCGAGTCAGCATGCGATCGAAGTACGACGTGGACATCCGGCGGGTCGCGAACCACTTCGGCGGCGGCGGCCACAAGAACGCGTCGGGCTTCAGCGTGACCGGCCGCCTCGCGGACGTCCAGCCCGATATCCTGAACCGCATTAGCGCCGCTATCGCCGAGGGCCTTCAGTCGCGGCCCTGATGGCGTCGTGATGAACTGCCGTAGTTCGTCGCTCGTCGCTCGTCGCTCGAAGAGCGACATTCGAGGACTGGCTTTCCGAGCAACGAGCGACGGACTACGAACCACGGCACAGTTCAACATGCCTATGAACGGCGTGCTCGTCGTCGACAAACCGCCGGGCCCGACGTCTCACGATGTCGTGGCCGTGGTGCGTCGAGCGATCCGCGAGAAACGCATCGGACACACGGGCACCCTCGATCCGCTGGCGACCGGCGTGTTGCCGCTGGTCGTGGGCCAGGCCACTCGGCTCGCCTCCCTGCTGGGCGCGACGGACAAGGACTATGTCGCCAACATCAGATTTGGGGCGACGACGCCGACGTATGACGCGGAAGGGCGTTCGGCACTGGATCCTGCGGCTGGAGAAACCCGCGAAGTGCCACGGGTACCCGACGATCTGACGGCAGACGCGATCGCCCGCGTGCTGCCGGAGTTCGGAGGCACCTATCTCCAGACGCCTCCGGCGTACTCGGCGAAGAAGTCGGGCGGCGTCAGGGCATACACGAAAGCTCGAAAGAACGAAGAGCAGGCTCTGACACCGGTCAACGTGACGGTGTCGGCGCTCACGCTTGAAACGTATGAGGCGGGTCTGGCGCGCGTCCGGCTCCGGGCGTCAGCCGGGTTCTACGTCCGGTCGTTTGCGCACGACCTCGGACAACGTCTCGGGTGTGGCGCCTACCTCGAAGGCCTGAGCCGAACGTCTGCAGCTGGATTTGGATTGACCGACGCGGTGCCGCTCGACGTGGTGGTGGAGGATCCAGCACGCGCCGTGGAACGGATGATCCCGCTGCACAGGCTACTGCCAGACCTGCCCGCCGTCGTGCTCAACGATCGGGGCGTCAGGCGTGCGGCTCACGGTAATACGCTGAGCCTAGGGGACTTGGCTTCGACATCCGCCCCTGTCGCTGATGGAGGCCGGACCGCGGCGCGGCTTGCAGAGGCATCACGGGTCAGAGTCCTCGATGGCGAGGGGCGACTGATCGCGATCGCCACGCGACTGGAAAGCGGGCTTTTGCATCCGGCGATCGTCCTAATGTAAAATGTTGAGTCGCTTGGAATTGTAATTTCGGGTCTGTACATCTTGGTCCGCGATCCCCGGGCAGCGCATATCCGGAACAGCAATTCCCGTAACAATTTGGCAACGGCGGTCTGGTGCGGCGCGATCCTGCGCCGATCCTCTGGACCGTGCGTGGAGGTTAGACGTGGCTTTCAACAAGGACCGCAAAACGAGTGTAATCGGCAGTTACCGCACTCACGATTCAGACACCGGCTCTCCTGAAGTTCAGGTCGCGCTGCTCAGCGAGCGCATCAACTACCTCACAGAACACTTCAAGACCCACGCGAAGGACCATCATTCGCGACGCGGCCTCCTCAAGCTGGTTTGGCAGCGGCGCCGGCTGCTGGACTATCTGAAGGGGAAGGACACCGATCGGTATGCCGAGCTGATCCGCAGGCTGGGGATCAGGAAGTAGTACAGGCCGAAGGAAAAGCAACGCAAGAATCAGAGATAGAACTATGCACACACGCAATATCACCTTTGGCCAACAGTCGTTGTCGATCGAGACCGGCCGGCTCGCCAAGCAGGCAGACGGCTCGGTCATCGTTCGGGCCGGCGACACCATGGTGCTCGTCACCGCCTGCGCGGCGCCGAACCCGCGCGAGGGCATCGATTTTCTTCCCCTGACCGTGGACTACCGGGAATACACCTACGCGTCGGGACGCATCCCCGGCGGCTTCTTCAAACGCGAGGGCAAACCCAGCGAAAAGGAAGTGCTCACCAGCCGGTTGATCGATCGGCCCATCCGACCGCTGTTCTCCTCGGGCTGGCGGCGCGAAACGCAGATCATCGCGCTCGTCCTGTCCGCGGATGGCGAGAACGATAGTGACGTCCTGGCCATCACCGGCGCCTCGGCCGCCCTGGGCCTCTCCACCATTCCCGTCATGAAGACGACGGCGGGCGTGCGTGTTGGCCTCATCGACGGCGAATACCTCATCAACCCGACCTTCGAGCAGCGGCGGCGCAGCCGGCTCGATCTGATCGTTGCCGGCACACGCGACGGCATCGTCATGGTGGAGGCCGGTTCGAAAGAGGTGTCGGAAGACGAGATGGTCCAGGCGCTCGAGCGCGCGCACGAGGCGATCAAAGAGATCGTCGTGGGCATTGACGCGCTGGCGAAGGACGCCGGCCAGAAGAAGGTGACGGTGGCCCAGCGGGAGATCGGTCACGACTTCTATCGCGAGGTCGAAGAGAAGGTCTACGTACCGCTCAGCGAGGCCATGCGCATCCGCGAAAAGCTCGAGAACTACGACCGCGTCGATCAGGTGCTGGACGACCTGATTGCGAGCATCCCGGAAGGCGAAGTCGAGCGCCGTCTGGAAGCGAAGCACATCTTCAAAGAGCTGAAAGAAAAAGTCATGCGCGACGAGGCGCTCGAGCGCGGACGGCGTCTCGACGGCCGCGCCTTCGACGAGATCCGGCCGATCACGATCGAAGTGGGGGTCCTGCCCCGCGCCCATGGCTCGACGGTGTTCACGCGCGGCGAAACGCAGGCGCTCGTCACTGCCACACTCGGCACGGCAGAAGATCAGCAGAAGATCGAGAACATGGACGGCGAGTCGTGGAAGCGCTTCATGCTCCACTACAACTTCCCGCCCTTCTCGGTTGGCGAGGTGGCTTTCTTGCGCGGCCCCGGCCGACGAGAGGTCGGTCATGGCGCTCTGGCCGAGCGCGCACTCGCCCCGATGATCCCCGCCGAAGACAAGTTCCCCTACACCATCAGAGTCGTCTCGGACATCCTCGAATCGAACGGTTCGTCCTCGATGGCGTCGGTGTGCGGCGGCTCGCTGTCGATGATGGACGCGGGCGTCCCGCTGAAGGCGCCAGTCGCCGGAATGGCGATGGGCCTGCTGATGGACGAGAAGACGGGCCGTTACGCCATCCTCTCGGACATCGCGGGCGCCGAGGATCACTACGGCGACATGGACTTCAAGGTCGCCGGCAGCGCCGAGGGCATCACCGCGCTGCAGATGGACATCAAGGTCGGCGGGATCACCATGGAGATCATGCGCAAGGCGCTCGAACAGGCGCGCCAGGGACGCATGTTCATCCTCGGCAAGATGCAGGAGGTCCTGAGCACGCCACGCACCAGCGTCTCCAACTACGCGCCGCGCATCGTCACGATCCGGATTCCCGTCGACAAGATCCGCGACGTCATCGGGCCTGGCGGCAAGATGATCCGGAGCATCATCGAGCGCACGGGCGTGAAGATCGACGTGGAAGACGACGGCCGGGTGAACGTCGCGTCAGCCGATTCAGCGTCCGCGGCGAAAGCGATCGGCATCATCCAGGAACTGACGGCGACGCCGGAACTGAACAAGACCTACTTGGGGAAGGTTCAGCGCATCACCGATTTCGGCGCGTTCGTCGAGATCATGCCGGGACTCGACGGGCTTCTGCACATCTCCGAGATCGCGCACTACCGGGTGAAGGATGTCAGGGACGAACTGAAAGAGGGCGAACAGGTGATGGTCAAGGTCATCAATATCGACCCCTCGGGCAAGATTCGGCTCAGCCGTAAAGCGCTCCTGCAACCCGAAGAGGGCCAGGCCCGCCGCGAAGAGGGCCGCCGCGAACCCGCTAAGAAGGACTAGCTATTTCAAAATGGGCGATGGACGATGGTTGGCAAGCAAGGGCAATTGCCAATCGTCCCGTCGCCCATCGCCCATTAACCCCCGGGTAACAACCAAACTGCCTCCCGGGGCGTCTGTACGGTAAGGCCCGGCTTAGGCCGGGCACTAACTCCGGCTCCAGCCGGAGCATTTTCGCGCCGACAACCGTAAGTACAGGACGGATTTGGACGCCGGGCCCGGCAGACATTGCCGCAGGCCGAGCTGAACCGTTGGCCTTGGAATTGCTGCTGGTCTTTGACCAGACTCAGGCCAGGGCGCCAGACTCAGGCAGGGGACGACTAGTCTTTAGGGGGACGCATGCATCGACCTGGACGGAACAGCGTGATCGCGCTCGCGGGTGTTGCGCTCGTCGCCGTTGTATGGACTCGCGTTTCCGCTCGTCAGAACGTCAAGGAGTTCGCGGTCGAAGCAAGCCAGTACGCGTTCTCGCCGGCCCGCATCGAGGTCCAGAAGGACGACCTGGTCAAGATCACGTTCTCCGCGCGCGACATGGCGCACAGCATCACCATCGACGAATACCGCATCTCCAAACGCGCCGCCGCCGGACAGTCGGTGGTCCTCGAGTTCCGCGCCGACCGCACCGGCACGGTCACGTTCTATTGCAACATGATGCAGGATGAGCGCTGCCGCAATATGAAGGGGCAGCTGGTAGTCCGATAGGGCACCGTACCGTCGCTCGTCGCTCGTTGCCCGTTGCTCGGAGAGCCAAGTCGCAGCTTGGTGCTCTACGAGCTACGAGCGACGAACAACGAACCACGACACGTGCTACGTACTAGTTGCACTCAGTCGCGCCGTTCCCACTCTGAGCCGGCTCCGCCGATACCCGTAGGCGAAATAGAGCACGATCCCCAGAACCATCCAGAGAATCAGTCGCTCCCACGTTTCCCACGGCAGCCCGGCCATCAGGATCAAGCTGACCAGGGCGGACAGGATTGGAAGTGCAGGCACGAGCGGCATGCGGAACGGACGCGGCAGATCGGGCTGCGTGCGGCGCATCACGATGATGCCGAGCGAGACGATGACGAACGCCATCAGCGTCCCGATGCTGACAAGATTCCCCAGTGTCCCTATCGGCGTCAGACCCGCCGCGAGCGCGACGACGACACCCGTGACGATGGTGGAGATGTGCGGCGTGTGGAGTCGAGGATGCACTCGTCCTGCCCATTCCGGCAGCAGGCCATCGCGTGACATGGCGAGGAAGATGCGCGGCTGCGCGAGCATCATGACGACCATCACCGAGCTGAGGCCGGCGAGTGCGCCAACAGTGACGAGCACCTTGACGACCGCCATCGTTCCCTCCCACGGCGTTCCCGCTGCGCGGCCGGCAGCCGCATCGACGGCAACGACGAGCGGCGCTGGCTGATTCAGCATCTCGCGGTAGGGCACGAGGCCGACCATCACTCCGGAAACGAGCACGTAGAGCACCGTGCACACCGCCAGCGATCCAAGAATCCCCAGCGGCATGTCCCGCTGGGGATTGCGCGCTTCCTGCGCCGACGTGGACACTGCGTCGAAGCCGATGTACGCGAAGAAGATCACACCGGCTCCGCGCAGAATCCCGCTCCATCCGTACTCGCCGAAACGCCCGGTGTTCTCCGGAATGAACGGATGCCAGTTCGCCTGATCGATGAACAGCGCACCGGCGCCAATCACGATGAGGACCACCGCAACCTTGACGACGACGATCGCGGAGTTGACGCTGGCGGACTCCTTGACGCCGACGATCAGGAGCGCCGTGACCAAGGCCGTCACGATGACGGCCGGCACGTTGAACACGGCTGTGACCGAGCCGCCGCCGGCGAGTTGAACGACGGTGCCGGGGGCGGCGCTCAGCGCAGGGGGAAAGCCGAGCCCCAATTGCCCGAGGAGCGTGACCAGCGTGCCCGACCAGCCGACCGCCACCGTCGCCGCACCCAGGGCGTATTCGAGAATGAGGTCCCACCCGATGACCCAGGCGACGAACTCGCCGAGCGTCGCGTAAGCATAGGTGTAGGCGGATCCGGCGACGGGAACGCTCGAGGCGAACTCCGAATAACAGAGCGCGGCGAGCACGCTGGTCATCCCGGCAAGGACCATCGAAAGGACTATCGCCGGTCCGGCGTTCGCGGCGGCGGCCTGTCCGGTCAGGACGAAGATGCCCGTGCCGATGATGGCGCCGACGCCCAGCATCACCAGCTGACTCGGTCCGAGCACCCGCTTGAGTGAGGCTTCGCTGTCGCCTAACTGCTCGTGCTTGATCTGATCGATCGGCTTCGTGGCAAAGATGGACATCTAATCCTCCGGGGCTCGGGGTCAGGTCTTGAATCGCAACCTTTTTCAGGATTCAAGACCTGACCCCCAGTTGAGTCGACGAGGCGTCTCGAAGTCCTGAAGTCGCCGTCAAACAAGCCGGAAGAATTGTTTAAGTTCTTCTTAAACCCGCGATAACATTGGGTTTTTCAATGATTCCCAACGCCAGTCCCGGCGCCGCGGCCGACCAGGCGCCCTCTGGACGTTCCGGAACAGCGCGCCATCTGGTGTTCGGGGAGTTCTCCTTCGACGCACAGAGCCGGCTGCTCAGGCGCGGTCCCATCGAGTTGCCCTTGCCGCCGCGAGTCCTGGGCGTGCTGGAAGTGCTGCTCGAACGGGCCGGTGACGTCGTACCTCGACAGGAGCTGATCGACCGCGTCTGGAAGGACGCGTTCGTGACAGACACCTCGCTCGCCGAGGCCATCAGCGTGCTCCGACAGACGCTGGGCGACGACCCCCAGAATCCCGCCTACATCCAAACCGTCCACCGGCGTGGCTACAGGTTCGTGTCGGACGTCAGCCCGGTTTTGGATCGGAACGAACGCGCGGAGCTGCCCCCTCGCGATGCGTCGACGAACCGGGTTTCTCCATCAATTGCAGGTCAGCTGATCCCCTGGAGTGTCGCCGCCATCTGCGGGGCCATTGCGGTTGCGGCGGTGTGGCAGTTGATGACGTCGAGGCGCACGGCTGACGCGCCCTCAGCACGATTCGCGATCTTCGCGGAAGATGGAACGTCGTTCGACGCTCGTGCCCCGGCACTGGCGCTGTCACCGTCGTCGGCGCAGGCCGCCTGGTCCGGATGCGACGCGTCCGCCTGCCGCTTGTACACACGGCCGCTCAACGCGCTGAGTGCGAAGCCGATTGCCGGCACTGAGGGCGCGCACGCGCCGTTTTTTTCGCCCGATGGTGAGTGGATCGGATTTTTCGCAGACGGACGGCTGAAGAAGGTCGCGATCGCCGGTGGCGCTCCCGTCGTGCTCGCCGATGCGCCGCAGCCACTTGGTGGCACGTGGTACGCACGCGAAATCATCTTTGCCGCGTCGAGCTCGCAGGGCCTGATGCGGATCGACGACCGCGGCGGCAATCCTCGCGTCCTCACGACACCGGATCACGCTCGAGGCGAGGTACGCCACGCCTGGCCGGCGGTCATGGCGGACGGCCAGACGCTGCTGTTCTCGATCGAAACGACGCGTGATGGCGAAGCATCCGGGGACATCGGCGCGCTGCGGCTCGACAGCGGCCGGCCAAGCTGGCGCACCGCCATTGCGAGCGGCGGCATCGCCCGCGCCGCTGCCGGCGATCTGGTCGTCTTCACACGCGGTACCGATTTGCAGGCGGTGCTGTTCGATCCGCTGCGCCAGTCGGTGATGGGCGAACCACGAACCCTTGTGACGAACGTCGCCACGGCAGACGGTCTGGCACATTTCGCCCTTTCAGCATCGGGCGATCTGTTCTTTGCACAGGAGGGCCCGGACGGCCGCGCAGGCCTCCAATGGCGGTTCCTTCAACAGGCTCAGGGCCAGGCACAGGGGTCGAACGGGCAAATCGCTGCCGGCACTCGTCGTCTTCGAAACCCGAGCCTCTCTTACGATGGCCTGCGAATCGCCGCGATCGGGTCCGGAGAGGGCCGCCCGGACGTGTGGGTTGCCGATCTCGAGCGTGGCGCCGCCACGCGGCTGACGCACGACAGGATCAACACGTCACCGATCTGGTCGCCGGACGGCCGCACTGTGTACTACGCGTCACGGGGCGAGGGGCCTTTCGAGATCTGGCGCCGAGAGGCTGACGGTGCGACGCCAGCCAGCCGCGTGATGACGCGCGACACGCATGTGTTTCCAGGTTCGGTCGCACCAGATGGGTCGTTCCTCGCCGTCATCGCTTCCACTGCGGCCAGCGGAACCGACATCCTGCTCCTGCCGCTGAGCGTAGGCGACCCGCGGCCAATCGCGCAGTCGCCATTCGACGACGATGCCCCTGCGTTTTCACCGCGCGGGACGATGATTGCTTACCAGTCTGCGGATACCGGCCGCTGGCAGATCTACGTCCAACGCGTGATTGACGGACGCCGTGTTCTGGTCTCGACAGCCGGTGGCGATCATCCGGTCTGGTCACGGGATGGCGCGTATTTGATTTACGGAACCGAGGGCGGTCTCGTGCGAGCGGCAATCTCTGAATCGTCCGAAGGCCCACAAGTTGGCGAGATCGTCCCGCTCGACACTCCCCCAGGCGCCGGCATCGCCGGCGTCGCGCCCGATGGTCGCATCCTTGTCGATCCTCGGCGTTCGCGTGTGACGCGTGCCACCATGGCGCTCGGCTGGCTGCGTGAGGCGCGTCAGTTGCTGGGACCGCCGGCGGCGAAGACGCTCAGATAACGTGCGTGACGTGCGACGTGCTTACGTGCGTGACGTGCGACGTGCTTACGTGCTGACGTGCGACGTGCTGACGTGCGGGGGTTCGAAGCGGCTGGCGGCTTCCATCCGCTCATCGAGCGGTGGGTGGGTGTAGAAGAGCCACAGCGCGGCGCGTGACGGGCGTTCTTCGGCGAGGTTCTGAGAAGCTAGTCGTCGCATTGCGGTCTTGAACGCCGCCGGCTGCGCGGTCAGAGTGAGGGCGAACTCGTCGGCGCGGCGCTCCTTTCGACGCGAGATTGCGTTGAGCGCCGGGTTGACGGCAAGGGACATCAGAAAGCCGACCGCGACAATGACCGGCAGGCCCGCTACGTCGGAAGGTCCGGTCAGACCGAGCGGTTGCCAGGCTCGTGACAGCACTATCTCGGCTACTGCGAACGACGCCGCGAGCAGGCCCGACTCGAGCAGCAACGCGCTCCGGATGTCGCGGTTGACGTGGTGGCCGAGCTCGTGCGCGAGGATGACCTCGATCTCTTCGTCCGTGTAATCCGTCAACAGGGTGTCAGAGAGCAGGATCCGCCGCGTCGATCCGGTGCCGACGAGAGCAGCATTGGCGCGGCGGGTCTTGGCTCCCAGACCCCATTCGTACACGCCGAGCACAGGAACGCGCGCGCGAGTCGACAACGACACGAGCTTCTCCTGCAGGCTACTCCGGTCGAGCGGCTTGAACCGGTAAAAGAACGGCAGAAGGACGGTCGGGGCAATCCTCGCGAGGAGAATGAGCGCGGTGACGAAGCCGGCGCCGGAAGCGGCCCACCAGAACCTCGGGAACAGGTTCAGCGCGAGGTACACAATCTCCGCGCCCACCAGAGCGAAGACCGTCAACAGAACCGCGGCCTTCAGATGATCGGCGATCCACGCGCGCAGCGGCGCTGACGAGAGCCCATAGCGGCCCTCGAGCACGAAGCTCTCGAAGAATGTCAGTGGAAGCGTGCAGAGCTGATATCCGAGCATAAACAGGAGCGCGTACACCGCGACAGTGGACGGCGCCGAGACTCCGGAACCGGCGACAGCCATCGCAACATCCCGGAACCAGAGTGAGCCGCCCGCGAGGAGCACGACGAGTCCAGCGGCCGTCACCCCCGCCAGCGCGACAGCGGAGCGTCGCTTGATGCGATGGTAGCGGCTCGCCTTGTCTTCGTTCACGCGACGATCAATTCAGTTGGACGGAGATCAGCTTCGACACTCCCGGCTCCTCCATCGTGACACCGTAGAGCCGGTCGGCAATCTCCATGGTCTTGCGGTTGTGCGTGATGAGGATGAACTGGGTATGCTCCTGCATGCCCTGGAGCATCTCCACGAACCGCCCGATGTTCGCATCGTCGAGCGGCGCGTCGATCTCGTCAAGCAGGCAGAACGGGCTCGGCCGGTACTTGAAGATGGCGAACATCAGGGCCATCGCCGTCAGGGCTTTTTCACCGCCAGACAGGAGTTGCACGCTCTGCAGCCGCTTGCCCGGCGGCTGGGCGATGATGTCGATGCCGCTCTCGAGCTGATCGTTCTCATCGAGCAGCGTCAGGCCGGCGCGGCCGCCGCCGAACAACGTTGCGAACGTGCCCTCGAAATTATGGTTGATCACCGCGAAGGCCTCGCGGAAGCGCTCCTTCGTCGTCTTGTCGATTTTTCGGATCGCTTCGTTCGTCGTCGCGATGGAGTCGACGAGATCCTTCCGTTGCACGGTCAGGAAGGTGTGACGCGATTCGAGATCATCGAACTGGTCGATGGCCATCATGTTCACGGCGCCCATGCGCTCGATCTTGGCGCGCAGATCGGCAACCATCTCGTCAGGCGTCAGCGTCTTCGCGACCGGTGGCGGCGCGTCGGCCGGCGGGGCGTCACCGGCAGCGGCAGCCTCTCCCTGACCGTCTTCCTCGGTCTCGGCTGGCTCAGGATTGTCGTCCACGGCACGCGGGCTCGCGAGGGCCCCCTCACGCTCGAGCTGTTCGACTTCGGCGGCGACCTCGTCGAGCGTCCCCTGCACGGCATCCATACACGCGGTCGCAAGGTGGGACAGATCGGACTCTGCCGTCGCGCGCGCCACGTCGAGCTGCGCAGCTTCGGCGCGAACGCCCTCCAGCGCCCGACGTGCTTCGCGAATGCGACCGTCGTGCTCCTCGAACTCGGCGCGCAACGCCTGCGAGCGCTCGTCTGCCTGCCTGACGCTCTCACGCAGGTTGTCGAAGCTGCGAAGTCCCTCGTCGAGAGTGGCTTCGGATGCGAGGATCGATGCGTCGAGCTCGGTTCGCCGCGTCTCGTTTCTCTGCAGATCGTCGCGCCGGCCGGCCAAACGGCTCTCCAGCTCCGCTGATGCCGCCTCGAGACGCTGTACATCAGCGGCGAGCGCTCCGGCACGCTCGACCAGGGCGGCGTGCGAGGCCTTCGCCTCCGCGGCCCGGTGCGCCTGCGCCTGCATCGACTCGCGCGCGTCGAACAGCCGTCGCTGCGCGCGCGTGAGCTGATCGTCGGCCGCGCGCTGCTCGGACTCGATCCGCACGATCGAATCGCGCGCTTCTTCCTGACGGGCTTCCTGGACGTGGCGCTCTTCCTCGGCAGAACTGCGCTCGACCGCAATCTGTTCCTGTTTGCGCGCCACACGCTCGGCCGCGTCGCCCGCAGCCGTCAGCTGCATGTCGAAACCGACGATCGCCTTTTCCTGACGATGCTGCTCGCCTTGCACTGCCAGAATGGCGGATTCCGCCGCAGCAATCGTCACGTCGAGCGAGGCGATGTCGTCGCGCATGCGATCGACCGCCAGGCGCTGCTCCTCCGCCCGCTCGCGGAGTTCCTTGATTTCTCGCTTCGTCGCCAGGATGCCGCGGGCTTCGGCGCGAATCCCGCCCTCGATGATGTGCTGGCCGTGAAAGACTTCACCGTCGAGCGTGACGACGGGAGCGCTGGTAAGGGCGGCAGCAGCCCTGGCGCCATCGAAGTCCTGTGCGACCCGCGTCCCGGCGATCAGGCCACGGATGGCGTCCGCAGCCGCGCCGCTGATGCGAATGACGTCGACGAGTGGCGTGAGGCCACCGTCGCCGCTCGGAAGCGAGGGGTCTGACGGGGGCGCGTCAATTGCCGCTCGAGCGACGACGAATCCGACGCGCCCGGCGTTCAGCTGCGCCGCATGACGAAGTCCAGCGGCCGCCGATTCGGGTGTGGGAACGACGACGTACTGGAGCCGATCGGCAAGCGCAGCTTCGACGGCGCGCTCGAAGCGCTTGTCCACTTCGAGATAGTCGGCGACGGACCCCAGGTGTCCGACTTCCTCGCTCGATTCCGCGAGGATCGCCCGGGCCGCGTCGCCGTAATCCGCGCGCGCCGCATCGAGCTCTTCGAGAGACGTCAGACGGGCGGAGACCGACGCCAGTTCGTGTTCGAGCGTCCGCAACTCACGCGCCCGTCCTTCCCGGTCGCCCTTGGCGCCCGCCAATTCGGATTCTCGAGACGCCCGCTCGATCCGCAGCTCCTCCATCGACAGCGTGGTGCGTTCGAGGCTGCCCTGCGCACTGGTCCGGTCGCGTTCCGCACGCTCCGCTTCGATCCGGAGATCCTGACTCTCGACCTCGAGCTTGCCAATCTGCTCGGCCAGCCTGCCGCGGGCGGCCGCAGCGTGCTCCATCGCATGCCGCAAGGCTGTCGCGGCGTTTACCGCGGCGAACACCTCGCTTCGAGCCGCCTCGACGTCCGCTTCGAGCCCCTCGATCTGGCGCTGCGCTTCGGCGTAGGCCTGCTCCTCTGCTGCCAGCGTGGCGGCCGCCGCGTCGCGATCCACTTCTGCGCGCGTTGCTGATTCGCGCCGGGCGTCCAGCTCGAAACGCGCAGGCTCGCGACGCTCTTCGAGCGTCACGACCTCGTTCTGGATGTCCGCCGCAGCCGTCGCGAGATTGGTCACCTGCTGGCGGTCGAACACAATCTGCTGCTGGAGCCGTCCGGTCTCGAGCTCGCAGGCATGCGCCGCCTCGCGTGCCGCGGTGGTCCGGCCGTCCGCCTCCATCAGTTCGAGGCGCAGCCGCTCGAGATCGGTCTCGAGACCTGCGACGCGCGCGGCCGCAGCTGTCTCGCGCTCGCGCGCTTCGGCCAGCCTGGTGCGGGCAGACTCGATGGCCTCCCCGAGCAGCCGATACCTGCGTGCGAAGAGCACCTTCTCCCATCGCCGGAGCTCTTCGCGAAGCCGCTTGTAGCGGCGCGCTTTCGCCGCCTGACGCTTGAGCGTGCCGCGCTGCTTCTCGACTTCGAACACGATGTCGTCGACGCGTGTGAGGTTCTGCTGTGCCGCCTCGAGCTTCAACTCCGCCGCACGACGGCGGCTCTTGTACTTGGTGACGCCGGCGGCTTCTTCGATCAGCTGACGCCGATCCGTGGGTCTCGCGCTCAGAATCTGCCCGATCTTTCCCTGCTCGATCACCGCGTAGGCCTTCACGCCGATGCCGGCGTCCATTAGCAGATCCTGCACATCCCTCAAACGGCAGATGTGACCGTCAATCAGGTACTCGCTCTCGCCGGATCGGTACAAGCGACGCATCAATTCGACGTCGCGAACGATGAGCGGCGTCGCGTCCTCGAACTCGGCGCCCGCGCCCTCCGGTACGGGCTCGGCGACCGCCACGGCGGAATCCTCGACGACCAGTGCGACCGGCAATTCGGCCACTGCAGCGGCGGACTCGCCATGCTCCGCGGCGACTGCACCCAGCGCGTGGCCGTTCCCACTCTTTCCGACGCGCGTGAATGAACCGTCGGAGGGAACGCGTGCGGCCACGCCGGACAGCTTCAGACGGACTTCCGCGGCTCCAGTCGGCTTCCGCGCGTCGCTGCCGCCGAAGATGACGTCTTCCATCCGATCGCCGCGCAGGCTCTTCGCGCTCTGCTCGCCGAGCACCCAGGTCAGCGCGTCGACAACGTTGCTTTTGCCGCAACCGTTGGGGCCGACAATGGCCGTGACGCCGTCGTCGAACGTCAGTTCGGATCGATCAGGGAAGCTCTTGAATCCGGCGATTTCCAGACGGTTGAGGCGCATGCGTTTACCGATCCTTTAGGTACCCGTGAAAAGCAAAAGCCGCTTCGACGCGCCGGACGACACGCCGGCACGGAAGCGGCTGGGATCGCTTCGAAACCCTGAGTTTGAGGAAAGAAACCGTGACGTGACAAGGCCGATGGCCAAGACCCGCATCCCGCCCAAAGCAAGATGGCCCCTGGGTCCCTGCAAACGGCCGTCAGTCTAACAAGCCCCAATAGATGGGGCAAGTTCAAAGTATGGCCCCAAAATATAGGGCCAAATGCCCTACTGCTTTGGTACGCCACCCGCCGTGCGATTGCGCGCCATCTCGGTCATGCGGACCGCCGCCGGAAACTGCGCAAGGCCAGCCTGGGCCTGCGGGTCCACCGTGACGAGATTGCGGCGAGCTTCCTCGACGCCGAAGAGCGCCAGATCGATGTCGTAGTGGAGCATCGCACGAATGAAGGCTTCGTCCTTCTGGAACGCATCCTCGTCGAGCACGATCCGCTGTCCCTTGAGGGACGCTTTGAACTCATCGACCATCGCCGGCGTCACCTGGAAGCCCTTCGAGATTCGCTTCTTGTTGCGATTGGCGACGCCTAACCGCGTATCGCCTTCGGCGGTGAACTGATCGGCGAAGTTCGCAAACGCCTGCCGCGCATAGAGCGTCCGGCCGAACCGGCTCGGGTTGAAGCCCTCGACAGGGCCGACCAGGAACTTGTCGGGCTCAATGCCGCCGCCGCTGTACACCTCGCGGCCGCCCTTGGTCTTCTTCATGTCAGCCGCCTGGTGCTGCCGCGGCTCGCTCTGATCGCGTAGCGTGTAGGTGAGGTACTCGTCGAAGCTGCCGTCCCACGGACGCTGAATCATTCGGCCGCTCGGCGTGTAGTAGCGGCCGGTCGTCAGCGCCAGGCCGGCGGACCCGCTGATCTTGTAGACCGACTGCACGAGCGCCTTGCCGAACGTCGTCTCGCCGACGACCAGGCCGCGATCGTGATCCTGGATGGCGCCGGACACGATCTCGGACGCACTCGCGCTGTTGCGATTGACCAGCACCACGAGCGGAATGTCGGTGTACTCGCTGACCTCTTCGGCGCGGTAGTCGACGTCCGAATCGCGCGCGCGGCCGCGCGTGTAGACAATCAGCTCACCGCGCGGAACGAAGCGATTCGAAATCCGAATCGCCTGATCGAGCGGGCCGCCCGGATTGTCGCGCAGATCGAACACGAGCCGCTTCATCCCGCGCGCCTTCAGATCTTCGAGCGCCTTGCCGACTTCGTCGTTCGACGTCTCGGAGAAATCGGCGAGCTTGATGTAGCCGGTCTCCTTGTCGATCATGAACGCGCCGCGCACGGTCGTGATGTTGACCTCGTCGCGCTCAACCTCGAGATCGAGCAGGCCTTCGTAGCCGCGGCGGCGAAGCGAGATGTTGACGGTCGTGCCCTTCGGCCCTTTCAGCCTCGCGACGGCCTGCTCGCTCGTCCAGCCCTTCGCATCATCCTCGCCGATGCGCGCGATGATGTCGCCGCGACGCAATCCCTTCTTGTAAGCCGGCGATCCTTCGAAGATCGACATCACGGTGATGTCGCCTTCGATGACCTGAATCTGAATGCCAAGCCCGTAGTACCGCCCTTCCTGCCGCTCGCGCAATTGCGCGTACTGCCGCGGATCGAAGAAGCTCGAGTGCGGATCGAGCGTCTTCAGCATGCCGTCGATCGCGCCGTAGACGAGCCGATCCGACGGCACCGTGTCTACGTACTCCCGATCGATCGCAGCCAACGCCGACGAGAAAATCCGCAACTGCTGCGTGACGTCGTCCTGCGTGGCGAGCAGACTGCTGCCGAAGAAGCCACCGGCGAGCGCCGACAGGACCACGGCCAAGATGGCGGCGGGGAGAAAACGGGAACTACGCATATCAGGCATCGTAGCAGACCAAGTGTCATGATCGCAATGACTTCCGGGCACCCGGCAGGATTAGCGGTTGACCCCCCGGCCACGGGGTTCCTATAATGCACCTAAGCGGACAAACGTCAGATTTCCAAGGATTTGCACTATGTTGGGTCCCATCGGGATGCCCGAGCTGGTCATCATCATGGTCATCGCCTTGATCATCTTCGGGCCCCGGAAATTGCCCGAACTGGGCAGGTCGATCGGCAGGAGCCTGAACGAGTTCAAGAAGGCCTCCAACGAGCTCAGGAGCACGCTCGACGAGGAGATCAGGGTCGAGGAACAGCGCTCGGCGGAGCGGCAGAAACCGCCAGGCGCAGCCACCTCCACTCCGGGCGACGAGGCGGGTATTCCACGCCAAACCGGAAACGCATAGGGCGCAATGGCCCTCGTCCCGTTCCCTTCGTCACCGCGGCCTGACGACGACCCCTACGGCGAGTCGGCCCGCGAAAGCGAGCTCGATGCCGAAGCGAAGATGTCGTTTCTGGAGCATCTCGACGAGCTCCGGACCCGACTGATTCACGCCGTCATCGCCATCGCCGTCGGCTGCGTCGTCTCGTTCATTTTCCTGAACCGCATTTTCGAGTTCGTCACGCTGCCGATGCGGCAAATGCTGCCGGCCGGCGGAAGCCTCATCCAGACCGAGCCGTCCGAGTTCTTCATGCTGTATCTGAAGGTCGGCGCGCTGGTGGGGCTGCTCATCGCCACACCGTTCGTGATGTGGCAGCTCTGGCTGTTCATTGCGCCAGGCCTCTACGCTCACGAGAAAAAGTTCGCGATTCCTTTCGTCGCGCTCTCAACGTTTTTCTTCGCCGCAGGCGCGGCTTTCTCGCACTACGTGGCCTTCCCCTGGACCTGGAAATTCTTCATCGACTTCAAGCCCGACTACGTGCAGTCGATGATCAAGCTCGGACCGGCGTTTTCGTTGTACGTAAAAATGCTGCTCGGCTTCGCGGTCATCTTCCAGATGCCCACCGTGGTGTTCTTCCTCGCGCGTATGGGGATGGTCACGGCCGGGTTCCTGATCCGCCACTTCAAGTACGCGGTGTTGATCATCTTCATCCTCGGGGCGGTGCTCAGCCCCGGGGGCGATGTGGTGTCGCAAGCGATGATGGCCGGCCCTATGCTCGTCCTCTACGGGCTGAGCATCATCATCGCGTGGCTCTTCAGCCGAAAAACACCGGCGTAAGTGCATTTCCCGCGGGTATTTAGTCCCCGACTCTGCCGGTTTGACTGAAAACCATCAACCCCGTATATTGATGAGTTATGTCTAACAAATCTGTAGTTGGGGCGCTCCTTACAATCGCGGCCCTGAGCCTGACACCGTCCGCATCGGCGCAGACGGGCGGGACCCAGACCGCGCCTCAGCCGGCCGCTCCAACTGCCACCACCGAAACACGTCCGGCGACCACGACAACCTCGGGTGATACGGGTCTGTGGTTTGTGCCAACCGGCGAGATCCTGCCCGCCCGCAAATGGTCGTTCAGCGTGTACCGCGTGAACTTCGACTACACGCAGGGCTTCACGGACGTTTCGGATTTCCCGGTGACCTTCGGGGTCGGCCTGGCCGATCGGGCGGAAATCTTCGGTTCGTGGTCGCTCGTGCGCAGGATCGATCGCGACGTGCGACCGCTCTTCTTCCCGACGGCCGACGACGCGAACGGCGGCGTGGTCAACCAGTATCCGTTCGTCAACACGCAATGGACGGGCAACCAGCTCGGCGATCTCTGGCTCGGTGGCAAGGTCAACATCACGTCGGAGCACACGCAGAAGCCGCTCGCCTTCGCGGTCCGCGGCATGGTGAAGCTGCCGACGGCGAGCACGGATGATGGCGCAGGGACCGGTGAGGCGGACTTCTCGTTCGACGCCATCGTCAGCAAGGAGCTCAATCAGCGTGTCGAACTCTCGGCGTTCGGCGGCTACATCGTCCGCGGCGATCCCGACGAATTCGATCTGCTCGACGGTTTCCGCTGGGGTTTCGGCGCCGGCTTCCCGACCCGCAGGAACCTCAGGCTGACCGCTGAACTGCACGGTGAGATGTACACGGGTGACACCGTCGAGGTGCGGGGTGCGTCGATTCTGCCGCTGGATTCGGCACAGGAGAACCCGGTGAACGCCTCGATCGGCTTGACGTGGATCAGCCGGGGCGGCTTGTTCCTTGGCGGCGGTCTCAACTGGAACATGAACCTGAGCCCTCGCGAGGACTTCGGCTCGTTCGAGAACGAGGGCGGCGACGCGCTGGGCTTCCAGTTCCGGATCGGCTATCACCCCGGAGTTCGCGTCTACGTTCCACCGCCGCCTCCGCCACCACCACCGCCACCGCCGCCAGCCGCACCGCAGAACCGGCCACCCACCGTGGTCGCTCGCTGCGAGCCTTGCACGGTTGAAATCGGCCGGACGTCGACCGTTACGGCTGACGCGTCCGACCCGGATGGCGACAGGCTGACCTACAAGTGGAGTGCCCCTGTCGGTACGTTCGCTCGCCCGACGGATCGTCAGACGCCATGGACGGCGCCGATGCAAGAGGGACCGGTCGTCGTGACCGTTCAAGTCGACGACGGGAAAGGTGGAACTGCGAGCGCGAACGTGACGATTCAGGTCATCCGGCCTGAAGTCAAGACGTTCACGTTCGAAGACGTGCACTTCGACTTCGATCGGTACTCGCTGCGGCCGGAATCCACGCGGGCGCTCGACGAGGCGATCAAGATCATGCAGGCGAACCCCGACGTCCGGATTCAGATCGAAGGCCACACCTGCAACATCGGCACGGCGGAGTACAACCTGGCGCTCGGCGAACGTCGGGCCGCCGCAGTGCGCGACTACCTGGCGAGCCGCCAGATCGGTGCAGACCGAATGCAGACCACGAGCTACGGCGAGGAGCGTCCGAAGCACGACAACGCACGAGAAGAAACGCGCCGGTTGAACCGCCGCGCCGCCCTCGTCGTCCGGCTGCAACGCTAACGCTGCGCGAAGGGGCGGATGGTTGAAAGGGTCGGTCCCGAACGGACCGGCCCTTTTTTGTTCGCCGTCTACTTAACCTTGCCCACCGCCCATCGCCCATCTACACTGCCTCATGCCCATCAAAGCCTCAGCGTCCACCGAGATCCGCACGCTGATCGAGGCGCTCTGCCAGTCGGACGACATGAGGCGTGAATCGGCGATCGCGAGGCTGGCGGTCATCGGGCCGAGGGCCGTGGATCGCCTCGTCACCGCGTTCTCGGGCACGACCGATCGAGTGGCGCGCGCGGCCATCCTGCGCGCGCTCGAATCCATGGGCGATCACCGGGCCCTGGCACCTGCGCGGCAGGGGATCGAGGAAGGTGGCGATGTGGCGATCGCGGCGGCTGGGGTCATGCGCACCCTCCTCGACAGCCAACACCGCAATGCGGCATCTGCAGCGCTCGATTCGCTGGTCGCTGTTGCATTGAACGACCGTGTCGAGCGGCGCGTCCGTGTCGCCGCGCTCGAAGCGCTCGATCAGATGCCGGCCGACGTCCGCAACAAGGTCGCCGGAGCGCTCGGGTCGGGTGTCGACGACACAATCCGTGCGCAGTCGCGCACGGCCGCCCAGGGCAAGTTCTCCGAAGAGGCCTTGTGGAAGGACGCGCTCGACGGCCAGTTGCCGGACGACCCGGAGTTGCTGCGCAAGGCCGTGCCGGCGCGTGCCGCCAAAGCCCCGCTCGGTGCGCTGCAAAAGCTGATCGACGAGGTCCGGCGGGTGGAATCGGACGCGCGCGGGATGGCGCGCGTGGAAGACTGGCGTCTCGTGCGTGGCGCCATCCATCAGGCACTGGCGCTTCGTGGCAGCCGCGTGGCGATGTACGACTTACGCGAGAGTTTTGGGGAAGGTGACGGCCGCCTGCCCGTCTCGTTTCTTGCCGCCGTGCAGGCGGTCGGTGACAGCTCGTGCCTCGAGCCGCTGGCCGCGACCATGAGCGGTCGCACGTCGCAGAGTGACGAGCGGTGGCAGCATCAGGTCACGACGGCATTCCGCGCGATCGCCAAACGCGAGAAGATCACCCGCCGGCACGCAGTAATGCGGCGGATCAGCGCTCGCTGGCCGCAAACACACGATCGAGTCTTTCCGAAAGCTGCCCGGCAGTCCAGTTCCTGACCTCGATACGGCCCGCCCTTGCGGCGTCGAACGACGAACCGATCTCCGCTTCGTCGCAGGTCAAGCCCCACTGAAATCTGCTCCGGACAGGATCGACGCACGCGCGTGAGGCAGCGCCGTACGGATAGGCGAACGCGTTGATCGTCGTGCCCGTCACATCCTCGAGGGTCGTACGACAGTCGTCCAGCTCGCGCGCGACCACGGCAGAGTCCTGGTGAGGCAGTGAAAGATGATTGACCGTGTGCGCTCCGACCGACATGCCAGCGATACGGGCAAGCTGCAGGACCTCGTCAGCGACGAGCGGCCGACGGCGCGCGGGAGGCCCACCCAGCCGACTCAACTCCGCGGTCAGCCGGTCGCGGACCTCCAGCGGCGCCGAAACCATCAGCGCATGCAGCTGATCGTGCGACGCGAGGCGCTGCTCCGCCGTTCCTGCGCTCAGACGAAGCTGGCCCGGTCCGGATAGTATGATCGAGGGTGGAACGGAGTCGTTGAGCAGCAGGACCCGCTCGAGCGTGTCCCACCAGTACTCGCCAGGTCCGGAGAGCCAGCCTGAGGTCAGAAAAAACGTCGCCGGCAACCCCGCCCGCTCCAGCACCGGCGCCGCCTCCACGAGGTTATCCAGATACCCATCGTCGAACGTCAGCGCCACGGCGCGGGGCGGCAGGTCGCCGGCTGGCGTCCGCAACAGCTCGTCGAGCGGAATCACGCGGTAGTCGCGCGCGAGCATGCGCACGTGTTCATCGAACCGCTGACGCGAGACCGACAGTCCGTGCACATCCTCGTCGTCAGCGACACGGTGATAGAGCAGGATCGCTCGGCCCCTCGAACGATCGTCGCGCGCGGCGTTGTGTTTGCGCGCCCTGATTCCGACGAGAGCCGGAAAGTACGGATCCACGACGTCGAACTCCTGCGGGGTCAGGTCTGAAATCCCGAGGCCTTCGAGGAACGCCATGTTCGACAGTACGTTGCCGTAGGTGGAGGACTCGACAACGCCTGCCCCGAACGTCTTCTCGAATAGGACTCGTCCACCAGCGGGCGTCATCCGCCACAGATCGCCGTCGGTTCCATACTCGAGACAGACGCGGCTCGCGCACGGCAACGTCGTGAGCATCACGCCGTCAGGCTTCAGGAGCCGTCGGCACTCGTTCAACACAGCGTCCACGTCGTCGATGACGTGCAGCGTCTGGGTCAGGATGATGCAGTCGAAAGAGTCGGACGCCATATGCGGCGCGCATCGCAGGTCCGCAAGATGCGTCGCGCGGGGGTTGGCCTCGTCCAGGTCCACGACCGACGATGATTCGACGCGCGATCCGCCGAACTTCGTCGTGTAGTCGTTCTCCTGCACTTCGAGAACGGCGCCGCGTATGTCGGATGAGTGCGCGGCGAGAAACGCCTCGATGTAGTACCGATCGATCGGCACACCGCGCTCGTAGCCCCAGTTGCGGCTGATCGGATCAATCCGACGGAACTCACCCCAATCGATGTCCTCTTGCCCATGGTGCCGGAGATATGCGCGTGCGTGCGCGATCTCTGCGCGTACCGCATCGAGCCGACTGAGGTCGTCGTCGCGGCGGCGCACCAGATGGCGGTGTCCGTCACGCAACGCAACCAACCTGGTCTCGCGGCGCAGGAGAAGCTCACGCATCACTGGTTCGATTACCGGCCGATTCTTCTCGATCACATGAGCGAGGTGCTGCACGTATGGGTCATGTGCGGGCCAGACCTGCGTCCAGTCGCTTGAATCGGAAATGTCGCGAAGCGCGAGGACATCCGCGAGTCCAGCCAGCCGTCCCACTCGTAGCAGGCGCAACAGCAGGTCGAGGACCGCCAGGGCGTCACAAGCTTCGTCGAGGCCCCCGACCTGATCC
>Ga0114129_10002888_pt1 | contig 24050 bp, 19 predicted proteins | sample RhiMetdeltSRZDD1_FD_80071 | JGI IMG/M metagenome (GOLD analysis project Ga0114129, IMG submission 80071) | Populus rhizosphere microbial communities from Tennessee, USA - Rhizosphere MetaG P. deltoides SRZDD1 (version 2) (version 2) | ecosystem: Host-associated > Plants > Roots > Rhizosphere >...
ACATCCGACGGTTGTAGCAAACGCCGATACCTCTCCTCCCACTCCCTCGCATCCTCCGCAATCGACTTCACCGCGGGCGCCGCCGCGACCAGCCGTGCCACCAGCGCGCGATCCTGCAGCAACGCTTCGAGGGCGGAGGCCAGCGCCCCGGCCGAAAAGGGTTCGTACAGCAACCCATTCACGCCGTGCTGAACGAGATCGACGATACCGCCCGTCCGCGCCCCGACGACGGCAACGCCCTGCTGGAATGCCTCGTGGATGACGAGCGGCGAATTCTCCGGCCAGAGGGATGGCACCACGAGCACGTCGATCCTCGAATACACGTCGGCGACTCGCGCGTGATCGTAGCGGCCCTCGAAGGTGACCGGAAGCCCGCCCGACAACTGCTTCAGCCGGGCGGTGTACGCGGGAAAGGTTTCGGGATCGCCGAACAGGTGCAGCGCGTAGCCCGCAGGCAGCGTTCGCAACGCTTCAAGCAGAACATGCGCACCCTTATGCCAGACGAGCGTTCCGACGAACCCGATGCGAAGTGTGGCGGACTGATGCCTGGGAAGAGGGGCGATCGGCTCGAATCCGTAGTCCGACACGACGAGCCGGTCGCGAGGCAATCCGAGCCGGAGGTATTCGTCGGCCAGCGAACGCGAGGGCGCGACGAAGAGATCGACGGTTTCGAGCACGTTCCTCGCGCATGCCAGACGCTGGCGGACATCTGCGGCAGTGATGGCAGGGCCCGGCACCTGGCTGGCGGCGGATACGATCCATGGCGCGCGCCGCCGGGCGATTCCAGCCGCGACCGATACGAACCTGCCAAGCGGGCCAGAGGTCACCACCCTGGCCGCCATTTTCGCGTGAAACGGCGACTGGGCGAAGCACCGTGCGCACCGTTCCGGATCGATTTCATGACAGACATGCGCGTCAGCTACATGCACACGCTGGCCGCCTGAAGGACAGACCAGCGTGTAGTCGTGCAGGGTCGCGACAGTTCGAGCGCCACGCTCGCGGGCTATCCGCGGAAGATCGAAACTCAGATTGAGAAGGTTGTGGCAGTGAAGGATGTCCGGCCTGACCGCATCGAGCACGTGTGTCAGCTGCGCGTTCACCCGGGGCGACCTGTACGTCTCGCTCAGCGAGCCGAACCGCCAGTTGTTGATCAACTCGATGACGGGCAAGCCTTCGTATTCGCGCCACCTGAGCGTCCCGTGGGGCGTTGCCGGATCGTAATCGGCAGCCAGGACGAAGACGTCATGATCCTCCGACTGCGCACGTGCCAGTGCCGCCGCGTAGAGCTCCGATCCTGCCTGGTGCCGCGGCAGGAAGTCATGCACGGCGTGCAGGACTCGGAGCCGTCGCTTCATCTCCCGCCGTCCTGCGCCAGCTTTCGATTGCGCTCGACGCACTCGGCAAGGCCTGGCGTCGCCGGCGCAATGGAGCCCGCCTCGCCACACATGCGCGCCGCTGCATGGTAGTCGTGAAATGTGGTCTCGTAGAGCCGCGCAAGCTGCAGGCGGGCGAGCACATTGCGAGGCTCCACCGCGATGGCGTGCAAGTAGTGATCGCGGGCCGCGTCCATGTTTCCCGCGACGACGGCCAGCGCTCCAAGGTTGGTGTAGCCACGCGCATATTGCGGATCCAGATCGAGCGTCTTCCTGAATGCGCGTTCGGCCTCCTCGAGGTGTCCGGTTTGCGCCAGGCAGATTCCGAGATTCGTGAACGCATCCCGATTCGACGGCCTGAGCTGAACGACGACGCGGTAGTGCGGAATGGCATCGAGACAGCGTCCGCGCTGACGCAACACGTCACCCAGCGCGTATCGCGGCTCCCACATCCCGGGCGACCGTTCAACCGCCTCAGCCCACAGGTGGACCGGGCTCGACCACACCTGATTCCTCGAAAGCGTCAAGCTGGTGAGCAGCGCCGCGAACAGGACCAGCGCCGTCGCATAACTCTCCGGCAGCCCGGGTCTCCCGCGAGACAGCGCTACAAACAGCAGCATGCCAGGGCGTGCGAAGGCGATCGCGATTCCCGCAGCGGCGAGATAAACGCGATGTTCGGCCATGCCCTCGCGAAGCGCCACGATGCTGGACGAGGGCGCCAGCACCGTGAAGAACCAGAGCAGACCGAATGGAACGAGCGGCGCCACGCGACGCAGAGAGAACGAGGCCAGCACGAGCATCACGATGGCCGTCATCGCAAACCAGCCCCTGGGATCGGTCCATGAGGTCACGTGGTGCACGGCATGCATGATCGACTGCCCGTCAGGCCAGATCATCAGCCCGAGATACCGCCAGGTGACGATCGCCTGTGTGAGCAGCGACAAGAGTGGCGCGACACCTGTGGCCGAGACAGGCAGCGGAAAGAACAGGTACCGGATGATCGCCGCCGCCGCTATCACCGCAAAGGCTGGAAAGAACACATGGCGCGCTCGCCAGCGTCTGCCTTCAGGCGTTCCCGGAATGACCAGACGGTCGTACAGGAACAGAACAAGGGGCAGCACGGCGCCGTTCTCCTTCGAAAACAGCGCGAGCAGGCCGAGCACGACAGTCGCGATCGTCGATCGAATCAGTCGCACTCGCCGTCTCTCGACGTTCGCCGACAGCGGGGCAACGATGGCCGCGCGCCCGCACAGGAGTGCGCTGAGAAAAAACACCCCGACCAGCAATTCCGAGCGGCCGGACACATACGCAACCGCTTCGGTCATCAGCGGATGCACGCCGAACATCGTGGCTGCGGTGCACGCGGCCCAGACGTCGAACCGTCCGGGATCACGCCAGTCGATGTTCCCGCCGCTGACACGAACTCGGGTGTCCGAGAGGGCTCTCAGAATGAAGGCATAGAGCAGCCCGACCACCATCGCGTGCAGCACGACGTTGGTGAGGTGAAAGCCTGGGGCCCAGAACCCCCAGATCGCCCGGTCCAGCGCGTAGGACACGTTGACGACCGGTCTGAACGGGCTGTGCCCCAGCACGAACCTCACGTTCGACAGATCGACCAGCGACGGGTTGGCGATGACTGTGTCGTAATCGTCGTAGACGAACGGATTGTTGAAGACGTTGACGTAGGCGATGCCGGCCAGCGTCAGAGCCAGCAGGCCGCCAATCAGCCGCTGGCGACGTGGGACCGGTCCGGCGCCTTTTCGAGGCCCGCGCACGGCGACGCCGCCGGAGCTCGAGGCGGACGACTCAATACGCCTTGGCAAACCAGGGTTCGCTCGACGCCGGACGGCCGCACTTGACGCACAGCGTCGATGCCTTCTCGGACCCGAAGGGAATATTGCGGAGCGTCGCTTGTGTCTCCGCCTTGATCTGCGCCTCGCAGTCGACGCTGCCGCACCAGCCGGCGATTACGAATCCCGGGCGGCCCTCCATCACGGCCTTGAACTCGTCGAAGCTCGTCACCCGCGTCGTGTGGGTTTCGCGATACTCCAGCGCGCGCTTGTAGAGCGCCTGCTGAATTTCGTCGAGCAGCGTGACCACCCGCTCGCCCAGCCCCTCCATCGGGGTGAACGTCTTCTCGCGCGTGTCGCGACGCGCCAGGACGACCTGAGACTTCTCCAGGTCTTTCGGGCCGATCTCGAGCCGGAGCGGCACGCCTCGGAGCTCCCACTCGGCGAACTTCCATCCAGGTGTGTAGGCCTCGCGATCGTCGAGCATCACGCGAATCCCGCGGCGAACGAGCTCGTCGCGAATCTCCCGCGCCCGCGGCAGCACCGTTTCCTGCCAGTTGCCGCGTGGAATAGGAATCATGACGACCTGATACGGCGCCACACGCGGAGGCAGGATCAGCCCGCTATCGTCCCCGTGCGTCATGATCACGCCGCCGATGAGCCGCGTGGACACGCCCCACGACGTCGTCCAGACGTGCTGCAGCGTCTTGTCGCGTCCCTGGAACTGGATCTCGAAGGCTTTCGCGAAATTCTGTCCGAGGTTGTGCGAGGTTCCCGCCTGCAGCGCACGCCCGTCGCCCATCAGCGCTTCGATCGAATACGTCCGCGATGCGCCCGCGAACTTTTCGCTCTCGCTCTTCTGTCCATCGACGACCGGCATCGCCAGCTCGGTCTCGGCGAACTCCTTGTAGATGCCGAGAATCTTGAGCGTCTCCTCCTGAGCCTCGTCCTGAGTCTCGTGCGCCGTATGTCCCTCTTGCCAGAGGAACTCTGTCGTGCGCAGGAAGGGACGCGTCACTTTTTCCCAGCGGACGACGTTTGCCCACTGGTTGATGAGCACGGGAAGATCCCGCCACGACTGAATCCACTTCGCGTACAGCGTGCCGATGATCGCCTCGGAGGTCGGACGGATCACGAGCGGTTCGGCGAGTTCTTCGTCGCCGCCGCGTGTCACCCACGCGACTTGCGGTGCGAATCCCTCGACGTGTTCCTTCTCCTTCATCAGGAGACTCGCCGGGATGAAGAGCGGGAAGTACGCGTTCACGTGGCCGGTGGCCTTGAACCGGCGATCCAGCCCCTGCTGGATCAATTCCCAGATGGCGTAGCCGTACGGCCGGATTGCCATGCAGCCTTTGACCTCGGTGTAGTCGGCGAGCTCCGCCCGCCGGACGACATCCAAGTACCACCGCGAAAAATCCTCTGTCTGAGGCGTGATCTCTGTAACCAACGCCTCTTTCTTATCTGCCATCGTCAAGGGCCTCCGACACGCGCTTCTTCCAGTTTATATCGTCACGCTGAGGGTAATCCGCCCGGTAGTGGGCACCCCGGCTCTCTTCCCGGCGAAGAGCGGCACGGGTCACGAGCATCCCCACCGTCAGCAGGCTCGTCAGACGCCAGATTTCAAGATCCGGGCTTCCCGATGCCGTGAGCGTTTCGTCGATCGCCTGCCACGCCGGCTCGAGAACCGTCAGGGCCTGCTGCAATCCCGCCCGATCCCGGAACAAACCCACGTGCTTCCACATCAGAGCCTGGACGTCGATTGACGAGGGCGCGGACTCGCGGGAATTGGCTAACGCGCGGCTGAAGGCTCCAGCAGCACGGAGCTTCAGCTCCGCGTCTTTGACGCCCGACGCGCCGCTAAAGCGGCGCGCTGCTGGTTCCCCCATGGCCTTGCCGGCTCTCGCGCCAAACACGAGGCCCTCGAGCAGGGAATTGCTGGCCAGCCGGTTGGCCCCGTGCACCCCCGTGCAGGCCACTTCTCCCGCCGCATACAACCCTGGAAGGCTCGTTCTCCCATCCAGGTCCGTTTCAACCCCGCCCATCACGTAGTGCGCGGCGGGCCCCACCGGAACGGGATCGAGCGCGAGGTCGAGACCGGCCCGCGTGCACGCGTCCGACAACAACGGAAATCGCGCATGCACATACGCGGAGTCAAGGTGGCGCATCGACAGGAACACGGGCTCGCCGGTTCGGCGCGCTTCCCGCTCGATCGCCCTGGCCACGCGGTCGCGCGGGGCGAGCTCGCCGGCCGGGTCGTACTTGTCCATGAACGCGTCGCCCGCGGCGTTCACGAGCCGCGCGCCCTCGCCGCGGAGCGCTTCTGAAAGAAGGAACCGCGGCTGTCCCGTCATCCGTAACGCCGTCGGATGAAACTGCACGAACTCCAGATCGACGACGCGCGCGCCGGCGCGGTAGGCCATGGCGATCCCATCGCCGGTGGCCACCGGAGGATTCGTCGTATCGCTGAAGACCTGCCCAGCGCCGCCGGTCGCCAGGAGTACCGAGTCGGCGGCAACCACGTGCGACGCGCCATCTTCGGTCAGATACATGGCGCCGGCGCACCGGCCATCCTTTTCGACGAGTCCCACGACGCGTGCGTGATCGATCGTGGAGACTGACGGCAGCTGAGACACCTTCGTCCAGAGCACGCGCGAGAGCTCACGTCCCGTCGTATCACCGGCGTGCAGGACCCGGCGGACACTGTGCGCGCCCTCCAGCGTCAGCTGCGGCTTGCCGTCGCGATCGAGATCGAACTCGACGCCCCAGTCCATAAGCTCACGAACGTAGCGAGGTCCTTCCTCGACCAGCAACTCGACGGCGCGCGGATCGCAGAGCCCGTCGCCGGCTGCGATCGTATCGGCAGCGTGGAGCGCGGGTGAGTCGCCGGGGCCGACCGCAGCCGCGATGCCGCCCTGTGCGTAGCCGGTGTTCCCCTCGCGCGGGTCGGACTTCGTGAGCACCAGCACCGAACCGGCGTCCGCCAGTTCCACCGCGGCCCGAAGGCCGGCGATTCCGCTACCGATGATGAGGAAGTCTGCGCCACGCACCACGATTTTTCGATCCTGTTATCCTACCATTCGTCCTCGCGCCGGATTCGCGCAGGCTGGCGGCTGCCCGCGCGGTACCGCCGACAGCCAACCGTCTCACGATGACCGACAACCAACGCCACCCGATCACGCTGCGCCGCATAGAAGCGCGCGCCGGAACGTCCACGTACGTCATCGAAATCGGCACCGGTGCCCGATCGCGGCTGGCAGCGGTGCTGGAAGAAGCCAGGCTCCCCAAGCGCCGGTTCATCGTCTCCAGCCAGATGGTCTGGCGGTTACACGGGGAGACCTTCGCCGACGTTACCGACGACGAGCCGGTGCTCCTGCCCGACGGGGAGCGCTACAAGCAGCTGCCGACCGTCAGCCGCATCTATGACGCGCTGATCAAGGCCGGTGCTGACAGGGCCACCACAATCGTTGCCGTCGGCGGCGGTGTGGTCGGCGATACAGCGGGCCTGGCCGCGGCGACGTATCTGCGTGGCGTGCCGATCGTCCACGTGCCGACCACGCTGCTGGCACAGGTCGATAGTGCTATCGGCGGCAAGGTCGGCGTCAACCACCCGCTCGGCAAGAACTTGATCGGCGCGTTTCACCAGCCGTCCGCGGTCATTGTCGACCCGGCATTCCTCGCCACGCTTCCGCGCCGCGAGTTTCGAGCCGGCTTGTACGAAGTCGTCAAATACGGGATGATCGCCAGCCGTCCGCTGTTCGATCGCATCCGGGAACAGCTCACCCAGCTGTTTGCGCGGAATGACGAGGCGCTGACGCCGGTGATCGCGGAGTGCTGCCAGATCAAGGCGGCCGTCGTCGAGGGCGACGAGCGCGAGTCAGGACCGCGGCGGGCGCTGAACTTCGGCCACACGATTGCGCACGCGCTCGAAGCCGCCACCAGGTATCGCCGCTTCAGGCACGGTGAAGCCGTGGCCTATGGAATGCTGGCGGCTGCGGAGATCGCCGTCACCAGGGGCCTTCTGTCGGGCGACGATCGCGACGCCCTTACTGCCCTCATCGTGCAGATGGGACCGCTGCCGCCAGTCTCCGACCTCAATCCGGCGCACGTGCTCGAAGCGGTGACCCGCGACAAGAAAGTCGTCGCGGGCCGGCTGCATTTCGTGCTGCCCACCGCGATTGGTGCGACCACCACGGCGAGCGACGTGTCTACCGCGGAACTGGCGGGCGCATTGGCCGCCGTGCGGCTGTCAGGAATGAAATCCAGCGAGGGATGACCTACTCGAGGCGATGCTCCTTCACCTTCGACAGAAGCATCTTGTAGGTGATCTGGAGCAGCTCGGCCGCACGTCCCTTGTTGTTGTCCGCTTCCCGCAGCACCTGCTGAATCTTCAGGCGCTCGGCCAGTGACATCGCGCGTCTGCTGACGTCGCTGAGACTGCCCGACATCTCGAATTCGGCCCAGGGATCCGGCTCGGGCTCGGGCTGAGCGGGCACAGGCTGGAACGTCAGATTGAGATGACGAAGCTGAATCGCATCGCCATCCGCGAGGATGACCGCACGCTCGATGCAGTTCTGAAGCTCGCGGACGTTGCCGGGCCACCGGTAGGCCACGAGTTGCTCGAGCACGGCAGGCGACAGCACGATCGGCCTCTTCTTCATCTCGCGGCAGAAGCGATCCGTGAAGTACCGCGCCAGCAGCGGAATATCTCCAGGCCGCTCGCGCAGCGGTGGGACCGTGATCGGAAACACCGACAGCCGGAAGAACAGGTCTTCGCGGAAGCGGCGCGCCGCGACTTGCGCGCGCAGCCCCTGGTTGGTGGCAGCGACGAGACGCACGTCGACCGTCACGAGCGCCGTTCCCCCGACACGTTCGAAGCGCTTCTCTTCGAGTGCGCGAAGGATCTTCGCCTGGAGCGACAGCGGGAGATCGCCGATCTCGTCAAGGAACAGCGTGCCATGGTGGGCCATTTCGAACTTGCCTGGCTTCCTCGCCACGGCGCCGGTGAACGCGCCTTTTTCGTGACCGAAGAGCTCCGTCTCGAGCAACGTTTCGGGGATGGCCGCACAGTTGATCGCGACGAACGGCTCATCAGCGCGCGGGCTCAGCGCGTGAAGTGAACGCGCGAACAACTCCTTGCCGGTTCCGCTTTCGCCTTCAAGGAGGACGGTCGTGTCGGTCGAGGCCGCGCGCTGCAGCGATGCGAACACCTTGCGCAACGAGGGGTCTTCCCCCACGAGCAGAGGCGCGCCTCGACGCACGGCGAGCTCTTCCTTGAGCAGCAGGTTCTCGGTCTGGATGCGGCGCTGCTCCAAGGCGCGAGCGACGAGCAGTAGGAGATGATCGGGATCAACAGGCTTCGCCAGAAAGTCGAGCGCGCCCTCCCTCATGGCGGCCACCGCATCTTCGATGCTGCCGTACGCCGTCATGACGATCACCGGGATCTCCGAATCGAAGTCTTTCGTGGCGCGAAGCACGCCGAAGCCGTCGCCGGCCGGCAGGCGCAAATCCGACAGCACGAGAGCGGGCTGATTCTGCTGAAGAAGGCGGACCGCCTCCTCCTGATCGCTCGCTTCGAGGACACCATGCCCCTGGCGTTCGAGCGCGTGCCGAAGCATCGCCCGCAGCGAGTCCTTGTCCTCGACGATCAAGATTTGGGCGGGAGCAGCCAAGCGCGAAACAGTGCGGGTCAGCGGAGCCAGCCGGGCGGTACGCCAGCCTTGCGGGCTTCCTCTTCGATGTCTTCGATTTGCTTCTTGTTCTGGACGATCTCGGCCTTGACGCGCTCCATCTCCAGCAGCGCCTTTTGACGGTCTTCACCAATCTTGGCGCGCTGGAAGGGATCGTCGCGGTTCACGAAATCAGCGGACAACGCGTTGATGCGGCTCTGCAACGCCTCATGAAAGGCCTCATTGCGCCGCAGCGACTCGCGCGCCTGGGTGATGCGCTGCTTCCACCAGGTTTCGTCCTTCTCGGGCTCCCCGGCCGGCTTCTGCGCTTCAGCTGGTTTCTGCTCGCCAGCCGGCGCTGCAGGCGCGGCGCCCGCCGATGGCGGAGGCTGCTGGGCCGACGGCGGCAGATCCTTGTTCGTCAGAACCTTCGGTGTTCCGGTGGTGGTCTTTCGCCGCTCTTGTTCCTTCCGCGCAATCTCCGCAAGCGTCGGATTCTGCGCAAAGGCCGGAGGCACCGAACCGAGCCCTCCCAGAAGAACGATGAGGACGCCGGCAGGCACGATCCGAGTACGACGGCCGACGCGGTTCGGTATGAACATGAGACGCAACCCTTTATGATTGTATCGGATACAGCCGGCTGAGCCAATAGGCATTAATGAGCAAAATTGCCCATCACCCAATCGCCCCTTCGCAGCTACGGCAGTGCGCGTCGCGTCAGCACCTGTAGCCAGCCTCCGGCAGCCCGGCTGACGGAGGCCTCGAATGCCCGGCGCGCCCCGCCCTCGCCGTAGGCCTCGGCGTGAAGCAGCACGCGGGTGTTCGTATCGACGGACGGGCTGCCATCCCCGTCCCACCCGTCATCCGCGATCCAGACCACGAGGTAGGCCGGCTGGGCGATCGTGCCGGGTGGCAGGATGTCCGCCAGGCTGGCGTGGGCGTAAAGCCGCCATTGCGGACTGTCGGCACCAAGCGAGTGCGAGCCGTACGACGCATCGCTGGCGCGCTGACGCTGCGCTGTGAGCTGAGCGAGATCGACGCGCCGGCCGTCGGGCGCGATGAACTGCGCCTGGCCGTCCGAGAACGATCCGATGTTCGCGGGAGGGGGCAGCAGCGTCACGGTCCAGTCTGGAAGCAGATCGAGATCGAGCATCGCACGCTCGAGCGCCGCATCGGCCGCGCTCGACGTCTCTTCCGCGTGACGGAATGCGGCGCTAATCAGTGTCTCTGTCGTACTGACATACACGAGCGAAGCCGCGAGCGCCGCAAGCAACACGGTCGTCAGAATCGCGATGAGCAGCGCAACTCCCCTTTCGTCCAGCAATCCGTGTAGTCTCACGGATCGCCTCGCGTGCTCAGGTTGCGCGGCGCGACATCGAACGTCACCTCGAAGTCCTTTACGGTGTGCTCGACCGTCGGGGCTGTTCCCGCGTTCGCGAAGTTCCTGCCGGATCCGCGAAGCTGATCCAACGCTGCCTGCACGCGGATTGTCACCCGCACGCGTCGGACTCGTAACAGATCGGCATCGAACCGCCCGCTTGCCATTCCGCAGAACGGTCCATCGGTCATCTGCTGTGGCGTCAACGGCACGAGCGTCAGACCCGGAAGTGGCTGCAGTAGCGAGACCGGCGGAGCGCCTTCAGCGTAGGCGCAGTTTCCGGTTCCGTCGGCTGGAGGGGCCACGCTCGAGGGGTTCGGATCGGCGAAGTAGGTGAACCGGAGGGAAACGACGTTATCAACAAGCGGCAGGTCACCTTGATAGCCGTCGTAGAGCATCAGCCGGTTCGTTGACGCGTCGTGATAGTAGACGCGCTGCACGATCGGCATGATGACGCTGGATTCTGACGGATAGAGCCGCGTGAAGGGCGGATTCGGCGCGCCATGCGCGAGGCCACCCGCTACGTCCGTGACGGTAAACAGCTCGTATCCGCCCAGCCGCTCGACGTCGACGATGGCTGCGCGCGAGCCTTGAACGAAACCACAGATGCCGGCGCCAGGACACCCCGCCGGAGTCGTGACCGCGAGGACATCGTCCGGTGCCGCCATGTCGCTTGCCAGCGTTGCACTCCAGCCCTCTTCCGGGACATACGTGACGCTGATGCGATCGACGAAGGCGCTGCCCTCGGGATCCGCCGCGCGCGCCCCGGTCCGCGCCGGAACGATCGGCGGAAGGTGGTTGGCCAGCGTCCGGCCAGCCAGGCCGTGCACCGGGCCGGCACCCGCGTTGATCAGATCGCGCTGCATCATCGCAACGGCAACCCTGAGTCGCTGGTTCACGTCGGCTGCCTCCGGTTGCGACGCCGACAAACCCTGGGAGCGTGACGCAAAGTGGAAGAGCAATGCCGCTGCGCTCGTGAAGACGGCCGCGGCGACGAGCAGCTCGATCAGTGAGAAGCCGCGCTGACAGGTTGGGTCGCGCATGGCCTACTGATCCTTCCGCGTCTTGAGCCCGGCGAGGACCGTCTCCTGACCGCTGCGCCCCCGCCGGGGCGTCGTGCCGCGACGCGCCTCAGCAGCCACCGTGGTAACCAGAACCGAGAGAATCAGGGCGCGAGCCGGCGACTCCGGCAGCGGCTGTACCGCCCAGCGCCGGATGAAAATCGCGCCTCGAGGCGGCGTCACACCGTTGCCGAGCCAACGCCCGTGTTCATCAAGGTAATCGACGTACGGTGGGATGTTGGATGTCAGCGTTCCCGCCGGCGAGGGCATCAAGCCCATGCCACTGTCGTCAGGTACGTCGAGGCTCAGGTTCGCGGTCGAATCAGATCTTGGCTGCGGGGTGGGCGATGACGCGTCGTACGCCCACGTCAGCGATCGAAGCTGTTCGAGTTTGGCGGCCGCGAGAATCGTCGTAGATGTCTGCTCACGCGCAGCAATTCCAGCGCGCACTGCCATGGCAAAGAGCTGCGCGACCCCTATCGACAGCGTCACCATCAATCCCAGTGCGATGACGACCTCGATGAGCGTGAACCCCGCGCGACCTTTGACGATTGGAACGTGCCGCCACGTCATGGCGTCGCATTGTGCAATGCGAGCGCCAGCCGGGGCGGACGAGACCTCCCGCGATTTTTCTCGGGAATCGGCGTGAAGACCGCGTGGGCGCGAGTCGATGCGCGCAGCATCAGCACAACCTGATTGCTGCGGACGCGGCAGAAACTGAGATCAGAAGGTCTGCGGGTTTCCGGGGTTCGAGGGAGCCGGCGCGCCCGCGGCCGGCGAGCCGGTCAGCTGCGCGATCCGCGCCCTGATCTTTTCGGCGTCGCCCGCTGCCGGTGCAAGGCGCAGGTACTCTTCGTACGCCGCAACGGCATCGCTCGTTCGTTGCAGGCGCTCGTAGCTGAGCGCGAGCGCGAAATGGAACGACGCATCGGACGGCGACATCGCGATCGCCTTCTTGTATTCCTCGACGGCAGACTGGTCGTCGCCCTTCTTGTGCAGCGTCAGCGCCAGGTTGAACGCCGTCGCGTAGTCGTTCGGGAAGAGCTGTTGTGCGTGACGGTACGCAGCAATCGATTCGTCCCACTTGCCCAGCTCCGACAGCGCACGTGCGAGGTTGAACCGATACGCCCAACGGTCGGGAATCAGCGAAATTGCCTTCTCGAAGTGCGGTATCGCTTCGGCCGGCTTTCCAAGGCGGACGAGGATCTGTCCCAGGTTGCTATACGACTCCGCGTCTTCAGGGTTCTTGGCGATGGCCGCCTTGTACTGCGCGAGCGCCGACTGATAGTCGCCCGTGGCATACGCAGTCGATCCGGCTCCCGAGGGTTCCAGAAATGGCGTGGTCGGCTCGGCCGGCTTGCTGGCGGCCGCGGGCGGCGGCGTTTCAGATTTGGGCTGACGGCGCGACGCAAAAGGATCCACGGGCTTGGTGGTAATTGCCGCCGGCTTGTCGTCTTTCAGAAGCCAGAGACCTCCGATGCCCAGGACGAACGCGGCCCCGAGGGCGGCGCTCCACGTCGCGAGCTGCTTGCTGTGCTTGGTGCTGACCTGAGCATCGGGTCGGAATTTCGCGCGACACCGCGGACAACGCTCGTGCGCCGCGTTGACCTTGGCGCCGCAGGACGGACAAAGGACGGCCTCACCCATTATCGGATTTCCCGCCAGGACAGGATGCGAACGCCGACCTGTCCGATACCGTTGTTGAAGTCCTCGGGATCGCCGAACGCCTCGACTGCGGCCCCAGCCGCGCCAGCTGTGCCCAGATACAGGTGCTGATCGACGATGAACGGCGCCGTCGCTCTTCCAGCCATCGCACGGACCATCGGGCTCTCGTTGTTCTCGACCTTGCCGTTGTTGTTGGTGTCGTACGCGGCGCCGCCGCTGTACGTCAGGGCATAGAGCCTCGACGTGAAGTCCGCGCACGGCGTGCCGGCCGCTTCCACGGTCGTCGTGTAGAACACGATGTCGCCAGCAACCGATGGAGATGTTGACGGACGCTCGCCGTTCGCCAGGCCGCCGGAGAGTGTCACCGTCGCGAGATCGCGCTGAATCTTCACCGTCGCGCCGGCTCCGGGCGAATTGTCCTTGAGTCCGAACAGCTTGAACGTTCCCGTGCCTCCGGGAGCCGAAGCTGGCAGCAGATCGCTGCCCGTCGCGAAAAACATGTAGATATCCGCGCTGCCAACAAACAGCAACGCGGACGATGCGTAGATTGGCGCGCCGGTGTCCACCATCTCCGACGTCGTGATGGCGCCCGCCGACGTAAAGTTGAACCGCCAGTACTTGCCGTCGATATCGCCCAGATACGCCTTGGTGACGACGGGGCTTCCCGCCTCGCCCGCAGCAGTCGGGTCGGCTTGCAGGCCGTTCTTGCGACCGTTGCCAGCGACGTCTCCGACGTTGATGCAGCCGGTGCCACTGCACGTAGCACCGCCGCTATTCCCGATCAACTCACCGGTGTCGGCGTTGATCAGGTACATCGACATGCCGGCCTTGGGCGCGCTTGCGCCCCGGTTCGGAATCGATGCTTCGATATCCGGGAAGGAGCCCGAGCCAACGATCACGGCGTTCAGAGAGCGATCCGGGGTCAGCGGACCGACGGCGGGGTCCGACCACGTCAGCCCAACCGTCTTCTCAACGTGATTGGCCGTCGCCTTGAGGTCGCCGAACACCTTGAACCTGCCTCCGGGCGTCCCGTCGTAGACGGTGAACGTCGCGGTGTACGTCGGGTCAAAGTTCGAGTAGTTCGGGAAGGCCCACTTGAACTGGATGCGCTCCCCTGGCGAATCGAACTGCGACAGCAGCGTGTTGACGGCGGACTGGCCATCGGCTGTCGGATCGAGGCCCATGCCGGCCTCGGTCACGTCGAAAGCCTGATAGAACGTCCCGCCCTGCCCCTGCCCGATGATCAGCATGCTCCGCCAGCTGCCGCCCAGTTTCACTTCGGCGATCTTCGGCGAGCTGTCCACGAAGTAGTCGAACTGCTCGACCGGCTGGCCATCGAGCAGCGTGCGGAGCTTCGGCAGCAGGTTGTACGGGATGAACGCCCATACCTCGAAGCCCGTGCGCGCGTCGACTGCGTGGATCATGCCGTCGTTAGCACCGAAGAAGATGAGGCTGCGGCGGTCCTTATGGCTGCTAGCGAACGTTCCGGTCGCATCGGATCGCCCGTAGTCGTCGTCCGGAGGCGGATCCAGCGATGGCGCATCCATCAACGCAGGCGTGGAACCGATCACAGCTCCAAGGGCTTGCGCCCGGACGAACTGAATCAAAGACGATGCGTCGGACACTCCGCCGAGATGGGGTGCGAGCGCGGCGGCGTTGCTGGTCGTGAACGCGACCATCGAGCCGCCGCCCGACCCGTTCGGAATGTATGTGTAGATGTTGCGCGCGCTCGGATCCGACGGCGCCCTGGCCAGGCCCGCCAGTGACGGACGTCCATCGATGTCAGGCCAGAGTTTCGTGCCGTCGTTGACGAATTTCCATCCCGCCGGCTTCGTGGCGTCGACCTCCGGCCGGTAGACGCGGAACGCACGGAGCCGGCCGTCGAACCCCGGCATCCTGAACCCGGCACTGATCATCACATTGCTGCGCTGCGGCAGCGGCTGACCGCCGGGAATGGCCGTGATGTCGGTGTCCGGGAGCGTGTTGCCCGTCGAGTCGACCGCGTTCTTGAGATTGACGGTACCGACAATCGGGCTGACGGGAACGAAGTCGCTGGAATTGCCGGTGTCGAAGTCCGCCTGGCGCGCGAATCCGGCCTGGACCGCATAGTTGACGGCCGCCGTCACATCGTCAGCGGTCACGGCCTTCGTATACCGGCCCCCGCTGTTGGTGGCGACCGCCCGCAGCTCGAGCTCGTCTGCGGCGGCTGGTCTTACGGCGACGACGTGGATTGGAACTCGTTTGGTGACACCACTCGCCGTGACGGTGAGAAACGTCGTCGCGGTCGTGACCGGATCGTTGCTCGAGTTGTACGTCGCATCGCCATCGTCTTTACCGCTCGTGATCAGGACGACGACCGTGTTGCGGCAGGAACGATTGGCCGCACTGTCGGCCGTCATCGCCGCGATGGCAGCCGCTTTGGCGTCGAGCAGCGCGTAGTTGATCGGGCGATCCTCGTAGCCGACGCCGCCACGGCCGGCAGGCACGAGACCGATGTTGTCTCCAATCGGGCGGTTCAACCGATCCAATACTGTGACCGCTGTGGCATTGGCAGGCGTGACCATGACGGTGCCAGCCGGAGCTGATGCCTGGGCGTGGCTGGCCGCGACAACGCTGGGAGCGTAGATCCCGTAACGGCCCAGCCCGCCGGCGTTGCACGGGTTGGTGTCGCCGAAGAGCAGCTGCGCAAGGCTGTTGACGAAGACAGGACGGTCGCAGTTGGGCGACACGCGCCACGCCGGCGTCGACTGGCGCAGCCGGAGGAGGCCCCATCTGAACATGCTGCCGGCATTCTCGGTCACCGAGGAGGCGAGCCCGCGCTTGGCGATCGAGTAGCGCGTCTGCTCGAGAAACGCGAGATCGGCGGGCGCATTCGACGTCAGCGGGACCGCCGGATCCCAGACCGCGGCGGATGGCGTGATCAGGTCCGCCGAGTAGCCGGTCGCCGGCAGGCTCACGTGCGTCAGATTCCGATAGACGCGCCGATAGGTCTTGACGGTGCCGGCATTGATCCCCGGAAAGGCGCCCATCACGGAGGGGTCCGCCGTCGTCGAGTAGAACGCAGGATCGTAGAAGTTGCCGTTCCCGTCCTCCAGCATGCGTACCGACGTATCCATCACGACAATGACGGTCGGAGGCACGCGCTTGAGAAAAAGGAGCGGATCGAGCTGCGCCCAGACGGTGGCCGAACCGCCGAGCACGAGTGTGACCGCAAGAACCCCGGCGGCCGCGCGACGAGCGGACGAAGACATCATCGACATTACTGCACCGTCATCCCACCAGTAGTGGTGTTCATCCGCATGTTCGTCAGCGTTCTGCCGGGGGTCTGGACGGCCGCTTTGCGGGCGCGCTGGTTCAACTCTTCCTGGCCGCGCTGGGCGATCTGGCCGCGCTCGATTTCGGTGCTCGACGTTCTGGCGACCGTCACCTCGATGACCTTGCGCGCGCCGCCGGGTCCATACGCTTCCGCATGCACGGTCAGCGTGCCGTTGACGTCGGCCTGCGGGTTGCCGTCACTCTCGGCCGGGTCGTCGGCAATCCACGCGACGAGATACATCGGACTGTCGACGGAGGCCGAATCCGGCAGCACATTCATGAGCGGGCCCCATGCGAAGAGCCGCCACTGCGGGTTGTTGGCGCCCCAACTGTTCAACAGGTCGGTCTCCGCCTGCAGTTGCCCGGTCGCCGAACTCGTTCCGCAGCAGAGAGTGGTCGAACCGCCGCCAACCAGCTGCTTCATTCCCGTCATGCTGCCGTCGACGAATGCCGACTGCGTCGCACCGGTCAGGATGTCGTTCCACCGCGGCACCATTAGCAGGTCCTGCACGACACGCTCGACCGCCGCGTCGGCGGCATAGAGTGCCTCCTGGGCGTTGCTGTAGTTGTTGGAGATCTTGGTTTCCGTGGTGGTCACCATGATCACTGCGGCACCGAGCGCGGTCAGGAGCATCGTCGCCATCAACGCGATGATGAGCGCCGTCCCGTCTTCTGCGCCGAGCCGTTTCCGAAGCCTCGTCATCTCCACAGCAGCATCCTCAGCGAGCCAGGTTCAGATTTCGAGGCGTCACCTCGAAAGTCACCGCGTAGTCGGGAACGAGCTTCGGGGCGGCTTGTGCCTGGCCAGGATTACGCCAGAGCGTCTGGTCCGTGCCGCGCAACTGAGCACTCCCCACCTGGAGTCGGACTGTCATGCGCACCTTGCGCACGCGCAGCAGATCCGCGTCGTACTGGTTGGAACCGCCGCCGCAGAACGGTCCATTGGTCAGCATGGCCGGTGTCAAGGCAGCCAGCGAGCCGTCAACGGTCGGGAGTACGTCCGGACCGATGTAGTTCCCGGTCGAGTCGTACAAGCAGTTCGCATCGCCGGGTGCCGGCTTTGGCTTCAAGGGCGGGTTCGGATCGCCGAAATAGCTGATTTGCACATCGACCACGTTGTCGACGAGGGCGCGTTCGTCGCTGCCACCGTCGTACTTCATCAACTGATTGGTCGTCCGATCGAGATAGATCGTGCTGCTGACAGCCTGCGTCACGGTCGCACCCGATTCGTAGCGGTGGGTGAGGTCCTGTCCCCGATGCTGGAGGTGACCGGCCGAGTCCTGCACGTTCGTGATCTCGAACGCGTCGAAGTGACCGCTGCTATCGAAGATCAACACCACCATGCCTTCTACGAACCCGCACAGCTCCTGCCCCGACGGGCAATTCGGCTGGTCGTTGACTTTCAGCTCGGATGACTGGGGAGGCATCGGCTGGCTGATGGTGGTCTGGGAATAGGTATTCGGAATGTAGGCGAGCGTGATCGCATCAGGCCGGAAGACTGTCGGTGGATCAGGATTCACGCGGCCGGTCCGGCGCGGAAGAATGGGTGCAAAGAAGTTCACGAGCGATCCGGTGACCGGGCCCTGATAGGTCCCTGCCCCCGCCATCACGAGCTCCTTGAACAACGTGTCGGTGGTCACACGCATGCGCTGCTGCAGATCCGAGACCTCGGGGGTCGCCTGCGACATGCCCTGCGACGGATTCATGAGACCGAAGATCGCTCCGGTCACGACGAGCATGACGGCCGACGCCACCAACAGCTCGATCAGCGAGTAGCCGGCTTCCGAGCGGCGAAGCGTCGGCGGCGTCATTGTGCCTTCCTCGTTTTCATCGTGATGAGCAGCGCGTCGCCGGGCATCCGCGTGCGCGTCCAGATCGTCGCCTGGCGCGCGTTCTCGTTGGCGATTGGCGTGACCAGCACCTGGACCACGAGCGAGTTGTTGGGATTGGTCGGCAGGGGCAGAATCGACCAGCGGCGGATGTACACCGCCGTTGGCGACGGCGTGGTGCCCGTCCCGACCCACGTCCCCTGCGCATCAAGGAAATCCACGAACCCCGGCGTGTTCTGCTCGAGCGAATTGTCCGGCGATGGATTCAGCCCCGATCCGTTCTGCTGAGGCGGATACACCGCCAGGTTCGACGTCGTATCGGTGACCGGCAGGCCCAGGCCGTCGGCGTCGAACCCCCACGTCAGCGACCGGATCTGCTCCAGCTTCTGTTCGGCCAGGGCGGTCGCAGACGTACGGCCCTTCGCGGTGACGTTCGCCCGCGTCGACTGCGCGAAGAGCTGTGCAACGCCCAGCGAGACGACCGACAGCAGCCCAATTGAAATGACTACTTCGATCAAGCTGAAGCCGCGGCTCCCAGCCAGCCGTCTACTGCGCGAGGAGAACTTTGCCTGCACCATTGACCGTCACCGTTTTCGACTTGCCCTTGCGCGTCACCGTGATCGTCACGGGCGTCACGATGTCCTGGGCGACATTGGATACGACCAGGGCCGCTGTGCCGTCAGGCCGGAACTCGAGCACCTGGCTGGTCACCGTGGCGCCGGACGACACGAGACGGACCGGGCCGTCGAAGTTCGGACGCGTAATCAGATCCTGGTCGGGCGCGGGGAATGGAAACGCCGACTGGACGCACCGGTTGGTATTTTGATCGGTTGCATTGCCAAGCACTTCGACCGTGCGGAAGTAACCGGTGGCCGGGCAATTGAGCCGCACACGCATGACGCGGTTCACCGTCACCGCCTTGAGTCGCGCACTCTGAAGCTCACGCTCGATCTCGCGCCCCGCCGCAGCGAGCTTGGTGCCTTCCCCGAGGTCGGTGAGGATCGGCAGCGCAAAGGCCATCAGCGTGCCAGCCACGGCCATGATCATCAGCAGCTCGGTCAAGGAGTACCCGCGATCCAGTCGGCGTGCAGAAAACATCTCGCACCGCTGTTGAGCAATGCGGCTGCCACTGCACGGCTTGCAGTTGGCACGACGACCCTAAATTACTGTCCGGATTTCTCTTATCTGGCGAAGTGCAGGGACCGATCACACTACTGTGCGGTTGGCCCTGTGCCATTCTGCGACTCGCGGTTACAAATGAGAAATGCGCTTGGCGGAAATGGGCGAAGGCGTGAAGAAGTTACGAGGATCGATCAGGCCGGGAGCGGCAACGTCACCGTCAGCCGCGCTCCGCCACCCTCGGCGTTCGACGCGGCAACCCGCCCGTTGTGCGTGACGACGATCTTCTGCACCAGCGCGAGACCCAGACCGGTGCCGCGTGCCTTGGTGGTGACGAACGGCCTGAACATCCGCGCCTCGAGGCCCTCCTGGATGCCTGCGCCGTTGTCGCTCACCGTCACCCGGAGCACGTGCTGACCCGTTTCACGCATCCCTTCGATCACAATTCTGGGAGTGACGTTGGCTTCCACACACGCCTCGAGCGCGTTTCGACACAGGTTGCTGAAGGCCTGGCGCAACAACACCTCGTCACCGTCGACGTGACCGAACTCGCCGTGGATGTCGATGGTTCCGCCGCGCGTTTTCACCTCGCTCCGGACGTCATCGGCGGCACGCTCGACGACGCCCGACATGTCCACCGGCGTCAGCACGAGCTCCGTTGGCTTGGCGAAGTTCAGGAAGTTGGTGACGACCTGGCCGAGCGCCTCGGTCTCGTCACGGATGCCGGTGACGCACGGCCGAAAGTCGGGTGGCAGACGATCGAGGTCGAGCAGCCTGCCGTAGCCATGAATCGTCGCCAGGCCATTGCGGAATTCGTGAGCGATCCCGGCAGTCAGCTCCCCCAGTCGCGCCAGGCTGTCTTTCAGCCGCAGCTGCTCTTCGAGCTCCACGACTTCGCTGAGGTCCGTGAACAGGCAGATCGCCCCGTGCGCCGCATCGTCGCCGCCGATGGGCGAAACGGTGACGCCGAGATGCGACGTGATGCCATTGGCTTTCTTCATCTGCACCGCGCGGCGCACGATCGCGCGTCGCGTCGTCAGGCATTCGTCGATGACATCCGCCAGCGCGCTACTTTCAGCCAAGGTTTCACGGAAAGGGCCGAGCGGCGCGTCAGCTGGCAGGTGGAGGATGGAGCGCGCAGCCGGATTCAGCGTGCGTACTGCGCCCTCGTCGCCGACCACGAGCAGGCCGGACGTCATGCTGGCGATGATCTCGCTGCTCAGCCGTTCCGAGGCCTCCGCCCGCGCGGCCATTGCGCGTTCTTCGATACGCAACTTGCGCACGGCCTCTTCCATCGCCGACGCCATGAACGCCGTCTCGGCACCCTCGAGACGGCCGGATTGTGACGCCGCGCGGGCCGCGGCAAAGAACTTCGCCGCCGCAAACGCGAGCAATCCCACCAGTGCGGCAACGACCGCAGTCAGGCCGATGAAGAGGTAGGCGGATTGAGTCATTCGTGTCACGTGCTACGTGCGACGTGCTTGACGTGCTTGACGTGCGGACGTGCTTGACGTGCGGACGTGCTGGACGTGCGGACGTGCTGGACGCGCGGACGTGCTGGACGCGTGGACGTGCTGGACGCGTGGACGTGCTTGACGTGCGCGCGTCCGAAGCACGTCAGCACGTCAGCACGTCAGCACGTCAACCACGTCAACCACGTCAGCACGTCGTTTCAGATCGCATATAGCCCCACATACCACGCCACGATTTGATCGCCGAACAGCGATGCGACCAGGGCGCCCAGCGCGAGGAACGTGCCGTACGGAAGCGCGTATTTCAAGCCACCCTTCTTTATCGCCAGAACCAGCATGCCGATCAGCGCGCCCGCGATCGACGAGAACACCAGCGTGACGATGGCGAGCTTCCAGCCGAGGAAGGCGCCGATCATCGCCAGCATCTTGACGTCGCCCCCGCCCATGCCCTCCTGTCCCGAGAAGCGGTAGTACGCCTCGCCAATCAGCCAGAGGCTGCCGCCGCCGATGAGCGCCCCGAGAGCGGCGGACACGATACCAGGCGGCAGCAACACGCTGAACAGCAGCCCGATGACGATCCCGGGGAGCGTGATGGCGTTCGGCAGAAGATGATGCTCCAGATCGATAGCGAACAGCACGATGAGTATGCTGGCAAACAACAGCCGCGGAACCAGCACGATGTCAGGCCCGATCACCCAGTAGTGCGCGAGAAACACGACCATCGTGACGACTTCGATGATCGGGTAGCGGATCGAGATGGGTGCCCGGCACGATCGGCATCGTCCGCCCAGCAGCGCGTAGCTGACGAGCGGGATGTTGTCGTACCAGCGCAGCTCGTAGCCGCAACCTGGACACCGCGAGCCCGGGCTGACGACCGACTTGTGTTCAGGGAGGCGATGGATGCAGACGTTCAGAAAGCTGCCGACGGCGAGGCCCAGCAGGGCCAGCATCGTCATGGCATAGATGTCGGACATCACGAAGGAGGCCGCTCGGGATTGTCGGGCATTGGCTGCAGCTCCGACGACTCCGACACGCTGATCTTGCCGGTCGCCGGGTCGATGACGAGGGGCGTGCGCGTGGGGTCGAGCGGCACCCCGGGCAGGGCGCGCTGCGAGATCAGCCACCGCCACGAGTATTGGCCGCCTGGCGGAGGTGGATTGTTTCGCACGACGCGCTCGAGCTGGTCGATCACGTCGAGCGTGTCGAGCTGCTGGAGGCGTCGCTCGGCGAGCCGACGGAGCCACTCCTGATCCGACCCGAGAATCTGCTGCCACAACAGGCGTGCCGCATTGCGATCGCCGCCGGCGTTCTGCATCACGGCCACGATGGGAGTCAGCCAGTTTGGCGCGCCCGGCTGATCCGCGGCGCGCTGAAACCACGACGCGGCCGCTTTGTAGTCCTTGAGGTGCCAGTAACGGACGAAAGCGATGTCGTGGTAATACTGCCACTTCGTCGGCTGCGCTTTCAGTCCCTTCGCGAGAATCGCTTCGGCCTGATCGGGCCGTCCGGGGCCGCCGGGAAAGGGCTCGCTGAGAAAGATGGCGCCGAATCGATAGGCAATCGTGAAGTACGGATCGAGCGTGGTCGCGAGATCGAGGAGCGGGTACAGCAGGGAGTAGTTGCGCGGCCGGTCCTTGATGAGCCGCTCACCGCCGTAGACCTGAAGCGCGCGAATCCAGTAGACGTCCGATGCCAGCGCATCGAACTCCATGACCATCCGATCCATCGCGGCGCCCGACTGCACGTACAGGACGCGACCCGTGTCCGTGATCACGCGGGGAAACTGTCGATCGCGGAACACCTGGACGGCCACGGCCGCGGCAAACACGAGCACGGCGGCCACCGCCACGATGGGGTTGCCACGCCGGCTCACTTGAAGTCCCTTCGAGAGAAAATGAACATCGCCAGCAGCAGCACGGCCGTCACGTAGAGCACGCCGTACGCTGCCGTCGACAGCAAGTACCCAGCGGCCACCGGCAGGCCATGGACGACTTCGGTCTTGACGTCGAAGGCCGACAGGTCGGGCAACAGATAATAGATGCCGCGCGCGAGCCAGATCGCCGGCTTCGATTCCACGATGCGATCGAAGTTCTTCAGATCGGTGTTGAAGTGGCCGGCGATGTAGATGCCGAACGTCAGCGCCGCGGAGAGGATCGGCGTCGAGAAAGTGGAGAAGAACACGGCGATGGCGGTGACGATCGCCAGTTGCAGGAAGATCAGAAAGATGGCTTTGAGGAGCGCCGGATCGATGCCTGGCGCGTCCCAGCCGGCTTTGAACTCGGCTGACTCGGTCACCGTCATGTAAGTCAGGACGAGGTAGAGCGCGGCCGTCATCACGGCGACGTTGACGGCCAGCGTCAGCACCAGGCCGCAGTATTTCCCGATCACGAACTGGGTGCGGCTTATGGGTTTCGCGAGCAGTGCATAGATGCTGCGGCGCTCCACCTCTTTCGACACCAGCCCGATGCCAATGAAGATGGCAATGAACAGACCGAACACTGACGTCGCGGCGAGTCCGAGGTCCTTGATGATCTTGACGTCCTGTCCAGCCGTCAGCTGTCCGAGGAGGTAGCTCGACGAGATCAGGAGCACCGCGAAGAGGACGAGGTTGTAGAGCACACGGTCGCGGACCGACTCTCGGAACACATTGACGGCAATCCGGCTAACGGTCCGCACGGACGACCTCTCCGGCTTCGGGGGCGCGCGCCCCTGCACCCATCTCCTTGACACGACGGACGAAGAAATCCTCGAGCGTGTCGCGAACCGGGTTGATCGACACGAGACGCGCTCCGGTCGCCGTGAGTTCCGCGAGCAGTTTCTCCGGTGGATGGGCGACGGGCACTTCGAGCGCGTACCTCCCGGGCGCAATCTCCGTCGATCGGCGGACGATCGCGCTGACCTGCGCGTGTACGTCGGGCTTCAACCCGTCGACCACGATCTCCCAGCCGCGAACGTCGAAGGCGAGGATGTCGCTCAGAAGGCCGGCGGCCGCCAGCCGCCCGCCTGCGACGACCGCAACCCGGCTGCAAAGCGCTTCCGCATCCGAGAGGATGTGCGAGCTGAAGAAGACGGTGCGCCCCTGGTCGCGTAGCTCGAGGATCAACGTCCGGATGTCACGCCGCCCGAGCGGATCGAGGCCGGACATCGGCTCGTCGAGAAAGATGACCTCGGGATCGTTGATCAGGGCCTGAGCCACTCCCACGCGCTGCACCATGCCTTTCGAGAACTTGCGCAGCTGCAGGCGCCGCTCCGCCCCGATGCCCACGCGATCGAGCAGCGAGGACACACGGGCCTTCTGCTCGGCAGGACCGAAGCCGAAGAGCTGTGCGAAGTACGTCAGCAGCTCCTCAGCGGTGAGGTAGTCGTAGAAGTACGGATTCTC
>Ga0114129_10002889_pt1 | contig 24044 bp, 21 predicted proteins | sample RhiMetdeltSRZDD1_FD_80071 | JGI IMG/M metagenome (GOLD analysis project Ga0114129, IMG submission 80071) | Populus rhizosphere microbial communities from Tennessee, USA - Rhizosphere MetaG P. deltoides SRZDD1 (version 2) (version 2) | ecosystem: Host-associated > Plants > Roots > Rhizosphere >...
CGAGGAGCGCGAGGAGGCACCGGCGGTGGTGCTCACCGTGACCGACGAGCAGGGCAACGTGGTCCGGCGGCTCACCGGCCCGGTGACGGCGGGTTTTCAGCGGGTCACTTGGGATCTCCGCCACCATGCGTCGACGCCGGTGACCGGAGGCGGCGGGGGCGGCTTCGGAGGTGGTGGCGGGGGAGGCGGAGGCGGTGGGAGCGGTGATGATGACGATGACACGCCCGGAGGCGGGGGCGGTGGGGGGCCGTCGGGTCCGATGGCGTTGCCCGGCACCTACCGCGTCAGCATGGTGCTACGGGTCGACGGCAATCTTTCGCCGGTGGGTGAGCCGCAAACCTTCCGAGCCGTGCCGGCCGGGCAGGGCTCGCTGCCCCCGGCCGACCGCGCGGCCATCGCGGCGTTCCACCAGCAGACCGCGCGGTTGCAGCGCGCCATGCTGGGCACCGCGCAGTCGCTCACCGAGGCGGAGAACCGGCTCCGGCTGATTCGCCAGGCCATCGACCAGACTCCGCGCGCGGCGGCGGCGCTGGCGCAACGAGGCCGCGCGCTCACCGACCGGTTCCGCGAGCTCCGCACCGAGCTGAGCGGAGATCCGGTGATCGGAGCCCGGAACGAGCCGGTGCCCCCCTCGGTGCAGGCCCGCCTGCAGCGCGTGATCGGCGGCACCTGGAACAACACCTCGGCACCGACCGCCACGGCTCGGCGGGGCTACGACATCGCGAGCCAGGCGCTCACGGTATTCCTGCCCAAGCTGAGCTCTGCGCTGGATGAATTGAAGAAGTTGGAGGATGATGCGGAGGCGGCGGGAGCGCCGTGGACGCCCGGGCGACTTCCTGTCTGGAAGCCCTAGGCAAGAACACAAAAACAGACGCGAAGTTCGCGGAAGAAGCGGATGACGCGGAGCGCTCCGCGTTTTCCGCAAAATCCGCGTCCTCCGCGTCTGCTTTTGTGGTTCTTGTGAACCAGGTGGCTCTCTACAGACCGGTTACGGCGCCGCCCCGGAAACGATCTCACCGTTGATCACGGTCATCACGGCCCGGGTCTTCGGGATCTGTGCTTCCGGGATGGTCATGATGTCCGCACTCAGAATCGTGAGATCGGCCAGCTTCCCGATTTCGATAGTGCCGCGCTGGCCTTCCTCGAAGGCGGCGAACGCCGGCCAGAGCGTGAACATCTTGAGCGCATCGGCGCGGCTGACCTTTTCCTCCGGATGCCATCCCTCGCCGGAACGTCCCTCGAGGTCTTTCCTCGCCACTGCGGCGTAGAACTCGATCATCGGCTCGCCGCGCTCCACCGGCGCGTCGGATCCACCCGCCACCGGCACGCCGAGCTTGATCAGGGTCTGCCAGGCGTAGGCGCCGGCGAGGCGGTCCATCCCCAAACGCGCCGGCGCGAAGTAGAGATCGCCGATGGCATGAGAGGGCTGCATCGAGGCGACGACGCCGAGCGTCTTGAAGCGCGGGATGTCTGCGGTGTTCACGATCTGGGAGTGCTCGTCGCGCCAGCGGGGCTCCTTGATCTTGCGCTGGTCCGCGGGCACCTCCTGCATGGCGCGCTCGTAGAAGTCCAGGGTAAGCCGGTTGCCCCGGTCGCCGATGGCGTGGGTTTCCACCTGGATCCCGGCGCGCAGCGCTCCGGCGAGCATGGTCTTGAGCGCCACCGTATCGGTCGTGATGAGACCGACGGTCCGGGCGTCATCGGTGTAGGGCGCGAGCAGTGCCGCACCCCGGCTGCCCAGCGCGCCGTCCATCACGACCTTGATGCCGCGCACGGTGAACAGCCCGCCGAACTCGCCGATGCTGGCGCCCTGCTCGATGAGCCGGGTGGCGTCGGCGCTGGGGCCGCTGATGGTTTTGTAGATCCGGATCTTGATCTTGCCGTCCCGGTAGAGCCGCCGCATCCGGTCCACTTCGGCCCAGCTGCCGTGGGCGTCCTGGATCTGGGTCCAGCCGAGCTCGACCTCCCGTTGCACTCCTTTGACGATCTGTTCGTCCAGCTCAGCCTCGGTCTCCGGCGGCACCAGTCGGCGCACCAGCCCCTGGGCCCGGTCGATCAGCATCCCGGTCGGCTCGCCGGCTGCGTCCTTGTTGATCGCCCCGCCGGCGGGCGCCACGGTGGCCCGGGTGATGTTCGCCAGCCGGAGCGCCGCGCTGTTCGCGATCGAGGCGTGGCCGTCGGCTCGGGTGAGCACCACCGGGTTGTTGGGCGAGATGCGGTCGAGGTCTTGCCGAGTCGGAAAGACCGGTGGCTTCCAGAAGGTCTCGATCCAGCCGCGACCGGTCACCCACTGCCCCGGGCCGGCCTTGTCCACCCGTTCCTTTACTCGGGCGAGAAACTCCTCCAGGCTCTTGGTGCCCTCGAGGTTCAGGGTCATTTCCCGCTCGCCCACCCCGGACAGGTGCATGTGCGCATCGGTGAGCCCGGGCAGCACGGTGGCGCCCTTCAGGTCGACCACCCGGGTGGCGGTGCCGGTGAACCTGGCGACCCCGCCGTTGTTCCCCACGTAGACGATCTTGTTGCCCTTGATCGCGACGGCTTGGGCGGTGGGCTGCCTGTCGTTGGCGGTGTAGACCTTGCCGTTCCGGAACACGAGATCGGCCGGCTCCTGCTGGGCCGCGGCGAACAGCGGTACCAGCGCGGCGAGGCCGACAACCACGGATGCACGTCTCATAGCACTTCCCGTCGGCAGAGTGAGGTACGTTACTCTATGTTTCGAGGGCGGACAATGTTGACTGCGACCGACTTTTACACTGCCCCAAGGGCCGCATGCGCGTAGCACGGAGCCTGGTGCTGCTGCTCGCTCCGGCGCTCGGCTTCTGCAGCAAGGGGAAGGTGGAGGCGCCCGAGCCGACCCGGAATTTCTCGTTCGACGCCGACTCGGTCCCCCAGCTCCCCGCCCTTCCTGCCGGCACAATCGTCGCGCCCATCGCCCTCGACATGGAGTCGGCCGTAAAGGCGCTGGAGAAGGAAGTGCCCAAGCGCTTCGGGGACATCGAGAAGCGCCTTCCCATCGCCGGCTCCAAGCGGCGCTCGTTTGCGTTCGAGGTGACCCGGAGCCCCTTCACGGTGGCCTTCCGAGGGGACACGGTCCTGCTCTCCGCGGTGCTCGACTACAAGGGCCGCGGCTGGTACGATCCGCCCATCGGACCCGATATCAACGGCGAGTGCGGCACCAAGGGACCTCCCCCACGTGCTCAGCTCCAGCTCAGAGTGGTTTCGCAGCTGTCGCCCGACTGGCGCCTCAAGATCCGGACCCAGCGTGTGAAGGTTGCTCCGCTCACCCTGACGGAGCGCGACCAGTGCGAGGTTTCATTCCTGAACCTCGACGTGACCGGGAAGGTGATGACCGGCGCCGAGGCCGCGCTGCGCGGTGTGCTGCCGATCATCGAGCGCCAGCTGGGGCGGCTCGACGTTCGGTCTCCGCTGGAAAAGATCTGGGTGGACCTGCAGCAGCCGATCCGCATCACGGACAGCCTCTGGCTGATTCTCCAACCCAGAGGCGTCTACCTCGGCGCGGTCAAGGGCGCCAAGGAGACGGTTGGCGCCGAGGTGGGCATCCGCGCCACGCCGCGGATCATGAGCGGCCCCAAGCCGGTCGTCGCCTCCATTCCGCTCCCGCCGCTCGAGGCCGTCCGCGAAACCGAGGGCTTCTCGATGCTGGTCGAAGGCACTTTCGACTACCGGGTGCTGAACGCGGTGCTCACCCAGAAGCTCAAGAACAAGCGGGTTCGGGCGGCGGGCGGCGAGCTGGTGGTGAAGAAGGTGACCGTGTTCGGCGTAGGGCGCGGGCGGCTGGCGCTGGGGCTCGATTTCACCGGCACCGCGTCGGGCCGGGTCTGGTTTCAGGGAACGCCCCGCTACGATCCGGCAACCGGCATCGTCCGAGTACCCGATCTCGACTTCGACGCGACCAGTGCGGGGCTGCTGGTACAGGGCGTGGCGTGGCTCAAGGGCGACGCCATCCGCGAGTTTCTCCGGGAGCAGGCGACCTTCTCGACCACCGACGTGATGAAGCAGATCCAGGACCTGGCGGTCAAGGAGATGAACACCCAGCTGGCCCGCGGGGTCAGGCTCTCGACCGTCATCGACTCCTCGTCGCCCGCGGGCATGCAGGTCGGGCCGTCCCACATTCTGCTGCGGGCTCGCGCCTCCGGCACCGCCCGGCTGGATCTGGGCCCCGAGATCTTCGCGCCGAAGGCCCCTGCGAACTAGCGAGCCGGCTAGCGCACGGAAACCGTCGCCCCCTTCACCAGGGGAATCACCTCCTGGGCGAATCGTTCCATCTCCTCGAGCTGCGGACTGAACTGCAGCAGCAGCAGATCGAGCCCCGCCGCCTCGAACTCCAGGATCCGCTCCGCAATCTGCTCCGGCGTTCCAATCAGTCCACTCCGGAGCCCGCGATTGGACACCGAGTAGTCCTCGAGGCTCACCCGCTGATCGAGCTTGGTGTTGGCCACCCAGTCGGCATAGTTCGCATAACCCGCGGCGCTCTGCCGGACATCCGTGATCCGGGCCAGCTCGCGTTCCGCGTCCGGTTCGGTGGAGCGGCACACCACGTACCCCGCCGCGCCGAACACCAGCGGCGCGCGCGCAGGCGCCGTCGCTTCGCGGCGCGCGGACATGTCCGCCACTTTGGCCGCGATACGGTCCGGTGGATCGCCGTGCATCACGTAGGCATCGCAAGTGCGGGCGATCAACGTCCGGGCCGCTTCCGACTCGCCCCCGGCATAGATCGGCGGACGCGGCCTTCGCACGGGCTTGGGCTCGAGCAACGCGTCGTCCACCGTGTAGTACTGGCCGTGATAGCTGAAGCGGGGCCGGGTCCACATCCCATCCACTACCTCGAGCCATTCGGTGGTCCGGTCGTAGCGCTTGTCGTGCTCGTCGAAGGCGACACCGTAGCGGCGCGCCTCGTCCGCCCACCAGGACGAGACCACGTTGAGCGCCAGCCGGCCGTTGCTGATGTGGTCGATGTTGGCCGCCTGCTTGGCCAGCAGCGCCGGCGCGTGGAAGGTGGGCCGCACCGCCACCATCAGCTCGAGGCGGTAGGTCACCGCGGCCAGCGCCGAGGCGGTGGTCCACGCGTCGAGCGCGGGGGCGTCGGGCCCCTTGATGTCGTTGAGATTGAGCTCGGCGATCAGGGTGAGATCGAAGCCGATCTCCTCGCTCCGCCGCGCCAGGCGGGCGACGTAGTCCCAGCGCGCCGCCATCCCTTCGTCGGCGACGTTGCGGAGCCAGCCGCCGAACACTGGAAGCCAGTATCCGAATCGCATGGTCAGCCTGCCTCCTGTTCGAGCCAGTCGACCAGCTTGACGAAGGGATCGAATCCCACGACCCGAGGTGCGTCGGCGACGAAGTTGGAGAGTGCGTTGACGTCGTAGAAGTAGGGCTTGCCGTCGCGCGAGTCGATGATGTATTCGATCCCGCCCACGTCGATCCGGGCCGCGGCGGCAACCGCCTCCACCGCGCGGATCAGGTCGTTGGGCGGAGTGTAGCCCTCGACCTTGAGTCCGTTCTTCGGCGCATCAACGGCGCACGCGCCCCGCAGCAGCTCGGTGCCGTCCACCGTCTGGCAGACGTCGGCGGGACAGAGATTGAAGTTCTCGCCGGTGGGATAGACCCGGATGGCATAGAGGAACCGCCCGCCCAGCACCTCGACCCGCACGATCCGGTCCGCCTCGGCGGGGACGTATTCCTGGACCAGGGCGGTGTGGTCGATGCCGAGGTCGAACCCTTCGCGGGCCGCCTCCTCCAGGGCCTCGAGGGTGTCGAAGCGGCGCACCCCCGCACCGCTGCCGCCGATGTTGGGCTTGACCACGATGGGGAAACGGAGGCCGCGGGACGCCGCGGGCGCGTCGGCCGCGCGAGCGATGACCCGGCTCCGGGGGTGCGGCAGGCCCAGCTCGCGGAGGATGGAGAGCTGGAGCGCTTTGGAGGTTTCCACCGCGAAGGCCCGGCTGCCGTTGATCACCCGGATGCCGTGGCTCTCCAGGTGCGCCAGGTACGCCTGGGTCAGAAACACGGCGTGTCCCGCCTCGCGGAGGTACGCCGAGGGACTCATCCGGTTGAACACCAGCCCATAAGGCGGCCGGGGAGAGGCGGGGTCGTACCAGTGGGTCGAGGCGGCGATCCGCTTGTGTGGGATGCCGCGCCGCTCCAGCTCGGTGAACAGCGGCCGAAACCAGTCGGGGTGCTCGTAGTAGATCCCGAATGGGGCGCGGGTCGCGATCGTTGTTGGCATGTTCAGGGTATCCGGGATCAGGGTGTCAGAAACGAAAAAGCCGCGACGCTCTCTCGAGGTCGCGGCCGATGGGGCTGCCTGGCTGATCGGGGGGACTTACGCTAATCCTGGCCCGCGCGCACGCACGCTCACCGCCCACGCCTCGGGGCGACATATGAGGTGACGGGTGGTACAGGTGCAGTGCGCGGCGGTCAGCATAGTTTCAAGATATTCGGGAATGCCCCGGGGGCAAGTAGCCGCGCTCGGCGGTACCTTGGATCGCATGCTTTCCCACGACGCTCGCCGAAGGATGCTCGACGAGATCGCCGAGCACTACGACAAGTTTCGGCCCGGCTATTCCGACGCGCTCACCGAGGACATCGTGTCGCTCGCCGGCCTCCCCGAGCGCGGACGAATCCTGGAAATGGGGTGCGGGACGGGGCACGCGACGGCGCTCTTCGCGTCGCGCGGCTATTCCATCACCGCGCTCGAGCCCGGTGCCGGTATGGCCTCGATCGCCCGCCGCCGGTTTGGGAATCTCTCGAATGTTCGGGTGATCGAGACGACATTCGAAGCGTGGGATCCCGGACCGGAACGATTCGATCTCGTCCTCGCCGCGTCGGCAATCCATTTTATCGAGCCCGAGTATCGATTCGCGAAACCGGCGCGCCTGCTCCGGCCGGAGGGGGCGTTTGTCGTGATGTGGCACGACCGGGAACCCGGCACCTCGGCGCTGCACCGGAGAGTGGAGGAAGCCTACGCGCGGCACGCACCCTCGTGCGAGTTCCCGAATGACATGAGGGCCATTCCGCTGGAAGACTCGATGGACGAGAGCGGCCTATACCAGAGCGTCCACACGCGGCGGTACCAATGGAGCCGGGAATATCGCGAGGAGGAGTTCCTCGATTACCTCGACTCGTACTCCACCCACCGGCTATTGCCGCCGGCCGAGCGGTCGGCGTTGTACGATGCGATCGGCCAGGAGATCCGCCGGTCCGGCGGCTCCATTGAACAGGACTTCACGACGCGGCTTTGGGTAGCGCGGAGGCGGTGAGCCCTACACCTTGCGGGTCTTCCAGCGGCCCCTTCGGAACAGCACCGCACTGGCCACCGCGAGGGTGGAGAACGCCACCGCGATGGCGATGGACACGCCGGTGGGTCCCATCCCGACCACCTTGGACAGGATCCAGGCCAGCGGAATCTCCCAGAGCCAGAAACAGAAGAGATTGAGCAGCGTCGGAGTCCAGGTGTCGCCGGCGCCGTTGAAGGAGCTGGTGAGCACCATACCGTAGGCATAGAACAGAAACCCCGCACTTACGATCCGCAGCTGCTCCACCCCGTACCCATAGACTACGGGGTCGGTGGTGAAGAATCCGATCAGCGTCGGGGCGAAGACCACGAAGAGCAGGCCGATGCTGCCCATGAAATACAGGTTGTAGAGCCCGGCCCTCCATACCGATTCCTCGGCGCGCTCCGGCTTTCCAGCGCCGAGGGATTGACCCACCATCGTGGCGGCGGCGTTGGCCATGCCCCAGGCGGGCAGAATCGCAAAGACGATCACCCGGATGGAAAGGGTGTAACCGGCCAGGGCCTGGCTCCCGAACGTGGAGACCACCCGCACCAGGCCCACCCAGCTGGTGGTCCCGATCAGGATCTGGAAGATCCCGGTGCCGGAGAGCTTGAGCAGTTTCCCCAGCAGCTCGAAATCGAACCGAAGATGCTCCTTCCGGATGACGAAGCGGTTGTCCCGCCCGGAGAGCCGGTAGAACTGGTACACCACGCCCATTCCGCGGCCGAAGGTGGTCGCGACCGCGGCGCCGGTGACGCCCAGCTCCGGGAACGGCCCGATCCCGAAGATCAGGAGCGGGTCCAGAATGATGTTGCAGATGTTGGCGACCCAGAGCGAGCGCATCGCGATGGTGGCGTCGCCGGCGCCGCGGAAGATCGCGTTGATGAGAAAGAGCAGCAGGATGACGAAATTGCCGGAGAACATGATGCGGGCATAGCCCGAGCCCGCCGCGACGACGGTGGGCGACGCGCCCATCAGCCGCAGGAGGTCGGGCGCGAAGATGCCGCCTACCAGCGCAATCGGAACGGCCACGAGGACGCCGAGGATGATGGCCTGGACCGCGGCACGGGCGGCACCGTCGGGATTCTTCTCGCCGATGCGCCGGGCCACGGTGGCGGTGGCGCCGATGCCCAGTCCCATCCCCAGGGCAAAGATGGTGCTGAACATCGCCTCGGTGAGGCCGACGGTCGCGATCGCATCGGCGCCGAGTCGGCCGACCCAGAAGACGTTGACGACGGCGAAGACCGACTCGAGCGCGACTTCGAGGACCATCGGCACGGCGAGGAGCAGCAGGGCGCGGCCGACCGGACCGGCGGTATAGTCGTGCCGGTGGGCGCCGCGCACCGCCTCCTTGACCGCCGCCCAGATGGTGGGAGGCGGCGGCTCAGGTGGTGCGGGGCCCTCGGCGGCTGCGTCGGTCATGGTGTGGGTCGGAGTCGGTAGAGACGCACGTAGTTCACATCGTCCGGATCCAGCCAGACGCCGAGGGCGTAGCCGGGCCCTGCATGGTGGAGCGTAAATCGCGGCGGGAAAGTAACATGGCCCAGCCACTGGCCGTCGCGGTCAAAGAGATCGTAGCGCGCCGGCAGATCTACGGCCGGTTGATTGTAGCGCCGGACCCAGAGCGCGGCATCGTCCCCAACGACGAGGCCATCGTAGGCGGGCTTGGTAGAGTGAAAGGTCATTCCGTCGAGCATGCCCCTGAACCGGTCCCGCTCCACCTCCGCCCCCGGTCTGAATCCCTCCAGCATCTGCTGCTTGACCGCCGCGATGTCGGCATCGGTCACCGGGACCGGCGCGTGAGCCCACCGCATCAGACGGGTAAGCCGGCCGGTGGAGTCATGGGATGCGATCTCGTACCGATCGGCGGTTCCCACATGGAGCCGGTCCTTGCCGATGCCGAGCCAAAGCATCCTGCCGAACGGCAGGATGGTGTTCGTGATGGACCTTATTTGTCCGGCGGGATTCCTGCTGACTTCTGAGTGCATCTCCCAGCCGGGGAAGGCCCCCAGCGGCAAAGCCGGGGTCGCCCAGCGAGGATAGCGAAGGATCGGCATGGTATCCCGGCGATTACCACTCTGCTGCGACTGCGAGAATGTCTCGATGAGAAGCAGCAGATCTTCGCCCATGACCCCTATCACGGAGGGAAATCCGTCCTGCAGGGATCCGGAGAGCGTCATCCCCCGCTTCAGGGTTCCATCGGCTCCGAACACCGAGACCCGGCGCTGATTAATGTCGAAGACCGCCAGGCTGTCAGACTCGAGCCGGTACAGGCCTCCGATCATGTCGAATTCTCCCGGACCCGCACCCTTGCGCCCGACGGTGCGCTGCCAGGAGCCGGTCGAGTCGAAGAAGCGGAGCTCGCTGTTGCCGCGGTCGGCAACGACGATCACTCCGTCCCGCAGGCGCACCGTTCCCGCGACCCTGCCGAATTCCGTGCGGGCATCGCCGGATCCGCCTATCTCCAGCATGCTGGTGGAATCGACGACGATCGCTACACTGTCCGGCGCCAGGGGCGCGAAATTCTCCACGATCGTGACGCCGGCGCTGTCGCGCACCAGCGAGCGCGCGGCGGGAGCGTTGCCCGAGCCGCATGCTACCAACACGACCAGTAGCGGGAACACCCTCGCGCCGCGGTGCCTCATGGCCTCTCCTGGAACGGGCTACGAAACTAGGCCATCACTCCCCCATCCACCACCAGCACTTGCCCGGTGACGAAGGCGGATGCATCCGAGGCGAGAAACAGCGCCGCGGAGCCGATCTCGTCCGGCTGGGCGAGACCGGGGAGAACCTGGCTGCCGGCGAATTCCAGACGCCGCGCCGCATCCTTCCAGAAGTACTCGCTGAACTCGGTCTGGATCAGACCCGGCGCGATGGCGTTGACCCGGATCCGGTGGGCGCCCAGCTCGCGAGCCCACGACCGGGTGAGCATGATCAGCGCCGCCTTGGTCATGCTGTACAGCATCCCGCCCACCTGGGGTTTCAGCCCCGAGATCGATGCGAGGTTGATGATCGAGCCCCCGTTGCCCCGCGCCACCATGGACGGCGCCACCAGGTTCACCAGCCGGAACGCCGATTTCAGATTCACCTCGACCATCTTGTCGAGCTGCTCATCGGTGGCCTCGAGGGCAGGACCGGTCTGCACGTTGGTGGCGCTGTTGTTCACCAGGATATCCACCGGCCCCAGCACGGACACGGTTTCCCGGACCGCGTGCTCCAGGTCCTCCCTCCGGCCGACATGACAGGCGATGGGATGCATCTTGCCCGGCAAGTGAGCGAGCTCCTCGGCGGTCCGGGTGAGCACGTCGAGCTTCCGGCTCGCGATGGCCACCCCCGCGCCCGCGCCGGCGAGCCGCGCCGCAATGGCCCGCCCGATGCCGCGGCCGCCGCCCGTCACCAGGGCCACCTTACCCGCCAGCACACCCGCCTCGCTCATGCCGCCTCCCTCCCGGGCGTTGATTGCCCGGCTCGCATCTGTGGTGTTGATTCCGGCGATGACCGTCTCGGCATACGCGAATTTCGTCCGGGCCGAATGGGCCCGGCTGCGCGACACGACCCCACTCACGCTCTCCGAAGCGGACCTGGCCGAGCTCAAGGGTCTGAATGAAGAGCTTTCGCTCGATGAAGTGGAAGAGGTCTACCTCCCGCTCTCCCGATTGCTCAATCTGCACGTCGCCGCCACCCGCGAGCTCGAGCTGGTCACCGATCGCTTTCTCGGCAAGACCGTCGCGCGGAACCCCTACATCCTGGGAATCGCGGGCAGCGTCGCCGTCGGCAAGAGTACCACCGCGCGGGTGCTCCGCGCCCTGCTGGCCCGGTGGCCCGACCATCCGCGGGTGGATCTCGTCACCACCGACGGATTCCTCCATCCCAACAAGGTCCTCGAGGAGCGCGGCCTCATGGCCCGCAAGGGGTTCCCGGAAAGCTACGACGTGCGACGGCTGCTGCGCTTCGTCGGGAGCCTCAAGGCCGGCGTGGAAGAGGTGTCGGCGCCGGTGTATTCCCACCTGGTGTACGACATCGTGCCGGACGCGGTGCAGGTGGTTCGGCAGCCCGACATCCTGATCCTGGAAGGGCTGAACGTCCTCGAGGGAGGTCCCAGACAACCGGAGGACGGAGCCAGGACGTTCGTGTCGGACTACTTCGACTTTTCGATTTACGTGGACGCCGCCGAGGCCCACGTGAAGGAATGGTTCCTCCAGCGGTTCCGCAAACTCCGGGAAACGGCATTCCGCGACCCGAAGTCGTATTTTAGAAAGTACGCGCACCTGTCGGACGAAGAGGCGGTCAAGTTCGCCAGCCGGGTCTGGGACGAGATCAACGGTGCGAACCTGCGGGAGAACATTCTGCCGACCCGGGAGCGGGCGCATCTAATTCTCGAGAAGAGCGCCGATCATCGGGTGGAGCGGGTCCGGCTGCGCAGGCTGTAGCTAGGGGCTAGGGGCTAGGGGCTAGGGAGCTAGGGAGCTGGGGAGCTGGGGAGCTGGGGGTTCGTGAAACTCTAAGCGCACGCAGCCCGTTCTGCCGTCAACCAATTACCGAGGTGAAGTGCCATGATCCGTTTCGCGACACTCGCTGTCGGCCTCGCAGTCTTGGGCTTCAGCCCGATGGCTGCGCAGGTCAAGCCCGAGCCAAAAACCGAGGACATCGGTGCCAAGCTCCTGGGCACCTGGCAAGGCCCCTACCAGTCCGAGCAGGCACCTCCGGGCGGGCTCAAGCTGGTGATTGCCATGGAGGGCGCTGTCTGGAAAGTGACGCTGGCCGTGGTCGCCGACGAGCCGATCGACGCGGCGGAAGTGCGCGAGTTCAAAGTGGAGGGAACCGAGATTACTTGGACTCAGGACATCATGGACATGACGTGCAAGACCCTGGCGCACCTTACGGCCGGCAGCACACTGACGGGGGGGACCGAGTGCTCGCAGGGCGGGACGGTGGCGATTACGGCGACGTTTGTGCTCTTGAAGCAGTAGCCCATAGCCAGGAGCCCATAGCCGAGCAGGCTAGTGGCTATGGGCTATGGGCTACTGCTTCAACTTGTCGAGCCGGCGGACGGCCTCCAAGATCGTACCCACTGCCTTCCCGAAGAAATCCGGCGTCAGGGTTCCCGCGTCATCAGTCGGACGGTGGTAGTCCTTGTGATCCTCCACACCGAAGTAGATGAACGGGATCCCGGCCTTCTGGAACACCCGGTGATCCGAAGAGCCGGTCCAGTCCTCCTCTCCGGAGGTACCGGCCTTATCGTGGCCCAGGCGCAGTGTAACGGGGGCCATTCTCGCCACTGAATCCAGCACAGGCCGGAGCATCGGAGTCTGTGCGGTGCCCGCAGCCCAGAGCTCGCCGATTTCGCTGTGGCCCACCATGTCCAGATTGACGTCGAGGACGATCGAGTCCCGCGGCACCAGCCCGGAATCGAGAAACGCTCTGGCGCCGGGCGACCCGATCTCTTCCGCATCCAGCAGCGCCACGACCACCGAATGATCGAGCGGCGCTTTCCGGAACACGTCGGCAAGCGCCAGCACCGCCGCCGTGCCGGAGGCGTTGTCGTCGGCGCCGTTGTAGATCTGCCCCCCGCGCACGCCGACGTGGTCGTAGTGCGCCGAGAGCACGATGTATCTCCCCGGGAAGCGGGTGCCGCGAATGACGCCCAGCACATTCGCTCCGGTGCCACCTCGGGGGAGCGCAAAGCGCTGCCGGTATCCACGCAGGAGAGGCAGAATGTTGAGCGCCGCGAGGCGATGCTCCAGATAATCGCGAGCCCGGGCCCCACCGGGTGAACCGGCCTTCCTCCCCTCCATCGAATCGGCGGCCAGCACTCGCACCGTGGCCATCAGCGACGCGGTATCGGCGCCGCGAATTCCCTGCGCGAATGCCCCCGGTGACCCGACCGCACCCCCCAGCGCGAGCGCGCCGGCCAGAAGGCCGGCGCGGGATGCTGTTCTTGCCCCACAGGGGCGGATCATGGCTTGGCGAATTTCTTCGTCTTGAGCAGGATGGCTCCGGCCTCATGGCCGTCTCCATACCGGACGGCCTCAGACTTGGACAGATACCGAATCTCAAAGACCTCGGCCACCGGAATCTGTTTCAGCCGCTCGAGGTCCGGCTGCGGCATCTCATCGATATGCAGCATCGCGAACAGAGGCCCGGTGGAGTTGCTGCCGGCAGGCTCTGTCCCGCCACCACCTGGTTTGTAGGGATCGGTGGAGCCGCCGGAGTAGGCGCCGGAGCCCGCCATAGCAGATGCTCGACGGACCGTTCGGAGGAAGTTCGGGCGCAGCAGCTTGATCGCATCGTAAGCCGTGGTAAGGTCGGGCCGCTCGGCGATTTCATCTGCGGTGAGCACATTCTTGTCCCGCTTCACCTTAGCGGGCTTGAGCTCGACTTCCTGGGCCGCCAGGGGAGCAACGAGGACGGCTGCCGCGATGCCGGCAAGCGCGAGGGCGGTCAAACGGTGCATACGCATGAGCTTCTCTCCGAAACTGGACCCTCGGAACCTAGAGCCCGCCCGGTACCGGGTCAACGCGGCCGGATTTCGACTCGACGGATCTGATCCCCCTCGCGCACCGCGTCAACCACCGCCAGCCCGGCGGACCCGATGACGCGACCCCAGACGGTGTAATCGAAGTCCAGGCGGGGATTGTCCACCAGGTTGACGAAGATCTGCCCGTCTCCGGTGTCACGCCCCCGGGTGGACACGCCGAGCGTGCCGCGCTCGTGGGAACGGGCACTCAGCTCGTCGCGCATGAAGGGGCCGTCGCCAGCGTATTCGTTGGCGCCGGGGCTGCCGCCCTGGATCACGAAATTCGGGACAACGCGATGAAAGGTCAGGCCATCGAAGTAGCGGCGGCGGATCAATCGCGCCAACCGGGCAATGGTGAGCGGCGCGTCATCGAGGAAGAGCTCCACATCGAACTGCCGTCCCGTCGCCATCGTCACCCGAAACACCTTGCCATAGAGCGCTTGCACTTCGGCCGGGGTGACCGCCACGGTCCGGATCGGCACCGTGATCGCCTGGTAGTCGCGGCCGGTCCAGTCGTGCAGGATCGCCGCGGCCGAATCGGCGACCGCGGGATCGAACTCATGGAGATAGGGCTCCAGCGCCGCGGTGTGTCGTTTGTCCCCGATCTGCCGCAGTCGCACCAGCAGGGCGATCCGCGCGTCGCGCGAGGTCTCTTCCCGCCGCAGCGTGATCCGGCGGAGCGCCGCGAGCAGCTCCGGCACCGCAGCCTCGCGGTCCGGGCTTCCGGTCAGGGCCACCGCCGCGCCGATGACGAGCTGATAGTCGAAGGCGCGCAGGGCCCGGCGATAGACGCTGTCGGCGCCGTGGCCCACGACGGTCACCAGCCCGGCGATGGCCGCCTCGCGCACGTTGGGTTCCTGGTCTCCCGCGAGGCGAAGCAGCGCGAGCGTGTCGCGCAGGGTCGCGGCCGCGCGCGCGGCGTACATCCGGGTCTGCCATACGGAGGCGGCGGTGGCCTGCGCGAACGGCGCGCGCGCTTGCTCCGGGGCGAGTCGCGCCAGGCTTACCAGCGCGTGAGCGGCGCGGTGCCAGGAGTCGCGGGTCCGCGTCATCGCCGTGAGCAGCGGGGCCGCCGTGGCAGGATCGCATCGCGCCAGAAGGTCGATCGCGGTCAAGGCCACGGCGAGAACCGAATCGGTCAGGCCGGCCGAGAGCCAGGTGCATCCGGCGGCGCTGTCGGTACGCACGATGGCGCGAAGCGCCTCGATGCGCACCAGAGGGGAGCCATCGCCGAGCGCGGCATCCCTGAGGCGGTCTCGCTCGACACCCGCAGGGAACCGCAGCAGCCCGGTCAGGGCCAGCCGGCGGCTCTGGGCATCTTCCGAGGCGAGCAGCAGGGAAATGGGACGTGAATCGGCCCGCTCGGCTGTGAGCAGGGCGCCGAGGGCGTGCCGCCGAATGGCCTCATCCCGGCTCCCGGAGACGAGCGCCACCAGATGGGTGACGACCGCATCGTCGAGCGGCACCTGCCGCCAGGTGGCTCGCACCAGGCGCTCCACGCCCCGTGCGATGGAGCGGGACCCCGGCCCGTCCGTCCCGACGCTCCCCGCGAGCAGCAGCAACTTCTCCCGGGTTTCGCGGATTTCCTCCGGCGTGACCAGGGGCAATCTTCCCAGCGAAAGCGCCAGCGCTCCCCGAACGATCGAGTCCTGCTCCTGGGTAACCCGCCCCATCAGCGCATCGAGGGCCTCGCGCCGCGCCGCGTTTCCCCCCGAGGAATCCCGCCGAAAGCCCTGGGCCGCCTGGGCCAGCGCCACCGCGGTGGCGGCGCGTACCGCGGGCTCCTGATGGGTCAGCAGCGGCACCAGCCAGGGGATGACGCGGGGCCGCTCCAGCCGCCCCAGTGCCCTGGCTCCGAGGGAAATCACCCTGGAATCGCGGTGCGAAAGGGTCCTGCGCAGCGCCGCGAGGTCCGCCTCCCCCGGTGCGCGGCGGTCCTCGATCCGGAGGATTTCCGAGGGAAATGACGGACCGCGCTGAGCGGCCAGGGAGCTCGTCCAGAGGGGAAAAAGCAGCAGCCAGAGGGTCGAGAAGGGTCGCATAGGGCGCTTTCCGAGGGAAAATCGAGGTTTTCCCTATTGTGTCCTCGGCGAAGATGCTTAACTTTTGCTTCGACAGTTCTCTGTTCCGCCCCCGCAGGTCATGTTCCGACTCTCGACAGGAGACGTATCGATGGCGAAGAAGAAGAAGGCCGCCAAGAAGTCCGCGAAGCGGAAAGTCGCTAAGAAGGCCGGTAAGCGGAAGCCGAGTGCGGCATTCATGAAGCCGATGCAGCCCAGCGCTGCGCTCAGTGAAGTCGTCGGCTCCAAGCCCATCCCCCGGACGGAAGTGACCAAGAAGCTGTGGGCCTACATCAAGCGGAAGGGCCTCCAGGACAAGAAGAACCGGCGCAACATCAACGCCGACGCGGCGCTCAAGACGGTCTTCGGCGGCCGCGGCACCGTCAACATGTTCGAGATGACCAAGCTGGTGAGCAAGCACCTCAAGTAGCCGATTCCAGAGGGAATCCCGAGGGGGCCGGGCCACATGCCCGGCCCCTTTGCCGTTCAGGTCACCCGCGTCGCGAGCGCGAGGGGCGACAGGTCCATGTGCCAGGGGCGAGCGCGCTCCAGTTGCCCGGCCAGGCGATAGAGCGTGGCCTCGTCGCCGAATCTCCCGATGAAATGCATGCCGATGGGAAGCCCGGAGGCGCTCTTGCAGAGCGGCAATGACATCGCCGGCTGCCCGGTGGCGTTGATCACCGGTGTCCATGGAATGAACTCGAACACCTTGTCGGCCGTCTGCTCCAGGATGCCGGCCATCCGGAGCACCGTGCCGGCGCGCAATCCTCCCAGTACCGCCAGCATCGCGCGCTCGGTGCCGGTCGGCTGAAGCGAGCCGGTCGGTACCGGCGGCGCGGCGAGGGTCGGGGTGAGCAGCACGTCATAGGTGGAAAAGAACGGCGCGATCTCCCGCGCGGTGCGCTGCAGGCGACGGATGGCCTGGGAGAACTGCGACGCGGGCAGTGCCCTGCCGAGCAGCGTCAGTCCCCAGGTGGCCGGCTCGAAATCCGCGGGACGCGCCTTGCGGCCCAGCACCACCTCCGCGTCGGCGATGTCGCCCGCGAGCTCGGCCACGATCATGGTCAGAAAGGCCCGGGCAAAGGCGCGGCCGTTGAACGAGGGCGTGGCCTCCTCGACGTGATGGCCCATGCCCTCGAGGAGGTGCGCGGTCTCCCGGAGCCCGAGCAGGCAATCGGGATGGACCGCGCCGCCGAGCCAGGCGCGGTCGGTGAACGCGATGCGGAGCTTGCCCGGCTCCCGGCGGCTTTCTTCGAGGAAGGGCCGCTCCTGATACGGCGCCGCGTAGGGCGCGCCGGCGTCGGCACCGGCGGTGGCGTCGAGGATCGCGGCGCTGTCGCGCACCGAGCGGGTGAGGACGTGCTCCACCACCGCGCCGTGCCAGATCTCCCCGAAGTCAGGACCGGTGGGCACCCGTCCCCGGCTGGGCTTCATGCCGAACAGACCGCAACAGGCGGCGGGAATCCGGATCGAGCCGCCGCCATCGCCACCGGTGGCCACCGGGACCATGCCGCTCGCCACTGCGGCAGCCGAGCCCCCGCTGGAGCCGCCGCTGGTGCGGGACAGGTCCCACGGATTATTGGTCGGGCCGAAGAGCGCCGGCTCGGTGACCGGCGTGAGGCCGAACTCCGGGGTGTTGGTTTTTCCGAGGAACACGAAGCCGGCCCGGCGATAGCGCTTGACCAGCTCGCTGTCGTTGGGGGCCACATACCCCTGGAGGAATCGGCTGCCGCAGCGGAACGGCTCGCCCGCGACGGTGGACACCAGGTCCTTGAGCAGGAGCGGCACACCGCGGAACGGCCCGTCGGGAATGCCGTTCTTCGCCACGAGGCGGGCGCTCTCGTCCATGCGGTGAATGACGGCGTTCACCCTGGGATTCAGCCGCTCGATGCGGCCGATCGCGGTCTCGACCAGATCTTCGGGCGAGACCTCTTTCCGCCGCACCAGCTCGGCGAGCCCGGTGGCGTCCTGGCGGAGATACTCGTCGTCCGACACCAGCTTGCCAGTCATGCGCGCGGCCCCTACCCTGTAGAGGACACCCAATGTCTTCGCACCGAGACCCGTATCCGGACCGAAGGTCCCACGCCAGGGACGGTCGCGCAAGCGGTACCCGGGACCGGGGGCGCGCCGAGATCCGCCACCGTGCGCGCCGCGAACGGCAGCAGTCCGGCTTCGTCATCCTCTGGCCGAGGGGCTGAACCATGCGTCCGTTCGTGCGCCAGCTTGCGTCGGTGGTGATGGGTCTGATCGTGGCCTGGGTAATCACGTTCGGCATCGAGTTCGTCAATAACCAGCTATATCCGCTGCCTCCGGGCACCGATTACCGGGACGCCGTGTCGATGCGGGCGGCCATGGCCACGCTGCCTCCAGGGGCGCTGGTCGGAGTCCTGATCGGGTGGTTTCTGGCGGCGGTGGCGGGCGCATGGATGGCGGTGCGGATCGCCCGGGGAGCCCGATCGACGGCGTGGCTGCTGGGACTGCTGCTGCTGGTCGCCGCGATCAGACACATGACCGTGTTCCAGCGCCCGATCTGGTTCTGGGTGATCGGGATCGCGCTGTATCCGGTGGCGATTATGCTGGGAGCCAGGGGCTGGAGAGCTAGGGAGCTAGGGAGCTAGGGAGCTAGGGAGCTGGGGAGCTAGGGAGCTAGGGAACGCGGCCGGCCTCTCGCGCGATCGCGGCCAGCATGGAGCGGCGGATCAGCGCACTGCCAGGGTGCACCACCCGCCAGTAGCGCTTCAGGGTGAGCAGCGTGTCCACGTCGGCGGCCTTGATCCGTGTCTCAGTGATCAGCCGGCTGTGGTCTTTCGGGGCGGGCTCGACCAGGAAGCTCCACGCCACCAGGGCATCGCCCTCCGCGGGTCCGGCACGAAAGAGCTCCCGGCCAGCCGGCTGCAGCTTCGCGGATGCCTTCCAGAAGCGCCCAGTCACCCCCAGAACGATTTCCTGGCCAGGCCGCTCCGCCACCAGCCCGAAGCCTTCCTTGGTGAGCCGGTCGAGCGTCAGCGCCGATTGGCGCTTGCGCCGGCGCAGCCGTTCGGCGGTTTCCCGGGGAGCCACCAGAAGCGCCGGAATCGCCCGCAGGGCAAAGAGCAGGGTGATGAGCCTGGACTTGCCGAAATCGGCGGTGCCGAGCGCGGCGAACACCATGCCGGGGGGAGCGTGCACCCCGCGCACGTGGCGCATCGCGATGTCCGGCTCGGGCATCAGCTCCTCAATCAGGGTTGCCATGCGCCCAGCCGCCAGAGTACGAAGGCGTAGTCGAGGGCGATCTCCCGGAGCCGGTCATAGCGGCCCGAAGCCCCTCCGTGCCCCGCGCCCATGTTGGTGAGAAAGACCAGCGGGTTGGCATCGGTCTTGAGCGTGCGCAGGCGCGCCACATACTTGGCCGGCTCCCAGTACATCACCTGGCTGTCGTTGAGCGAGGTGCGCACCAGCATCGTCGGGTAGTCCTTCCGGGCGAGGTTGGTGTAAGGACAGTAGGGCCGGATCCAGCGGTACTGTTCCAGGATCTTCGGGTTGCCCCACTCCTCGTACTCGCCCACGGTGAGCGGGAGCGAGTCGTCCAGCATCGTGTTGATGACGTCCACGAACGGTACCTGGGCCAGCACCGCCCGGAAAAGGTCCGGACGGAAGTTGGTCACCGCTCCCATGAGAAGGCCGCCGGCGCTGCCCCCCTCGATGGCGAGGAGCTGCGGAGCGGTGCGTCCCTCCCGAATCAGCGCCTCGGCCACCGCCACAAAATCGGTAAAGCTGTTCATCTTGTGCGCCATGCGCCCGGCGTCGTGCCAGCGCTTGCCCAGCTCACCGCCGCCCCGCACGTGGGCAAAGGCGATCAGGATTCCACGGTCGAGCAGTGAGAGCCGGTTGGAGGAAAAGCCCACCGGGAACGGGATCCCGTACGCGCCGTAGCCGGTGAGCAGCGCCGGCGCAGGCGCTCCGAGCGGTGGCTCGCGGCGGAACACGAGAGAGACGGGAATCGGCATGCCGTCGGCCGCGGGTACCGAGAGCCGGGCGCAGCCGTAGCGCTCGGGGTCGAAACCGCCCAGCACCTCGCGACGCTTGAGCAGGGTGCTCTCGCCGGTGCTCAGGTCGTAATCATAGACCGAGCCGGGAGTGACCGGCGATTCGTACCCGTAGCGGAGCTGACCAGCGCTCCATTCCGGGTTAGGGCCCGCGTAGGCTTCGTAGACCGGCTCGGGAAAGGCGACGTAGCGGGCGGCCCCGCTGGTCCGGTGGGTGATGCGGATCTGGACCAGCCCCGCTTCGCGCTCCCAGGCCACCCAGTGGCCGGCAAATGCCTCCACGCCCTCGATCATCACCGCGTCGCGGTGCGGCAGCACCTCGGCCCAGGGAGCCTTCTCGGGATCGTCGTCGGGCACCTGGACCACGCGGAAGCCGGGGCCGGTGTCGTTCATCCGAAGCAGCCAGCCCTCGCCCAGATGGTCGGCTTCCACCTCGCGGCCGGCGACGCGGGGTGTCAGCATCGTCCAGGGCGATGCCGGCGCCGCGGCCGGGAGGAAGCGGAGCTCGGACGTGGTGTGGCTGTCGACCGAGAGGAGGATATGGGCGCGGCTCCTGGTGCGCTCGACCGACACGCGAAACCGCTCGTCGTCCTCCTGGTACACCATCTCGGCGGCGAGCGACCCCGTCGCTTGGTCCGGAATGGCTCTGCGCCAGAGCTGGTAGAAGCGCTTGGCGCTGTCTTCCACCGCGTGAAAGAGGGTGCGATTGTCGGCGGCCCAGGCCGTGGCGCCGGCCTTCTCGATCGGACCGAGGACCACGGCGCCGGTGGCGATCTCCTGCACTACCAGGGTGTACTCCCGGTAGCCGGTGGTGTCGGTGGAGTAGGCCATGAGGCGCCCATCATCGCTGATCTCGAGCACACCCAGGGCCATGAAGCTGTGGCCCTCGGCCAGGGCGTTGAGATCGAGCAGCACGACTTCGGGTGCTTCGAGCGATCCCTGCTTGCGGCAGTAGATCGGGTATTGTTTCCCCTCCTCGGTGCGGGTGTAGTACCAGTAGCCGCCGTCGAGATAGGGAACGGAGAGGTCGGTCTGCTTGATGCGGCCCAGCATCTCGTCGTAGAGCTGCTGCTCCAGCGCCTTCACAGGAGCAAGCATGGTCTCGGCGTAGGAGTTCTCGGCCTCGAGATAGGCGCGCACGGCGGGATCGTCGCGCTGGCGGAGCCAGAAGTAGTCGTCGTCGAGCCGCTCGCCGTGGATCACCGTGGGGTGAGGGCGGCGGGGGGCGACCGGGGGAGTCATCGCGTGAGTTTGGCGGTCAGCCGCTCCTTTACGGCCGGCCACTCGTCGTCCAGGATGCTGTAACACACCGCGTCGCGCACGTAGCCGTCGTGGTTCACCCGCTGCTTCCGCAGCACGCCCTCCTTCACCGCCCCGATCCGCTCCAGCGCCTCCTGGGTGCGCTGATCGCGCCCGTCGGTCATGAACTGGACCCGAAGGGCGCCGAGATCCTGGAAGGCGTGCTTGAGGAGGAGAAACTTGCATTCGGTGTTCACCGCACTGCGCTGGGCCGATGCCGCGAGCCAGGTCCAGCCGATCTCCAGCGTCCGCCAGCTGCGATGGATATCCAGATACCGGGTGGAGCCGATGGCCCTGCCGGTCTCCGGATCCACGATGGCGAAGGGGAGCTGTTCACCGGTGGCGGCGAGCTTCCACGCTTCGTCGATCCATTGGGTGACCTCGACCATGCTGGTCAGCTGCGCGATCGGCAGATAGCGCCAGATCTCCGGATCGGCGCTTGCCGCCAGGAGGTCTTCGGCGTGCGACGGGTCGAGCGGCTCCAGCTTGACGGCGTCGCCGTAGAGCACCACAGGCGTGGGATTCATCCGCGCACTCCCGAGCGGGACAGGGCCTCAAGGCGGACGACTGCCTGTTCCAGAAGGTCGAGCGTCTTGCAGAAGGCGAATCGGGTCTGGCGAGCCCCATCTTCCGGCCGGCTGAAGAAACTGGTGCCCGGCACCGTCGCGACGCCTCCCTCGACGGTGAGCCAGGTGGCGAACTCCGGCGCGGGCAGGTCCGAGAGGGCGGAAAAATCGGCCAGGATGTAGTAGGCGCCCTCGGGAGCCACGCAGCGGAATCCCGCCTTGACCAGCGCGCCCATCAGAATGTCGCGGCGAGCCCGGTACTCGCCGGCGAGGTTGTCGTAGTAGTCGCGGCCCAGGGTGTCCATGGCGACGGCGAGACCTTCCATGAGCGGAGCGGGCGCCCCTACCGTGAGAAAGTCGTGGACCTTGCGGATCGCGTCGGTGACGGCGGCGGGGGCGACGATGGTGCCGATTCGCCAACCGGTAATGCTGTACGTCTTGGAGGCGCCGGAGATCGTGACGGTGCGCTCCCGCATCCCCGGCAGCGTGGCCATAGGGATATGCTCGCCGGTGTACCGGATGTGCTCGTAGATCTCGTCGGTGACGGCCCAGGCGTCGTAGGTGCGGCAGAGCGCGGCGATGCCTTCCAGCTCGGCCCGGGTGAGCACGCGCCCCGACGGGTTGCCCGGGGTGTTGACGATGATGGCGCGGGTCTTGTTCGAGAACACCGCTTTGAGACGATCCAGGTCGAGTGGCTGCCCGGGAAGGAGCGGCACGAAGACCGGCTTCGCGTCGCAGAGGATCGCATCAGGGCCGTAGTTCTCGTAGAACGGCTCGAAGACGATCACCTCTTCCCCGGGGTTCACGATGGCGAGCAGCGTGGCGGCCATGGCCTCGGTGGCGCCGCAGGTGACGGTCAGCTCGGTCTCGGGATTGACCGTCATGCCGTACCAGTCGTGGTACTTCCGCACCAGTGCGTCCCGCAGGCGCTTGGAGCCCCAGGTGATCGCGTACTGGTTGATGTCGGCCTGGATGGCGGCGGCAGCGGCGTCCTTGAGGACCTGGGGCGCCGCGAAATTGGGAAATCCCTGCGCCAGGTTGATGGCCTGGTGCTCGGTGGCGAGACGGGTCATCCCACGGATGACGGACTCGGTAAACCCGTGGGTGCGGCGGGCCGTTTTCATCCCCTACATTAAGACCGATCCGGGTCGGCGGGAAGGTGGTACATTGGGCGAATCTCCCAATGGAAAAGCGTATGCTCCGCTCGACCCTCCTCGCCGCCCTGGCAGCGTGTGCGTGCAACCAGCCTTCCGGACTCGATCTTTCCCGCTATGAGATGGTGGACCTGTCGCACGCGTACAGCCCATCCACCCTCTACTGGCCGACGTCACCCGGGGGCTTCACGTTCACGCCGATCCACGTGGGACCGACGCCGGCGGGGTTCTTCTATTCCGCCTACAGCTTCGCGTCGCCGGAGCATGGAGGAACCCATCTCGACGCGCCGGTCCACTTCGACTCGGCCGGCGTCTCCGTGGAGCGGGTGCCGCTGGCGCGGCTGGTCGCGCCCGCCGTGGTGATCGACATCACGGCCCAGGCCGCTACCGAGCCCGACTACCGGCTGACCGTCGCGGATGTGGAGGCATTCGAAACGGCGCATGGGAGGATCGCGCCGGGCAGCATCGTGCTCTTGCGGACCGGGTGGAGCGCGCGCTGGGGGAACCGGAAGGCCTATTTCGGAGACGATACCCCGGGCGACGCGAGCAAGCTCCACTTTCCCGGCTACGGCGAGGACGCCGCACGCCTGCTGGTCGAGGACCGCCAGGCTGCCGCGATCGGCATCGACAGCCCGTCGGTGGACTACGGCCCCTCCCTCGATTTCGTGGTGCACCGCCGCGGCGCGCCGCGCGGCGCGCCGAATCTGGAGAACCTCACCAATCTCGACCGACTGCCGCCCACCGGGGCGCTGGTGTTCGCCCTGCCCATGAAGATCGAGGGCGGCTCGGGCGCGCCGCTGCGAGCGGTGGCGCTGGTACCGAAGCCCTATTGAGATTGCTTCGGCCGCTGCGCGGCCTCGCAATGACAATTCAGTCATCGCGAGCGCAGCGAAGCGATCTATGGCGTCCCGAAGCAGTAAAACAAGCCGTTCCCGCCGGTCGCCTGGAGATTGGCCTGCCCACAGCCGCGAGACGGGTGGGCGGCGTTCCAGGAGGTGGGATTGGCGCCGCCGCCCTGCCGGTCGAAGTGTCCCACCGTAGCGCTGCCGTCCGCCGCACTGCTGGTCCAGTTGCCGCAGGTCGTGTCTCCGTCTCCGATCGTCAGCGTGCCATCTGAGTTCGACCCGGTCA
>Ga0114129_10002890_pt1 | contig 24043 bp, 20 predicted proteins | sample RhiMetdeltSRZDD1_FD_80071 | JGI IMG/M metagenome (GOLD analysis project Ga0114129, IMG submission 80071) | Populus rhizosphere microbial communities from Tennessee, USA - Rhizosphere MetaG P. deltoides SRZDD1 (version 2) (version 2) | ecosystem: Host-associated > Plants > Roots > Rhizosphere >...
CCCGATGGGCGATGCGTTGGAAGCCCGTACTCAACGCGTTCGCCATCACCTTCGGTGACCGCTTCCCGGCCGCCGAGAACTACTGAAGATCCGCCGGAAACACCCTTAGAGAAACAGACCCCATTCGACTCCGGCGACGCTGTCGATGGCGCCGGTCATCGCCGTGCGCAGTGACTGATAGGGTCGTGCTCTGGTCAGCGGCTGGTCAGGTAGCGGCGGACACCGTCCTGCGCAGCGGGTGACAATTTGAGGAAGTCGGGCAGCGGCGCGGATCTGCCGGTCAGGTCCGGCCAGAGAAAGACCAGGCGGTATCCCTTGGTGTCGAGCAGGTGCAGGCGCTCGGCGACCGCGGTGGCGATGTCGGGCTTGTCCGCGCCGCCTAGCTCTGGCCACGGGTCGGTCTCGTCGTGCTGCGGGTGGCAGGAGAACTCGCCGATGATCGCCTGCGACTGCGCGTACGTCGGGAGCGGATGCGGATCCGTGAAGGGCAGGTGCACGCCCAGGAACGTCTTCGGGTAGTAGTGGAACTGGCGGATGTCGCCGGTGGGCATGTCCGTCAGGTCGCTGTAGTAGCGGTGACCGACGGTCGAGGCGAAGCCGGCCTGCTTGATCCGGGCGAGGGCATCGGCGAGGAACGCCTGCATCTCGTGGGGCCGAACATCGGCGCCGCCCTTACGGGCCCCGTGCTTGCGTTCGAAGAAGAACTCGGCCTGCACGTCCGAGTAGTCCCACACCGGTTCGTTGACGACCTCCCAGACGTAGATCCATGGGGCGTACGGTCTCGCCTCGGCGAGGAGACGGTCAAGGACCTGAGTGAGAAACAGTGACCGCAGGCCAGCATCGGTGGCGATCTGGGTGCGGCCACCGCAGCCGGTCGCGCTGCTGGGGTGGAAGGCGTCGAACGACAGCAGTGACGGCAGGACGAACATCTCCTCGTCGCGGAATGCGCTCAGCATCCCCTTCAAGTGGTCGACATATTTGGGGTGCAGGGTGGCCGGCGGCGTGAACCGGTCGCGGCCGGGCGTGTGGACGGTCTCGCCGTTGGGGTCGAGCGGCGGTGGCGTGGCGGCGACGGAACCATAGTTGAAGGCGTTGCACAGCAGGAAGATGCGGACGTGCATGACGCCGATGGCCTTGAGGTCGCGTAGGTTTCCCCGCAGATCGCTGAGCCATCGGTCCCAGGACGGCTGCGAACCCGGCGGGTCGCCGCCGCCGAAGTAGAGGCCGACAGCGTTCCAAGCCCACGGATAGTTGACCCCGACCTGCATCCGGGTGCGTACGGGATCGACGGGCGGCTCAGCCGGAGAAGGCTCGTCCAGGCTCGCTAGCTGATCGGCTAGGCCGGGCCAGCGGCCTCGCCACGGCCGGGGCGCGTGCAGGGCGTGGTCTCCCTGCGCGACAACGGAATACGTGACGTACTGATCACCGTGGAAGAAGTACGCCTTCCCGCGCGATCCGACCACGACGTCGTCGATCGCCGGCAGGGTAAGCCCCTTCCAGTAGGTCGCGATGTCCTGCGGCCCGGCCTCGGTGACGCGGTCGGCCAGGTTGTATCGGACGTACTGGCTGCCTTGGAAGAAGTACATCCGGCGGTTCGGTGGCCAGTAGACGACCGCGTCGAGATCGCGGTCGTAGCCCGCAGGCAGACCCGGGAACATATCGGCGATGGCCGCCTCGGCGACCGCCCGGTCCTGGCTGATCAGGTACTCCACGACGCGGTCGCCGCTGAACAGGTAGATGGTGTCCAGCGGTTGAACGGTGGCCGCAGCGTCCAGCGGCGTGGTCACCGGCCACAGCCGCCACGGGTCCGCGATGCGTTCGCGGGCGCCTTCCGGCCCGGACATGCCATAGCGCACGCACTGCCGGCCGCGGAAGAAGTATGCCTCATCCGTGGGCGGCCAGTAGATGATCGCACTGATCCTCGGCGCGGCACCGGGCGCCAAGGCTGCGGCACCGGGTGCCGAGGCTGCGGCACCGGGCGCCTCGAAAGCCACGACATACGCGCCGCTGCCGGAGTGGTCATGCTGGCCACCGGCCGCGCAGACACCGGCATCGGAGCCGGCGTACGCCAACCCCTGGCACCGCGAACACCACCGCCACCCGGTCTGGCCGGCCGACTCGGTTTCGAACCCGACGACGTACGCGCCGCTGCCGGAGTGGTCATGCTGGCCACCGGCCGCGCAGACACCGGCATCGGAGCCGGCGTACGCCAACCCCTGGCACCGCGAACACCACCGCCACATTGTCTGCATTTCAGATCCACCGCCTTGAAGGAATCAGGACCGTCTCCGCCCGGCGCGGTGGCGAAGTCGGTGATCGCGCAGCACTGCGCCGGATCCTTCACACGATGAGACGTCGCGGCGTACGCCTCACGAACCCGTCACCAACCCGACAAGTCGGGTGCGGCAGTCTGCCGGATCATTCGATGGCGGCCGAACCGGGTGGCCGAGTCGCGTCGCGGAGAGGATGACCGCTACCTGTACGGAGCCGGCGGTTAACATGTTGACCCGGTGGAAATCGTCGCACTGCGTCAGTCATCCCGGCCGACGGTCCGAACCGGGTGAAGCTTGAGCCACTCGGCGAGCGCGTCGATCTCGTCGTCCACCGCGGCCGCCATCGCCTTCGTGAACCGCACATCGCGATGGATCGCGTCGACCCGCACCACCCCGGCCGCCCGGTCGGCGGTCGCGTCGAGCTTGCCTACCAGCCGGTCGGCGTACAGGATCGGCATCGCCCAGTAGCCCCAGCGGCGCTTGGCTGCCGGCTTGTACATCTCCAGCTGATAGTCGAATTCGAACAGCTCGGTCATCCGTTTCCGGTCGAAAACCAGGCGATCCAGCGGCGACAGCAGCGCTGCCCGGCCGTCGAACGGCTGGTCCAGCTGGTCGGGATCGACCCGCCACCTTCCGCGTACGCCGTCCACGACAGCCGGTTCACCGGCGTCTACGACATACGCGGGCGCGCCGGGATACTCGGTGGTACTCGCACGAGCGATTCCCAGCGCCTTCAACCGCCGCTCGTCGCGGATGCGCTTGGCCGCTTCAGCGGGGACGACCGCAACGTCGGGGTAGACCCGATCGGCGAGATCCCACAGCCGCTCACGCCCGTGCCGCCCGGCGACTGCGATGTCTCCTCTGGCCTCCATGAAGTCCATGAGCTTGATCTTGTTGCGATCGTTGGTCCAGCCGCTTGAGGACCACGGCACGACGCAACTGTCCGGGAGCTCCTTCGCCGGCAGCGGCCCCTCCGAGCGCAGCCGGACGATGATGTCGTGCTGGCCGGCGCGGTTGGCGTACACCCAGTCGCGGATGTACTCCTGCCAGTCGCGCAACTCGCCGCGGCCCGGCCAGTCGGCCATGTCCGCCCGGAACAGGGCGATGTCCTCGGCCGGACGGATCATTCCCCGCAACTCCAGCAGGTCCCGGTCTTCCATCGCCTCGACCAGATCCGCCGGGGTGTACGCCGGCCCCAGGCGGCTCCACAGCACCAGATCGGCGCTCGGTGCGACCGCCGCTGCCTGGTCGTACTGGATCGCAGTCAGGTGGCGTACGACGTCGAGCAGATCCGTCGGGCGATGGCGATCGAGCAGCTGGGCGCGGATCGCGATGCGGCGCGCTCGCTCACGGGTCAGCTCATGGACGGTCACTCCGCCGAGCCTAGTAAGCCCGACGCATTAACCATTGCCGGTTAAGGATTCACCGGCGCTGGTATGCGCACCGTTCAAGTTTGCCTCTAGACATCGAGAAAGATCGACTGTACGGTACCGGCACGCATAGGTATCGGTGTTATTCAATGTCTGAGGGGAGCCTCCCGTGACCATCCTTGGGAAGCGACGCGCTGCCTACCTTTCCGGCACTCTTCTCCTGGCCGCCGGCCTGCTCGGTCATCCCTCGACGGCGGCTGCCTCGCCGGCCGACTCGCGCACAACCGGCGGCTCCCTGCTGACCGCCTTCGAGGCCGCCGCTTCGCGGTCCGGTGTGCCGCGCGACCTCCTCATCGCGGTCGGCTACGCGGAAACCCATCTCGACGGGCACGGCGGTACGCCCAGCGCCACCGGCGGGTACGGCCCGATGCACCTGGCCCACAACCCATCCGTGCGTACGCTCGACGACGCGGCGCGTCTGACCGGCCAGCCGCTGTCTGTACTGCGGACCGATTCCGCCGCCAACATCGCCGGTGCCGCAGCGGTCTTGCGTTCCTACGCCGACGCCGATGGCCTCACCGAAGTGGCGCGCGAAGACATCAACGCGTGGTACCCCGCGGTCGTGCGGTACGGCGGAGCCACCGATCCCAGCGTGGCCCGGCTCTACGCGGACACGGTCTATGACTTGCTCGCCAAGGGATTCGCCGCACCGGAGCACAACCTGGTGGTCACCGGTCGTGCGGTCGCACCACAACGAGGCGCCCTTTCGGCCCTGGACACCATCGGCATCCAAAGCACCGATTACGGGCCCGCCGCGTGGGCGCCGGCCAGCACGAGCAACTACACGGTGGCCAACCGGGAGAGCGACTACAACATCAACTACGTGGTCATCCACGTGACCCAGGGCTCCTACGCCGGCTCGATCAGCTGGTTCCAGAACCCCGCCGCCAAGGTGAGCGCCCACTACATTGTCCGCTCCTCCGACGGCGCGATCACCCAATCGGTACGCGAGAAGGACATCGCCTGGCATGCCGGCAACTGGACGTACAACACCCAGTCGATCGGGATCGAGCACGAAGGATTCGTCAGCGACAGCAGCTGGTTCACCGACGCGATGTACCGCTCCTCCGCCGCGCTGACCCGCAACCTCACCACCAAGTACGCCATTGCGAGGGATCGCTCGCACATCATCGGCCATGTAGAGGTCCCCGGTGCCACGCACACCGACCCTGGCCAGTTCTGGAACTGGACCTATTACATGCAGCTGGTCAACGGCATCACCGGCATCGGTTCAGGAACCGTGAGCGTCAGCGGCAGTACGCTCAACGTCCGATCGGGACCCGGCACCGGGTACGCGGTCGTCGGCTCGCTCGCCAACGGCGCCACCGTCTCGGTCTACTGCCAAGCCACCGGCACCACCGTCACCGGAACCTTCGGCACCACCAACATCTGGAACCGGATCGGCACCAACCGGTACGTTTCCGATGCGTACGTGAACACCGGCCACAGTGGATTCATTCCCGGCGTACCACGCTGCTGACCGACCACCGGAAGGGCTGCCCGTTCGATGGTTCATCAAGCGGGCAGCCAGGCCGTGACAGGGGCGCTCAGCCGTCGACGATCCGGCGCCACAGCGCGAGGTAGCCACGCAGCACCCATGAAACGATCAGCCAGAACGCCACGCCGCCCAGCGCATGCACAGCCCACGCGCCGGCGAGCGTCGGACCGCCCCACGAGTCGCGGTACTCACCGCTCATCCCCAGCAAAGGCCGCATCGGGTACGCCAGGTTCAGCACGACGCCCAGCCACAAATATCCGGCGACCACCAGTGCAACGCCGTCGAACGGCACCGCCGCCAAGCCACGAACCCGGGATCGGGCCGGCTCGCGCGCCACGAGCATGTGTGCCGTGCGTCGCTGCACCGCCCCGCCGTCGATCAGCGCCCAGACCGCGAGAGGGATAGACAGCAGCAGGAAGAGCGTGCAGCGGTACGGTTCGCTGCTCAGTGGCAGCCGCCACCATGGCGTACGGCCCATCGGTCCCCCGTCTCTTTACGCGGCGCGTACTGCGTCGTCGATCGGTCAGCAGGCTATCGAACCGCACGGCCGCGGCACCACCGACCAAAGTAGAGGTATCCGGGACGGCCGAGCACATGAAGATCTCGCCGGGCCACGAGGGAATGAACGCATCGAAGGTTGGACAGGCCGTGGGCGGCGAGCACGAGTACCTCGCGTTTCCGCGGGGTGAGCTCCCGCATCTCGCGGGGGTAGGCGGGCGTGGCTCCGGCCGGGTGGCGAACTCGCGGCCCACCTGTTCATCGGCGGCGATGGCATGCACGGCCCGGATCAGCTCGGCCCGTCTCCCGAGATGATCGGGTACACCAACAAGGCGCGTCCTCGTATGGCGCAACTCATTGTCGGCAGCCGCTGCAGCGGTTTGCGGGCCACTGCAGCGGCGCCTTGGGTCGGTTAGTCAGTACACGCGCACGCTGTTGGGGATGACCCAGATCGACGGGTAGCCGGTCTTGCCGTACAGGAACATCCAAGAACCACTGCAGTCGCTTCCGCCGTAGAGGTCTGCGGCCTGGCTGTGCGTGTTGATCGCGGAGCGGGCGCGGCCGCCCCAGCCGTGCGAGACCAGGTTTACGCACACCGCGCCGCCGGTGGCCGACTGCACGGTGAACCGGTTGCCGCCGTAGTCTGGCTGGTCGAACAGGCACAGGGTGTTGGTGAACGGACAGGCGCCGACCGGGTATGCCAAGGCCGGCGCGGGAGCGGCTGTGATCGTGAGTGCGACGGCACACACGGTTGCCATAAGGAATCGAACCATCTTCATATCGAAATACTACGATATCTCCGCGCCGCCGACCGGGTTACCCGAATAATCAGACGTCTCGGCGTGCTGAGGTCGCTAATATTCCGCCTCATGGAAGGCACCATCTTGCGCACCGAACGCCTGGAGCTTCGCCCAGTGCGCGACGAAGACGTCGACCGGATCCTGGAGTACCGCAACCTGCCGGAGGTCACGCGCTGGCTGCTGCGCACCGAGGTCGATGCCGACTCGTTCCGGGCGGCGTGGCGGCATACGGCGCAGGATCCCGACGATCACAGCATGGCGGTGGCCCGTGACGGCCTGGTGATCGGGACCGTCTCGCTCGACGTGGTCGACGGCATGGGTCAGCCGGGGATGCCATCGCGGACCGAGGCCCAGCTCGGCTACATCTTCGACCCGGCGTACGGCGGCTGCGGGTATGCGACTGAGGCCGTCAGCGCGATGGTGGCGTACGCGTTCGACCAGCTGGGCGTTCGAAGGATCACCGCCGGCTGTTTCGCCGACAACCTTGCCTCGGTGCGGATCCTGGAGAAGATCGGCATGCGTCGTGAGCAGCACGGTGTCGGCGACTCCTGGCACGCCGAGCTGGGCTGGGTGGACGGCTACACCTACGGCCTGCTCGCCGAGGCATGGCGCCGCGCAACGACACCGCAGGGTCGGCCGCAGCGATGAGGATGGATTGCCGAAGGCATTGCCCAGTAGTGGATCCAGCCGAGCACCTGATCATCTCGTACCGATGATGAGCTGTTCCCGGTCGAACAGCCTCGACACGACCCGCCAGCCGATCCAGTTCAAGAGCAGCAGTGCCGCGGCGGCGACCAGGCCGGCGACGAGCGACACCCTGATGACGCTTAACCCGGCCAGCGTCGTCACGGCGATCGACGGCAGGCTTGCCAGCACCGCGAACTGCTGTGCGACCCGGATGTCGTTCGACCGCGTCGAAATCAGGATGGCCACCCAGATCGACCACCCGGCCAGCAGAGGCGTGAAGAACAGCTGGGCGAGCAGGTCCGGCGGACGGATGAGCGCGGATGCCACGGCCGAAGCAGCGAAGAGCTTGACGCCGGCCAGGAAGAGGCCAAAGACCACGTAGGCGACGGCGAGCGATGGCAGCAGGGCGGCCAAGGCCTTGCCCAGCAGCAACTCCTCGCGGCGAATCGGCGTCGTGAGCACCGGCTCCAGCGTCCCTTGCTGTCGCTCACCGACCACCGAGTACGCGGCGACGAAGGTCGGCACGAGGGCCGGAATGCCGAGCATGTACAGCAGAACATGCTCGTGTCCGAGCGCGGGCGCTGCCGCCGGGTCCAGCGTGAAGACGGTGACGAGCGGCTGCACGCAGAACAGCACCGGGATGATCGCCATCCCGACCGCGAGGGAGCGGTTGCGCCGGAAGTCGCGCAAGTCCTTGCGGACAATCGCCCGGACCCGTCTGCTGTTGACGCTCATCCGGCCCGCATAGTTTCGTCCTCGTCGATGAGTTCGAGGTAGACGTCCTCCAGCGAGTGGTGCGATTCGCTGATCGACAGCACATCGGCACCGGCCTTGACCAGAGCCCGGGTGACGGATGGTGCGGCGACCGCTGCGTCGGAGACGGTCAGGACGTAGGCGACCGGGCCGGTCTGGCGCCAGCCGTCGACCGCTGGCAGGCCGCCGAAGACCTGACCAGGATCGCCGAGCGGGGCGAGGGTCTTGACCGTGAGCGTTCTAGCGAACAACTGGTCGCGCAGTTGCGCGGGCCGGCCGATCGTACGCAATGTCGTGTTCAAGATCGCCACGCGGTCGCAGAGACGCTCGGCCTCCTCTAGGCGATGGGTCGTGAGGAAGATCGTCACTCCGCTTCGGCTGAGCGCGACGATCAACTCATGGACTTCCCGGGCGGCGACCGGGTCCAGGCCGGCTGTCGGTTCGTCGAGGAAGAGGATCTCCGGGTCGCTGAGCAACGCCCTGGCGAGGGCGACTCGCTGGCGCAGCCCTTTGGATAGAGTGCCGCAGGCATCGCCGGCCCGGTCGACCAGGTTCACCGCCCGCAGCGCGCGGTCAATGTTATCGGTCGGGTCAGGCGTGCCGTACAGCTCGGCGAAGCACTCAAGGTTTTCGACCACGCTCAGCCGCAGGTAAAGCCCGGGCGACTCGGGCATGATCGAGATCCGGCGACGAATCTCCACTCCGTTCTCCGGCGTCAGCGGCATCCCGGCGATCGTGGCCGAACCGGATGTCGGGGCGATGAGCGTGCCGAGCGTCCGGACGGTCGTGGTCTTCCCGGCACCGTTCGGCCCGAGGAAACCGAAGACTTCGCCGTGACCGATCTCGAAGGAGACGTCGCAGAACGCGACCCGGTCGCCGAAACGCTTGCTCAAAGCACACGCGGACAGCGCCGAGGTGCCCGTCCGGCTGCTCCCGAGGCGCTCACCTGGCGGGGAAGGTGAGCCCGGACTCGGCAGAGGCTCCGAGCCCTCGGGCTCTACTCGCCGCCGCCCCGGGCCACCACGGCCGAACATACCCACGTCGTCACCGTACGGGCCGATCGGTCCTCTCGCGATACCCGGCTCGAAGCAGCGGCCACAGTCGCTCATCGGACACCCGCTCAAGCGTCCAATCTACGACAGCTGACTTCGACGAACCCTTCACGTTACCGCCGTTACGATCCTCATCGATAGATGTGGATGAAGGAGGCGAGATGACGAAGCTGTTGGTGAGGCTCGGCTCGGTCATGCTGGTACTGGCCACCGTCGCGGTCGGACCCGGTGCCGCCAACGCCGGGGAGGAGCAGCCGCCCGACCCGCGGGACCCCATGCAGACCCAGATGCGCCTGATCTACGGCGCCGACCAGATCAACGCAGCGGCCAAGGATACCGAGGGCATGGCCGGGATCATCGTCAACACCGACAAGCGCGAACTCGACGTGTACTGGAAGGGCCAGCTGCCCGGCGCTGTCGCCGAGGCGATCGCCAAGCAGCGCAACGACATTGGCGTGAATCTACGCGAGGCCCGGTACGCGGAGGCTGAGCTGGCCGACGTGGTGAGCAGGATCGTCGAGGGCGGCGGGATAACTTCGGCCGGCCCACTGTCGGATGGCAGCGGGATCGTCGTCGGCGTACCCGGAGACGAGGCGAGCGGCTGGGATCTGCCGGCGGTACGCGCGGCTGGCGTACCCGTGACGATCCTGCCGTACGAGAAGGCGATGCTCGCCTCCGACAGGCAACACGACAACCCGCCGTACAAGGGCGGAGCCATGATGCACTGGCCCCTCGGCGGCGGCTACATCGGGCTGTGCACGACCGGTTTCTCCATCCGCCAGGGCGGGGTCAGCAAAATGCTCTCCGCCGGTCACTGCCGCGACAACGGCGACACCGTGCTGGACGGCAACAACAACACGATCGGAACGGTCGAGCAGGACAACAACGCCCACGACACACTGCTGATCGGCACCAGCGCGCAAGGCAGTACGTACATCGGTGCGTACAACTCGGCCACGAGCAAGCCGCACCATATGGCACTCGGGGCCTACGTGAACACGCTCGTATGCTCCTCGGGTGCGATGAGCGGCCAGCACTGCAACATCCGGGTGAAACAGGTCAACCAGACCATCCTGGTCGACGATGGAGCCGGTGGCTCGTACGCGATCTCACCGGTGGTGAAAGCGGAGCAGGACGCGCACACGATTGCGGTGGCCCGGGGCGACAGCGGCGGCCCGGTGATGGCGCAGGACCAGTCGACGACGTTCGGCGCCGGCGGGATCTACTACAACTACCCTGGCGGTACGATCACCGCCCTCGACCCGAATACGAGCGTGGCCTGCCCGCCGACTGCGTACTCACCGACGACGTGCGCCTGGCGCATGTACTACGTCGACATCATGGACTCGCTTAACTACTACGGCGCTGTCATGGCTCCTCCCCCGGGCCTGATCATCAAGTGCCCGCCGTGGCTGTGTCCCTGACTGAGATCCGATGGCGGTGCCCCCGTAGGGCGGGGGCGCCGCCGCAGAAAGTAGATGCTGCGCCGGTGGCTGCGAGGAGGCCGGGTCCGGAGAAACTCAGCATTTAACGATAACTGTCGATGTTGTCCTGTTGCCCGTGTGTCGTCATGCGTAATGTAGGGCTCACCCCCACCCCCGACCCGCGGCGGAGGTAGCGTCGTATGGCACACATCGATCTCGGCCTCGACGAGACCGAGCTTCCCGGAATCTCCGGCCTCATGCGGTACCGACCGGAGACCGCCAAGCCGCTCAACCAACTGGCCGAGGTGCTGCTGCGGGCGCCGAATTCGATGCCGCCCGGTGAGCGGGAATTGATCGCGGCGTACGTGTCCGGTCTCAACGAGTGCAAGTTCTGCTGCGCATCGCACTCAGCATTCGCCGCGGCCCAACTCGACCACGGCATGCCCCTCGTCGACCAGGTACGCGCCGACCTCGACAGCGCGCCGATCTCGCCGAAGCTGCGAAGCCTGCTGCGGATCGCCGGCGCCGTACAGTCCGGTGGCCGCACCGTTACCGCGGCGATGGTCCAAGCCGCCCGCGCCGAGGGTGCAACCGACGTCGAGATCCACGACACGGTGCTCATCGCGGCCGCGTTCTGCATGTTCAACCGGTACGTCGACGGTCTGGGCACCTTCGCTCCGGACGGGACCGACGCGTACGCCCAGAGCGCCCGGCGGATCGTCGAGTTCGGCTATGGGCAGCCATCGAGCCGGGCGACGAGCTGAGCAATCGCTCGGGGCTGGGCGCGCTCGCCGGAGCGTACCTCGTCCCACGGCTCACAGGTCATCGTCTGCGTTCAGTCCTCGTCTTCCGATGCTCGGTGGATGCTCTCTGCGATGGCCGCGGCATCCCAGCCACCGTCCGCCCCGCTTTCCCGCCACGCAGCCACTGCTTCCTCGGCCTGCTCCTCGTCCCAGTCGTAGTCCTCGACCAGGGTGTCCGCGATCAGCCGGTCCAGCGTGAGATCGTCCATGCCGAGCCACTCTATCGTCTCGGAGCTGCGGCAATGCTGCGCGTTGCACCATCGCGGCGGCGCTCCTCATGCGCCCCAGCCGGCCTGTGCGCCGCCGACCCGCTCGGCCGCAATCTGCTCTGCGTAGCCGGAGCGTGCGTACGCGCCCATCGGATCCGGATCCAGCCCGATGTCCTCGCGCAAGCGCCGCAGCAGCGGGCGTACGTCGGCGTCGTAGGCGTCCATCAGAACGGCGCTGGCGCCGAGCACATCCCCTGCCGCCTGGGCTGAGGCCAGGGCCGCGGCGTCGACCAGCAGCGCCTTGGCGGTCGCTCGATGTTGTGGCACTGGTCCAGCATGAGATTGACTCCGGAGCTGGGCTCCAGCCCGCCGCCGCGGACCACCTCGTGCAGGATGCGCAATAGCTGGAACGGATCGGCGGCCCCGACCATCAAGTCGTCGTCGGCGTAGAACCGGGAGTTGAGGTCGAACGCGCCCAGCCGTCCCTCCCGCAACAGGAACGCCACGATGAACTCGATGTTCGTGTGGGCCGCGTGGTGGCCAGTATCAACGACGACCCGGGCCCGGTCACCTCGGAAAGGGCCTCGGCGAGCCGGTCCTGCCGGGCGCGCAGGTCGTCCTGGCCGGGGTAGTTGGTTCCGTCGGCGAACCACAGCTTCAGGTCGCGCGAGCCGGTGGCGTCCATGACGTCCACGCAGGCGAGCAGGTGGTCGATCGCCTTGCGCCGTACGCGCGGATCCGCATGGCAGACGCTGCCGAACTTGTAGTCGTCGTCCTGGAAGGTGTTCACGTGGTTCACCACCGCGAGTCGGGCCCGCGCCGGAAGTCCATGGTGGACATGCGGCGCGGGCAAGCGCTGAAGCTACTTCTTGTACGCCGCGTCCATCTGAGCTAGGACTTGGGCGGGCTTGAGCTTGCCGGAGAACATGTCCTGTACGCCGGTCAGGTGAACGTTTTGCACAGTGGGGTTGGGCCACAGCTGATCCATGAAGGGAACCGTCTTGCCGGCCTTCTGGAACTCGACGAACTGGGCGAGCTCCGCCCCGGCGGTGAACTTGTCGTTGGGGAAGGCGGGCAGCGAGCCGCCGGCCGTCGCCCAGGCGTTCATCGTGTCCGGCTGGGCCATGAAGTCGATGAACTTCAGGGCGAGATCCTTGTTCTTGGTCTTGGCGTTGACCGCGAAGGTGCCCGACGCCGCGCCGGGCATCCGGGTCTGCGCGGTGTCGTCGGTGGCGGGCAGGGGCTCCATCACGAACTGCGTGCCGGCCGGTGCCGCCTTCTTCAGGTTGCCCAGCTCCCACGTGCCCTGCACGACCGCGACGGCGTCGCCCTTGGCGACCTGGGCATCGGTGGCCTCGACGGAGGTGCCCAGCGGGTCCTTCTGGAAGCAGCCGTGCTGGTTCATCTCCAGGTACTTGTTCATCGCGGCCTCCCACGGGGAGCCGGCGAAGGTGGCCGAGCCGTTCTTCATCTTCGCGTCGAAGTCCGGATCGGCCGCATAGACCGTGGTGGCCACCAGCGCGTAGTCGATCAGCTGGGTCACCCAGTTGGTCTGGTTGCCCAGGCTGTACGCGGCCTTGCCCTTGCCCTTGGCGGCGGCGCAGAACGCGAGCAGCTCGGTCCACGTGGCCGGCGCCTTCACGCCGACGGCTTGCAGGGCGGTCTGGTTGTAGATCGCGCCGATGCCGCTGAACGACATCGGCAGCAGGTAGGTCTTGCCGTCGACCTGGGTCACGGGCTTGAGGCCGGCTGGGATCTGCGCCGCCCAGGGCCGGTCCGACAGGTCGATGAGGTATCCGTTGGGCTGCAGCACCTGCAATGCTCCGGGGTTGCCGTTGCCGGGCCAGGCGAACAGCACGTCCCAGGCGGTGCCCGCCGACAGCTGCGTACGCATGGCCGCCTGCATCGGCTCGGTGTCGAGGTACTCCGGCTTGATCGTGACGCTCGGGTTGGCCTTCGTGAACGCTGCGATGACGGCCTCCATGGCGGGCCGGTCGGAGGCGGTGGCCGAGACGCGCAGAGTGGTACCGCCCGAGGCGGTGCTGCCGGGGGCGGAGCTGCAGGCCGAGGCGGCGAGGCCGACGGCGATGACGGCTAGGGCTGCGGTGAGCCAGCGTCGTGTTCGCATATGTGCTCCTTGGGTGGTTGACGGGTGGGCTATCTGGTGCGTCGAGTGGTGATGCGATGGGCTCCGGCGACGAGCGCGAGCGTCTGGTCGTCGGGGTCGGCCGGCTGCCCGTTCAGCGACACGCCATCCGTCCAGCCGGCGGGCAGGTGCAGGCGCCCGGTCACGCCGGGCGGCAGGGTCGCGTCGATCGCGAGCGTGTCGCCGTCGATCCGCCAGGCGCAGCCGATCTCGCCGCGCGGGGAGTCGTATCGAGCCGAAGCCCACGTGAGCCGGCCGCCGGGCGTCGGGCGCAAGACGACATGTCGGTACGCCACCGAGTCGGCGTCCTGGTCGATGCCGGCGACCCGGCCGTGCAGCCAGTCGCCGACCGAGCCGAGGCTGTAGTGGTTGAAGGAGTTCATCTGGGCGGACTGGAACCCGCGCTCCTGGGTCCAGCCGTCCCATCGTTCCCACACCGTCGTGGCGCCGTGCCGGATGCTGTACGCCCACGACGGATAGCTGTCTTGATGCAGCAGCGCGTACGCCAGATCCGGGCGGCCGCCGTCGGTGAGGACCGGGCAGAGCAGAGCGACGCCGAGGAACCCGGTGGTCAGGTGGCGGTCGCGGGCCTCGATGTCGGCGACCAGATGGGCGAACGCGGCCGGACGCAGATGCTCAGGCAGCAGCTCGAAGCCAAGAGCCAGCAAGTATCCGGTCTGGGTCTGGCCGTGTACCCGCCCGTCGTCGGTCACGAATGCCGCGACGAACGCTTCGCGGATCGCGGCGTAGAGGTCCCGATAGCGTTTGGCCGGTTCCGGCCGGTCGAGCGCCTCGGCGGCGAGTGCCACCAATCGGGTGCTGCGGGCGAAGTACGCCGTCGCAAGCACCTCGCGAGGCGTCTGCACATCGACTTGGAGCCAGTCGCCGTAATGGTTGCCGGTGCGGTGCCGCCAGATCAGATCCGGGTTGTGGCGCCGAGTGTGCTCGATCCACGCGGTCATCGCGTCGAAGGTGTCCTCCAGGACGCGGCGGTCGCCGTAGATGCGGTAAAGCAGCCACGGGATGATCACGCCGCCGTCACCCCAGCCGGGTGCGCCCTCGCGATGGAAGAACAGCAACGGCGCCACGTCGTGGAAGGCGCCGTCCGCGCTCTGGCCCAGGACGACGTCGCGCATCCAGCGCGCGAAGAACGCCGACACGTCTGCCGTACGCGCAGCGGTCGGCAGGAAGATCTGGGCGTCGGCGAGCCAGCCGAGCCGTTCGTCGCGCTGCGGGCAGTCGGTCGGGATGGCGACGAAGTTGCCGCGCTGCCCCCATGCGATGTTGGCGACGAGCTGGTTCACCGTCTCGTCCGAGCAGCGGAACTCGCCTACTGCCGGCGTATCGGTTGCGAGAACCCGGGCCACCACGTCCTCGGCCGCTACGGTACCGGGATGGCCGGTGATGGTGGCGTACCGGAAGCCATGCGTGGTGAATCGCGGCTCGAAGACCTCATTCGGCGCACCGGCGGCGATGTAGACATCCGTAGCTTCGGCGTTGCGCAGATTCGCTGTGTACAGACGACCGTCGGCGTCGAGGATCTCGGCGTGGCGCAGCTGGATGCGGGTCCCGGCGGGCAGATCCCGCAGAACGATCCGGATCCGGCCGACGAGGTTCTGCCCGAAATCGAGCAGCAGCGCGCCTTCCGGATCGCGGCCGATCGTGCGGGGAGTCAGCTCGGCGACGACGCGTACCGGCTCATCGGGCGCCGCGACGAGCTGTGCGGTGCCGGTGTCGCAGACGATCGCGGAGGGCCAGTCGGCGTCGTCGAATCCCGGCCGATCCCAGCCGTCCTGCGCGTGGCGGGCGTCGGCGTACTCGCCCATGAGCAGGTCGGCGTAGCGCACGGCGCCGGGCCGCTCGCGCCAGGCTTCATCGGTGACGACGATCCGCTGGGAGCCGTCGGCGAAGTCCAGCACCAGCTGCGCGATGAACTGCGGGGCGTCGCCGTAGTGCTGGGCACCGCGCCGCGCGTCGAACCCGACGAAGCCGCTCCACCAACCGTCGGCGACCACTGCGGCCAGGACGTTCTCGCCTTCGACGACCATTTCGGTCACATCGTGGATCTGGTAGAGGATGCGATGCTGATACTCCGTCCAGCCGGGAGCCAGCTCCTCGTCGCCGATCTTGCGGCCGTTGAGGCGTACCTCGTAGATGCCGCGTGCGCAGGCATAGAGCCGGGCGCGCACGGGCTTGCGGCCGGGCTCGAAGGAGCGGCGCAACTGCAGCGGCGGCTGAAGATGCCGCGTCCGAAACGTCAGGTCGTGGTCGCGCGGCGGCTCCATGACCGGTGCGGTGGCTGGATCCCGGCCGATCCAGACGGCCGCCCAGTCGTCGCCGTGCAGCAGGCCGGTCTCGAACCACGACGCCGCTCGGCCCGCCGGCCGCCCGGACCGGTCGAACACGTCGACGGCCCAGTGATACCGCGTACACGACGTCAGCGGCACACCGTCGTAGGCGATGTGAATCGTTTCATCCGACGGCACGGCGGCCGAGTCCCACACCAGCCGCCCACTGTCCAAATCAGACGGTGTAAGCGCGACTGTGATCCGGTACGCCGCCTGCCGGTCGCCGCCGGCGGCGGAGCGCAGCTTCCACGACAGCCGCGGCCGCCGCTGGCCGATGCCGAGCGGAGTGGTGCGCTGCTCGCAGGTGAGCGCATAGGGGGTCAGTGCTGGGTTCATCCCTTGAGCCCTCCGGCGAAGCCCTTGATGATGCGCCGCTGCATCAGGAAGTAGACGGTCAGGATCGGCAGGACGCCGATGATGAGCCCGGCGAAGACCATCGACCAGTTCGACGTGTACTGGCCGACGAAGCTGAAGATGGCCACCGGGATGGTCTGCTGGTCGCTGCCGGACAGGTACAGCAGCGGGGTCAGGAAGTCGTTCCAGACGAAGATGGCGTTGAGGATCACGGCCGTTCCGGTGATCGGGCGCAGCAGCGGCAGCACCACCCGGACGAACAGCGCCATCGGTGCGGCTCCATCGATGAGTGCCGCTTCCTCGTACTCCCTGGGCAGCGCGCGGATGAAGCCGGCGTACAAGAAGGTCGTGAAGGGGATCTGCAAGCCGCTGTAGAACAGCACGAGCGACCACAGCGAGCCGAGCAGGCCGAGGTCTCGCATGGTGTGGTAGAGCGGGATGAGGGCGAGCTGGAACGGCAGCAGCAAGCCCAGCATGACGAGCAGGAAGACCGCCTGCGACCAGCGGGTGCCCACCCGAGCGAGCCGGTACGCCGCCATCGACGACACGAGAACCACGATGGCGACGCTGACGACCGTGACGATGACGCTGTTGGCGATCGCACCGGCCAGGCCGGCCTGCTGCCACGCGTCGGCGAAGTTCCGCAGGGTCGGCGACGTCGTGGGCGCGGCCGGTGAGGAGAGGTCACCGGGCTTGCGGACCGAGATGTTGACCAGGATGTAGAGCGGGAACGCCACGACGAGGGCCACCGCAATCATCAGCAATTCCAGCCCGAGTGAACGCATCCGGTACCGGTACACGGTTCAGCCCTCCTGCCGGCGCAGCAGGCGGTACTGGCCGGCCGATAGGATCGCGACCGCGACCGTCAGCACCAGGGCCAGGGCGATGCTGTATGCGAACTCGTTGAACTGGAAGGCGTTCTTGTAAATCAGCGTGGACAACGTCTCCGAAGCGTGCCCCGGCCCGCCGCCGGTCATCACCCACACCTGGTCGAAGATCTTCAGTCCGCCGATGATAGACAGCATCAGGTTGACCGTGATGGCCGGAGCCAGGGCCGGGCGGACGATGAACCAGAACCGGGCGAACGCGCCGGCCCCGTCGACGTGGGCCTGCTCCAGCACTTCCGACGGGATGCTCTGGAGTCCGGCTAAGAAGATCACCATCGAGTACCCCGCGAACTGCCAGACGACCACGCCCACGACCGACCAGATCACGAGGGACTGGTCGCCGAGGTAGTTCTGGTGCCACGAGGCCAGCCCGAGCGCTTCGAAGAAGCCGTTGATCGCGCCGTCCGGGGCGTACATGAACTTCCACAGGTACGCCGTCACGACCGGGGTCATCACGGCCGGGGCGAAAAGCAGCACCCGCAGGACGTTGCGGCTCTTGATCCGGGCGTTGACGCCCAGCGCCAGCAGCAGCCCGATCCCGTTCTGGATGAAGGTGATCGCCACGGCGATGACCAGGGTGTTGACGGCGGCTCCGCGCCCGGCCGGGTCGGCGAAGATCTCCCGGAAGTTGGCCAGGCCCACGAAGTGCTTGACCACGCTCAGCCCGTCCCAGTCGGTGAACGCGAACGCTGCGCCCTGCACGCTGGGCACGATGACCACGAAGCCGTAGAGCAGCAGGGCCGGCATGAGGAACCACCAGGGCACGGTCGGCCGCGCCGGCGCTCGTTGGGTACGCGCCGCGGGCCCGGCGACGGTGGTGACGCTATTGATCAAATTTGTTGCCATGTGAGCCGCTTTCGGTCCGGGTGCATCCGATCATGGGTCCGGCCAGTAAGCACGGCTAGGCCACAGTGCGCCTGAGGTAGCACAAAATGCACCCGCTGCCGTCCGCTGGGCCCTCGTCGGCGGTAGAGTCCGGCCATGGTCGATCCACCCGTGGACCGCTCCGGAGTTCTGCTGCATTTCACCGAGGGGACCCTCGCCTACGCGGGGCACTACCTGCACGAGGACACCCATCCGGTGCACACCCACAGCTTCTTGGAGGTCGCCGTCGTCACCGGCGGGACCGGCGTACACGTGTCGCCGGCCGGGCGCCAACCGCTCGTCCTCGGCGACGCCATCCTGCTGCGGCCCGGTGTGTGGCACGGCTACGAGGAGTGCCGCCACCTCGACCTCTTCAACTGCTGCTTCTCCACCGAGCTGCTCCAGCGGGAACTGGCCTGGACGCGCGAAGACCCGCTGTTCAGCTATCTGCTGTGGACCGGGCCCTATTCGCTGCAGCGCCGGGGCATGCTGACCACCCGGCTCGGCCCCGGTGAGCTTTCCGAATGCGGCGAGCACCTCGACGCCCTCGACCGGCTGCGGTTCCAGCCGCTTCCCTTGCACCGCGGCGACATCATCGGCCGCCTCGCGCTGTTCCTCGGTTGCCTGGCGCGCAGCGTCGCCGACACCGTCGAGAACGCTCCCGAGCGCCCGACCGGCCCCAGCCACCAAGCGGTCGTACGCGCGATGCGCCTGATGGAGGCTGCGCCGGAACGCCCGTGGACGCTAGCGGATCTGGCCACTGCGCTGCACCTCACCCCGGGCTACCTGGTACGCCGGTTCAAGGCCGACACCGGGCTGCCGCCGATGGCGTACCTGTCCCGCCTGCGGGTCGAGGTCGCAGCCACGATGCTGCTGCACACCGACGACTCGATCACCCAGATCGGCGAGGCGGTCGGCTGGCCCGACGCCAACTACTTCGCCCGCCGGTTCAAGGCCCACTATGGACTGAGCGCCTCGACGTACCGGACCCGGTTCCGGCACAACTCCGCACGGCTGCGCAGCTGGGTCGGTCCGCACTGAGCAGGTGCACTTCGTGCTAACACCGGCCCATCGCACAACCTGCATATGACGTTCCCCACACATTGGCGGACACGCCCACCGACACCGCGGCCCATTGTCCGGGCACGTTCGCCGACGGCAGCACGACCCGGCCGCCCGGCAGCACTGCGATCCGGCAGGTTCGCTACAGCGATGGCCTAAAGGTCGGCTACCGGTACTACGCAGCCAAAACATCAAGCCATCTACACTCGTCGCGGTCGCGGTCTCATCGCGGTGGGCGGCTCCACTCCTAGCAACGTCGTCCGTGCGGCGCTGGTTAGAGATCGCCGATCCGCCGGCCCGGGGTCGCATTCCCGATGTGCGGATATCCGATAGTCCGTGGACTCCCCCATGTACTCTTCCGGTCGCCTGACAGGGCACAGAGGAGGAGCGCGCCCCGTGAAACATTCGAAGATCTATCTGCCGGCGCGACGGACCACAGCGGCGATCGCGGGCGGGCTGCTTGCGACCGCGCTCACCGCCGGCGTTGCGGCCGCCGCTCCCTACTCCACGTACGAGCGCAGCGTATCCCGCGATGTGCCTGGTGACGGCGGTTGGGCCGGTCGCGGCGCCTCAACGGTCCGCCCGGCGGCGCTGCCCGCGACCGAGCGGATCCCCGAACTGCCGCCGGGCTTCAGCATCTCGGGCATCGATGTCTCCAGCCACGACCACGCTCGGGGAAAGACCATCGACTGGGCCGCGGAAGCCGCCAACGGGCTCGACTTCGCGTACGTCAAGGCCACTGAGGGCTTCACGTACGTGAACCCCTACTACGGCAGCGACTATGCCGCCGCCAAGCGCGCCGGCATCTTCACCGGGGCGTACGCCTATGGCCGGCCCGATCTCGGCGACCCGATCGGCCAGGCGGACCATCTCGTGGACACCATGCAATGGACACAGGACGGCCTGACGCTGCCGCCGTTCCTGGACATGGAGTGGCCGTACGGCGGTCTCAAGGTGCCGACCTGCTACGGGCTGACGCCGGAGCAGATGGTGACCTGGATGCGCAGCTTCCTCGAACGCGTCGAGGAGCGCATCGGGGTCACACCGATCATCTACACCAACGTGAACTGGTGGAACCCGTGCACCGGCAAGGATTCCAGCTTCGCCGCGTACGGGCTGGACATCTCGTCGTGCAAGGGCTCCCCGCCGTCGGTCCCCGGCTGGGGTACCAACTGGACGTTCTGGCAGTACGACATCCCCGACTGCGGCCGCGGCGGCACCCGCGACTACGACGTGTTCCACGGCAACCGCGACCAGCTTGCTGCGCTCGCCGGGCGTACACGTGAAATTGGAGCCGGCTCGTTGAGCGGTGACCGGCGCGCGGACGCCGTGACCAAGGACGGCGCGACCGTCCATGCGGTCGTGAACAGCGGCTACGACGGCAAGACGGGCAAGGTCGCGTGGCAGGCGGCGGTACCGATCGCCGACGGCTGGGACGACGTCGCCGCCTCGGCGCTGTACACCGGGGACCTGAACGGTGACGGCCGCACCGACGCCCTGAGCAAGGACGGCGACACGATCTACGGTTCGATCAATGCCGGCTACGACAGCGCCACCGGCAAGGTCGACTGGCGAGCCAAGGTGCCGATCGCCAGCGGCTGGGCGCAGGTCGCCGACACCGCGCTGTACGCCGGCGATCTGGACGGCGACGGCCGGACCGATCTGATGAGCAAGGACGGCGACTTGCTGTACGCCTACCGCAACGCCGGATTCAACTACGCGACGGGCGAGGTCGTGTGGAGCGCCAAAACGCAGATCGCGAGTGGATGGACGAGCGCCGACAGCACCGCCGTGTACACCGGCGACCTGGACGGCGACGGCCGGGCCGACCTGATGAGCAAGGAAGGCGACTTCCTCTACGCCTACCACAACGACGGCTACAACCACACGACGGGCGAAGTCGCATGGGGATCGAAGACCCCGATCAGCAGCGGCTGGGCCGGCACCTTCGACGCCGCGGTCTACCTGGCCGATCTGAGCGGCGACGGGCGCGCCGACCTGGTGACGAAGGAACGCAACTACCTGTACGCCATCACCAACGGCGGCTACGACAAGGACACGGGAACCGTTGCGTGGGGCGAGCGCGTACGCATCGGTGAAGGCTGGGCCGTCGTGCCACCGGAAGCGGTCAAGTTCGGCTGACCTCTCTGTTTGTCCACAGACGCCAGGTCGCGCCGACCGTACCGGCCGGCGCGACCTGGCGTGAATGGTCGACCGCTCCTGCGCGGCGGACACCCGCTCATCGGGCCCAAAGACGGCGCTACTCGCTACCCGCCTGCGTCGAAGCGGGCGGGCTGCCGGGGGTGCATAACAGTTTTCTCCGGCGAGATGTGTCACAGCGTCGGATGACGTGTTTCGGTGAAGTTTCCGTTACGGCATTGGCGTGATTTCGGCCTCCTATAGGGAGGGACGCCCTTCGCCGATCCGCGGTCGCGCGGCATCGTGCCAAGCGGTCGATCTCGGCTCGGTGCGCCGTACCCCACTCCCACAAAGGCGCCAAGCATACAGCCGCGGACGGAGAGCCTCCCGGCTTACGAATATGAGCGCTGACATAGGAGCAAGCCGATGAACACGTTCCGAACGCCGCCGACCTCAGCGGACTCGCCGCACCAGACCTCAGCGGACTCGCCGCACGACGCGCTGCCGGTCTCACCGACGCACCGTCGGAGGCTGTCGATGACGGTCGCGCTGATCGCCGCCGTCATCGCCGGTCTCGGCGTCGCGGTGAACGCACCGGCAGCGTCAGCGGCGACGCCCGATCCCAGCGTCTGGTACACGCTGGTGAACCGCAACAGCGGCAAGGCGGTCGATGTGTGTGGTGCGTCGACGGCCGATGGGGCATGTGTGCAGCAGTACACCCGCTCTGGTGGAACGAATCAGCAGTTCCAGTTCGTGTCGTCGGGCGGCGGCTTCTACCGGATCAAGGCCCGGCATTCGGGCAAGGTCCTGGACGACTACAACTGGTCGACCGCTGACGGTGCGCCGATCCGGCAGTGGACCGATGTCAACGGTGCGAACCAGCAGTGGAGCCTGGCCGACTCGGCGGGCGGCTATGTGCGGTTCATCAACCGCCACAGCGGCAAGGCGTTAGAGGTCCAGAACGCGTCGACTGCCGATGGTGGGGCGATCGTGCAGTACGCCGACTGGGGCGGCACCAACCAGCAATGGCAACTGGTCCCCGCCGGCGCCGCGCCCACCCCGACCGCCACTCCCACGCCAACCGCCACCGCGTCACCGCCGACCAGGTCGCCGTACAGCAATCCGGTGGTGTGGCAGGACTTCGCCGACGGTGACATCATCCGGGTCGGCGACGCGTACTACTACTCGGCCTCCACGATGCACTACTCGCCCGGCGCGCCGATCCTGCGCTCCTACGACCTGGTGCACTGGGAGTACGCCGGCCATTCGGTGCCGAACCTGGACTTCGGCTCCAGCGCCTACGACCTGACCGGCGGACGCGCCTACGTGAAGGGGATCTGGGCGTCGGCATTCAACTACCGGCCCAGCAACAGCACCTTCTACTGGATCGGCTGCGTGGAGTTCAACCGCACCTACGTCTACACCTCCACCGCTGTCGACGGCACGTGGCAGAAGCGAGCGCAGATCAACAACTGCTACTACGACGCGGGTCTGCTCATCGACGACAACGACACCATGTATGTGGCGTACGGAAACACCACCATCAGCGTGGCGCAGCTGTCGGCCGACGGGCTCAGCCAGGTCCGCACCCAGCAGGTGTTCACCACACCGTCCAGCGTCGGCACCCTTGAAGGCGCACGGTTCTACAAGCGCAATGGGAGCTACTACATCTGGCTTACCCGGCCGGCCAACGGCCAGTACGTGCTCAAGTCGAGCAGCCCGTTCGGGCCGTACGAGATGCAGCAGGTGCTGCTCAACCTGCCGGGCCCGATCAGCGGCGGTGGTGTGCCGCACCAGGGCGGACTCGTCCAGACACAGAACGGCGCCTGGCACTACATGGCCTTTGTCGACGCCTACCCCGGCGGCCGCGTCCCGGTTCTGGCCCCGATCACCTGGTCATCAGCGGGCTGGCCGAGCGTACAGACGGTCAACGGCGTCTGGAGCGCCAGTTATCCGGCGCCGAACATCACCACCTCCAAGACGGTCAAGCCGATGATCGGAACGGACACCTTCACCGGGCCGACGCTCGCACCGAACTGGGAGTGGAACCACAACCCGGACACCACCAAGTGGTCGTTCAGCGGCGGGCTGCGGCTGCAGACCGCGACGGTGACAACCGACCTGTACGCGGCCCGCAACACCCTCACCCACCGCATCCAAGGACCGACCTCCACAGCGACGGTCGAACTCGACTACACGGCGATGGCCAACGGCGACCGGACCGGATTGGCGCTGCTGCGTGACTCATCGGCCTGGATCGGCGTCAAACGCGACAACGGCACGACCAGAGTCGTGATGACCAACGGCCTGACCATGGGCAGCAGCTGGAACACCACCAGCACCGGCGCCGAAGCGGCGAGCGCCCCCGTGGCCGGGGGCCGGATCTGGCTGCGCGCCAACGCTGACATCCGTCCGGGCACCGGGCGGCAGGCACGGTTCTCCTACAGCACCGATGGCGTGAACTTCACGAGCCTCGGCCCGGCCTTCACTCTCAACAACGCGTGGCAGTTCTTCATGGGCTACCGGTACGCCGTCTTCAACTACGCCAGCCAGACGCTCGGCGGCGCCGTCACCGTCAAACGCTTTCAGATGACTGCTCCCTGACCCAGGCTTCCGCCGGCTCCCCCACTCGTCCCACGGAGCGGCCGCGACCGCAGGAAGGGCAACACCACAGAACCCATCGCACACGCCGCCGTCACCACCACGCATCGGGTCGACACCGGGCCGGTGAGAAAGGCCGCAACCACCACCGCCGCAAAGGAGTACCACAGTGAGCAGAAAGACAATCATCAGAATTCGGTCGCTGGGACTTGCCC
>Ga0114129_10002891_pt1 | contig 24030 bp, 21 predicted proteins | sample RhiMetdeltSRZDD1_FD_80071 | JGI IMG/M metagenome (GOLD analysis project Ga0114129, IMG submission 80071) | Populus rhizosphere microbial communities from Tennessee, USA - Rhizosphere MetaG P. deltoides SRZDD1 (version 2) (version 2) | ecosystem: Host-associated > Plants > Roots > Rhizosphere >...
ACAGCGGATCTAATTGCGCCTCTTGAGCATCTCGCGCGCGCTGGCGCGGACCGACGCCGAGACTTCCGCGCCGGCAATCATCCGTGCGAGCTCCTCCTCGCGCTCCCGTACGCCGAGTCGCGTGACGCTGGTGACGGTCCGCCCGTCTTTCAACGCCTTCTCGATCCGGTAGTGCGTGCCGCCGTACGCGGCAATCTGGGGGAGGTGCGTGATGCACAGCACCTGGCACTCCCCCGCCAGCTCCCTCAGGCGCGCCCCGACGACGTCGGCGACCGCGCCGCCGATGCCGGCATCGACCTCGTCGAAGATGAGCGTCTTGCCGGGCGCGTCCGTCGACGCGAGCGTCTTGAGCGCGAGCATCAGCCGCGACAGCTCGCCGCCCGAGGCGATGCGCGCCAGCGGCCGCAGATCTTCACCCTGATTCGGCGAGATGTAGAACTCCGCCTCGTCGGTGCCGCGCGCCGACCAGCTCTCCGGTCCGCGGCTCGGCGCGAACCGCACCTCACACCGCGTCCGCGCCATCGCGAGATCGGCGAGCGACGCCTCGAGCCGGTCGCTGAACTCCTGCGCGGCCGCCTGCCGGCGCGCTGACAGCGCCTCGGCGTGGCGCAGGTACTCGGCGCGGGCGCGGGCGATCGCAGTGTCGAGCTCCGCGGCCCGCTCGTCGGACCGTTCCAGCGATTCCAGCTCGCGTGCCAGCGTCGACTCTGTGTCGATGACGTCCTGCAGTGACGGGCCGTGCTTCTTCTTCAGCCGCTCCAGGACGGCCAATCGATCCTCCACTTCCTGGAGCCGCTCTGGCGACGCGTCGAACTCCGACGAGTACGAACGCAGGAAGTACGCGAGGTCCTCGAGCTGCGACTTGATGGCGTCCCGTGCCGCCACGTACGGCTGGAACTGCGGATCGATCGCGGCGAGCTCGCCGACACGCTTCCACACCGCCGCCAGCGACGGCAGCGCGGCGCCGTCGCCTTCATAAAGACCTGTGTACGCGTCCGCGCACAGACGCTGCAGGCGCTCCGCGTTGCCGAGCACGAGCCGGCTGGTCGCGAGCTCCTCGTCTTCCCCCGGTTTCGGCGCAGCCCGCCGGATCTCGCCGAGCTGAAACTGGAGGTACTCCTCGCGCCGGGCTCTCTCGCGCATGTCCACGCCCAGCCGGTCGCGCTCCGCGGTCAGCGACTGCAGTCGATCGAATGCCGCGCTCACCTGTTCCCGTTCCGGCTGCACGCCGGCGAATGCGTCGAGCAGATCGAGATGCGCCGCCGGATCGAGGAGGAGCTGATGCTCGTGCTGGCCGTGCAGATCGACCAGGTGCCCGGCCGCATCGCGAAGCGCGGAAGACGATGTCAGGGCCCCGTTCAGGAAGGCCCGGCTCCGCCCGCTCTGGGCGGAGATGTCGCGCCGGACGACCAGCTCGGCTCCGGCGGCGTCTTCGAATACGGCCTCGACCGCGGCCTGGTCTTCCCCCGTCCGCACGAGGTCCCCCGAGGCGCGGCCTCCGACCAGGAGGCCGACGGCCCCCACGAGGATGGATTTCCCGGCCCCCGTCTCGCCCGTCAGGACGTTGAGGCCCGGCTCGAACTCCAGCTCGAGGCGGTCGATCACGGCAAGATTACGGATGGACAGGAAGCGGAGCATCGGGCCCGAAGTGCCATCTTATCAGATGTTTGACAGTGTATATGGTGCATGCTACGCTTGCCGCCATTGCGCTGTCCCAGCGGCGCTGCCGGTCGGCACCCTGACGGTCCGACTACAAGTGTGTAAGTGGCGGAACCACCCGCTCGTCGAGACTCGGACTCCGGCCATGGCTGCAGACGAAGACCGACGTCAGCTCCGGAGGACGAAGTGCCCCGGACTTAGTTGGAGGGCTGATTGCTGTTGCCTTTCTTGGCGCTTGCGCGCTTCGCGCAAGGCGCGCCGCCGGCAGCTGGGGCCGGCGACATCGACAGAAGCGCCGATATCGTCCGGCTCGTTTCGGATGCGACGGTCATCGGCAAGATCGTCCTGCTCATCCTCCTGATTTTCAGCGCGGTTTCCTGGGCCGTCATCTTCTACAAGATCTGGGTGTACCGGCGGGCCGAACAGCAGACGTCCACGTTCCTGGGGGTATTTCGCAAAAGCGCGAAGTTCTCCGAAGTCCAGGCCGTCTGCCCGACGCTCTCCGCCAGCCCGCTGGTCGGACTGTTCCAGTCGGGCTATGCGGAGCTGAATACGCAGCTCCGCACCGACAGGAGCGATCCGGCCAAGCCGGGCGCCGTCGCGGCGCGTCCAACGCTGAAGAGCCTCGACGCGGTCGATCGGGCGTTGCTGCGCGCGAGCGCGGTCGAGCTGAACAAGCTGGAGCACCGGGTGCCCTTTCTCGCGACCACGGCCAGCATCACGCCGTTCATCGGGTTGTTCGGCACCGTCTGGGGGATCGTGATCGCGTTCCAGGGCATCGCCGCCGCCGGCAACACCAGCCTCGGCGTCGTCGCGCAGCCGATCGCGGAGGCGCTGATTGCGACCGCCGCGGGGCTGTTCGCGGCGATTCCGGCGGTGTATTTCTACAATCACTTCACCAACAAGGTGAAGAAGTTCGCGACCGAGATGGACGACTTCTCGCTCGAGTTCCTGAACATCTCGGAACGGAACTTTACGTAACGGCGCGATGACGGACGGCTTCGATGCCTAAGGTTCAGCAGACCGGTGCGGGTGGCTCTGGACGCCGCGGGCGCGGCGCACGGGTCGCCTCCTCGCTCGCCGAGATCAACGTCGTCCCGCTGGTCGACGTGATGCTGGTGCTGCTCGTCATCTTCATGGTGACCGCGCCCATGATGCAGCAGGGCTTGAACGTCAATCTGCCCCAGTCGCGCCGCGGCGATGCGATCAACGCGCAGCCGGTCTATGTGACGATCCCGGCGGACTTCCAGCAGCGGCGGTTCGTGCAGATCGGCGAGGAGCCGGTACGTCTCGAAGTGCTCGCCGAGCGAGTCAGGCAGACGCTGCTCCCGCGCACCGACAAGTCGCTGTTCGTGCGGGCGGACGCCGCCGTGACGATGCAGGAGATGTACTCGGTCATCGACGAGTTGAAGCGCGCCGGCGTGGAGAAGGTCGGCCTGTCCTCGAGGCCGATGGAAGGACGGCGCTGATGCAGGAGTCGGTCAGCGCCATTCTCTACGATCGGTCCCGCGAGGCCGACGGCATCAGCCGGATGCTGGCCCTCTCGATCGCCGCGCACGTGGCGATCGTCGCGGCGGTGTGGCTGGCCCCCGCCGCGTGGCGCTCGCGGACGCCGCCCGAGACCGCGACGATGCAGATCTCGCTCGGCGGCGCGGAGGGTCCGAACACCGGTGGTATGACGACGATTGCCGGACGCGCGGTGACCGAGGTCGCCAAGCCGGACACGAAGGTCGTGGATGCCCCGCCGCCTCCCAAGGCTCCGGAGATGGTGGAGTCGACGAGCGTGAAGCCGACGCCGCCGCGGCCGGTGACCAAGCCTCCGGTTCCTGCCAGGGGGCGGGCTCCCACCGCCGGTCCGGAGATCAAGACCGGCGCGGCGCGAGTGAACACCGGCGGCGCCGCGATTCCGTTTGGCGGCCTCGCTCAGGGTGGCGGGGGCGCCGGCGGCGTCCAGCTCGATGTGAAGAACTTCTGCTGCCCCGAATATCTCGCGCAGATGGTGCAGAGAGTCCGGCAGCGCTGGAACCCGAACGTCGGCGCCGGCGGTCAGCCGGTCGTCAAGTTCACCATCCGCCGCGACGGGATGCTGACCAACGTCGAGCTCGAAAAATCAAGCGGCCAGGACCTGCTCGATCTCGAAGCGCGGCGCGCCGTGATCAACACGGTGCAGTTGCCGCCGCTGCCGCGCGAGTTCACCGAGAGCTCGCTCACCGTTCACCTGACTTTCGATTTCCAGCGCTGATGACTTCACGATTCTCCGCCGCCGCCGTTCTCGCCGCGTCCGTTGTCGCCCTCGGCGTCGCGGCGCAGCAGCCGCCCGCTCCTCCGCCCGCCGCCCCGCCCCAGCAACCGAGCGATGTGAGCGCGGTCATCAGGCGCGGCGGCGACCCGTCGCTGCCGCCACGGATCGCGGTGCCGCCGTTCCTCGCCCTCACGCCGGATGCCGAGACGCAGGCTGCAGCAAAGACGATCGGGGACGTACTCTGGGACGATCTCGAGTTCGAGAAAGAGTTCTACATGGTGCCGCGCGACACCTACCGCACGATCCCGCAGCCGGCGTCGATCGATCAGGTGCCGCTGGATCGGTGGAAGGAGCTCGGGACCGACGCGGTCCTGATGGGCAGCGTGCGCAAGACCGCGAGCGGCGTGACCGTGCAGTTCCGGCTCATCAACGTCGAGACCGGCGCGTCCGCGATGGCCAAGGAGTACAGCGGCAGCCCGCGCAGCATCCAGGTGAACGAGAGCCGCGTCTACGCGCATACCATCTCCGATGAGCTCCACAAGGAACAGCGGTCGCTGAACGGGATCGCGCGCACGAAGCTGGCGTTCACCTCGGATCGCGACGGCGAGCGGATCCGCGGCCCCGTGGCGGATCGCGGCATCTCGAATCTCTACATGGCGGACTACGACGGCGCGAGGCAGCAGCGCATCACCATCTCGAAAGCGCTCGACGTGACGCCGGTGTGGTCGCCCGACGCGCGGTCGATCGCCTTCGGCTCCTGGCGGTCCGGCTACCAGGACATCTACGTGCTGTTCCCGTACGGCGACTCGCCACTGCAGAATCCGACGAAGGGCACGTCCGACCGGCAGAACTTCCTGCCGGCGTTCTCGCCGGACGGCACGAAGATCGCTTTCACGTCGACGCGCGACGGCAACGCCGAGATCTACGTCTCGAACCGCGACGGGAGCAACCCGCAGCGGCTCACGAACCACCCGGCGATCGACGTCACGCCGACCTGGTCGCCGACCGGCACCCAGCTGGCCTTCACCTCCGATCGCACCGGCTCGCCGCAGATCTACATCGTCAACGCCGACGGCACCGGGCTGCAGCAGATCACGCGCGAGTCGGCCTGCGATCGGCCGACCTGGTCGCCGGCGCCGCTCAACGAGATCGCCTATGCGTCGCGGGCGGGCGGCGGCAACATCATCAAGGTCTTCGATTTCGCGACGCGGAACACCCGGGCGCTCACCGATGCCATCGGCAACAACGAGAGCCCGGCGTTCTCGCCGAACGGGCGGCACGTGGCGTTCACGTCGACGCGCGCCGGGAAGGAACAGATCTTCACGATCCACCGCGACGGTTCGGGGCTGCGTCAGATCACCCGGACCGGAACGAACAGGTTTCCGAACTGGTCGAAGTAGGAGCGATTGAGCTGAGATGATGACGCATAGACGACAGATCCTCTGCGCAGCGGTGATGGTCCTGGCCCTCGTGGGGGGGTGCAAGAACAATCCGAAGCCGATCGCGCGGGTCAGTCCGCCGCCGCCTCCGCCATCGTCGGACACCACCAAGCCGCCGGCCCCGCCGACGCCGGTGGCCGAGCCGCGCCCGGTGCCGCCCGAGCCGGTCGCCGAGGATCCGATCGCGTCGCGGGACATCGGCGACATCAACAAGAACTCCCCCTTCCAGCCGGTGTTCTTCGCCCTCGACAGCTCCGACATCGACGGCCCGGCGCAACAGGCGCTGAATGCGAATGCGGAGATCATGAAGAAGTATCCGAGCTGGGTGGTCACGGTCGAGGGGCACGCCGACGAGCGCGGCACGGCGGAATACAACCTGGCGCTCGGCGAACGCCGCGCGCTGTCGGCCAGGACCTATCTCGTGTCGCTGGGCATCTCGGCCGACCGGCTGCGGACCGTGAGCTACGGGAAGGAGTTCCCGTTCGATCCGGGCCATGACGAGGCGGCGTGGGCCAAGAACCGGCGGGCGCAGTTCGTGCTTACCAGCAAGTGACCTGCGAGAGAATCGAGGAGAGGGAACTATGAGACGGATGAGCGCCGCGGCACTGGTGTTGGCGACCCTTCTGCTCGCGCCGACGGCCGCATCGGCGGCCAGCAAGGAGCAGCAGCTGCTCATGGCCGAGCTCCGCATGATGCAGCAGAACCAGCAGCTGCTCCAGCAGAGCCTCATCGCGCTCGCCGACACGCTGAAGGTCGTCACCGGGCGCCTCGACGATCAGGCCGCCACGAACCGCAAGGCGCTCGCGGACCAGCGGCTGCTGATCGAAGGGATGACCGACACGGTTCGGATGCTGCGTGAAAAGTCGGACGACACCAACGTCCGCTTGTCGTCCATCACGCAGGAGCTCGAGTCGATCCGCCAGACGATGGCGGCGCTGCCTCAGCCATCGTTAGCCGCGCCGGCCGCAGCGGATCCCGCCGCCGATCCTTCCCTCGCGGCCGGAGCGCCGCCGTCGCCGACCGGGACCGCGGCGCCCGCCACGCCACCGCCCAACGTCTCGCCCCAGCGGACCTACGACAGCGCCTTCTCGGATTACACCGCCGGCCAGTACGCCCTCGCGGTGGAGGGGTTCCGCACGTTCCTGAAGTACTTTCCGCGGCACGTCAGCGCGCCCGACGCGCAATTGAACATCGGCAACTCGTTCTACAACGACGGGAAGTTCAGGGAGGCGGCGACCGAGTACCAGCGGGTGATTTCCGACTACCCCAAATCGAACGCCGTGCCGGCCGCGTATTACAAGCTCGGACTCACCTACAACCAGCTGAAGCAGCCCGACCTCGCGCGAAAGGCGTTCGAGACGATCGTCAAAGACTACGAACAGTCGTCCGAGGCGACCTTCGCGCGACAGGCGCTTCAGAAGATGGGAAAGTAGCCGGCTAGAACGGGATATCGTCGTCGGTCAGCTCGGATCCGGGCTCCATCATGTGCTCTTCCGACGGCGCCGCCGCGCGCGGCTGCTGCCGTCCGGCGCCGCCGCCCCCGCCCATGCCTCCGAGGAGGACAATCCGATCGCCGCGGATCTCGGTGGTGTAGCGCTTGTTGCCGTCCTTGTCGTCCCACTGGCGGGTCTGCAGGCGGCCCTCCACGTAAATCTGTTTGCCCTTCGTCAGATACTCGTTGAGCGACTCCGCGGTCTTGCCCCACAGCACGACGCGATGCCACTCGGTCTTTTCCTGCCGCTGCCCGGCTTTGTCGTTCCAGATCTCGGTGGTGGCGAGATTGATCGTCGCCACCGGCGAGCCGCCCGGCGTGTAGCGCAGCTCCGCGTCGCGTCCGAGGTTGCCGACCAGAATCACCTTGTTCACACTGCCCATTTACTGAATCCCTTCTCAGACCGTCTGGTTCAGGAGCCCGCCTCGAGCTCCGCTTCACGTCTTTCAAGAGTCCGGCCATTCTGAAGTGCCGGCTTTCTCTGGTCAAATCAAATTCCGCCTCGCGCAGTACGCGAAAACTCACCTCATGGACGCGCGTCGATCGTGCGCTTTCTGCGCACCTTGGGCTACGTGCTGCGGCCGTACCGATCCTCGAGCCGGACGACGTCGTGCAGCTCGGGGGTCGACACCTCGAAGATGTCGCAGTCCTCGATCGCGGTCATGCGGTGCACGGTCGGCGGCGTGATGTGCACGGCTTCTCCCGGCTTCATCTCGCGCTTGACCAGCTCGTCCCCCTCCTTGATCTCGAAGAGCATCCTGCCCGACCACAGGAAGATCGTCTCGTCCTTCTGGTTGTGATACTGGAGGCTGAGCGCGTGCCCGGCGTTCACGTGAATCAGCTTGCCCACGTATTTATCCGTCTTCGCCCAGTGCAGCTCGTATCCCCAGGGCTTCTCTACTCGGTCCATGTGCGTCTCGTTCCTTTCGGCGTCATCGCTTTTCCTGCGGCGTGAGGATCTCGGTCAGCAACTTCTCGACATCGGCGGGCGTGCCGACTCGCAGCGCGCGGCCGGCGACCCGGCGCGCCTCCGCAGCGCTGACCCCGCGGAGCAGTTGTTTGGCGACCGCGATGGCGGTCGGCGCCATGCTGAACTCGGTCAGACCGAGCCCGACCAGCAGCGTCAGCAGCGCCGGGTCGGCGGCCATCTCACCGCAGACCGCCACCGGAATTCTACGGCGGCGCGCCGCCCGTACGACCAGCCGGATCATGCGCAGGATGGCCGGGTGCAGCGGCTCGTACAGCCGCGAGACCCGGTCGTCGGTCCGATCCACCGCCAGGCAGTACTGAATCAGATCGTTGGTTCCGATGCTGAAGAAGTCCGCTTCCGCGGCCAGCAGGTCGGCGGTCAGCGCGGCGGACGGCACCTCGATCATCACTCCGATCGGCACGTCCGGCACCATGATGCCCCGGGCCAGCAGCGTGTCCGAGGCGCGGCGCACGGCGGCCCGCGCCGCGGTCAGCTCGCTCACGCCCGAGACGAACGGGAACATGATCCGCAGCGGCCCGTGGCGCGCGGCCCGCAGCAGCGCGCGGAGCTGGGCCTGGAAGATCTCGTCGAGCGCGAGGCTCAAACGAATGCCCCTGAGGCCGAGCGGGGCCCGCGCCCCTTCCACGCCGGCGTGCTCGATCGGCAGCTGCGGCTCGCTGACGTCGAACGTCCGCACGGTCACGCGCCGGCCGCCCGCGCCTTCGAGCAGCCGGCGGTAGGAGGCGTACTGCGACTCCTCCGCGAGCGCGCCCTGGCCGCCGCCGGCGAGCAGGAACTCCGACCGGAACAGGCCGATCCCTTCGGCGCCACGTTCCGCCGCCCGTTCCGCATCGTCGGGGGCTTCGATGTTGGCCTCGAGGCGGATGCTGATGCCGTCCCGGGTCACGGCGGGAAGCGACCGGTACTCGTCGAGCGCCAGCTCGTAGGCCTGGCGCTTCCGCCGCCGCGCCGCGACCTGCGCCAGTGCCGCCTCGTCCGGCTCGACGATGACCTCGCCGCTGAGGCCGTCGACCGCCACGTTGGCCCCGGGGAGAATCACGGCGCTGGCGTTGTGGAGCCCGGCGACCGCGGGGATGTGCAGCGACCGCGCCAGGATTGCCGTGTGGTAGGTCCAGCTGCCGGCGTCGGTGATCAACGCCGCCAGCATCGACCAGTCCAGCTGCGCGATCACCGATGGCGTGATCTCGTCTGCCACCAGCACCATCGGCTCGCCGAGGCCCCTGAGCGGATCCGCGGCATCGCCGGCGCTGCGCAGGTTCATGGACAGCCGGCCGACCACGTCGGCGACGTCGCCCTTGCGCTCGCGGAGGTAGGCGTCGTCGGCGCGATCGAACAGGGCGGAGATCTGCTGCAGCGATCGCTGCAGCGCGGACTCGGCGTTGAGCCGCTCGTCGCGGACGATCGATCGCGCGCGCTCGATCAGCATCGGATCGTCGAGCATCAGCAGCTGCGCGTCGAACAGGTAGCCGTGCTCGGCGCCGGCGGAATCGGCGATCCGCGTCTTGATGTGCTCGATCTGCTGGCGCGAGCGGACGCGGGCGACCTCCAGCCGCTCGAGCTCGCGCGCCACCAGCGCCGGCGGCACGCGGAACCCCAGCTCGCGGGTGCTGCGCTTGAGGACCAGCGCCCGGCCGATGCCGATTCCCGGAGAGACCCCCAGACCTTTCAGATGCACGGTGCCTCGTCGAAGCCCCGCTCGACCAGGGCGCGCAGGGTCGCGATCGCGTCGACCTCGTCTTCGCCGTCGGCGCTGATCGTGACGCTGGTCCCCTGCGCGGCGGCCAGCAGCAGCAGCCCCATGATGCTCTTGCCGTCGATTTCCTGCGTGCCGCGGCTCACCCGGACCCGGCTCTGGAACGCGCTCGCCGCGTGGACGAACCGCGCCGCCGCCCGCGCGTGCATGCCGAGCGGGTTGGTGATGGTGACGGCGCAGGCGGTCATGCCGTCTGTCCCTTCAGCAGTTCCGAGGCGACCCAGATCGCGTTGCGGCCATGTTCGCGCATCTCGCGCGCCAGCGCCTGCAGATCCAGCCCCGGCTGCGGCCGCGCCAGCTTGATCAGCATCGGCAGGTTCACGCCGGTGATCACTTCGACATCGGGCGAGACGTAGGTGACGGCGAGGTTCGTGGGCGTCCCGCCGAACATGTCGGTCAGCACCAGCACCGGCGCCGGGCCGGCCGCCGCACCGCTCCCCGCCGGCTGCGCCAGGGTCGTCTGCACCCGCTCGATGGCCCGCCCGATCTCCTCGCGCGCGCGGTCGACGTCCTCGTGCCAGCCGATCGCCACCGCCGCGAAGTGCGGGAGATCGCCGACGATCATCTCGGCGGAGTTCACCAGCTCGGTCGCGAGCTGCCCGTGGGTGACGACGACAACGCCCAGTTTCATCATTCACTCCCGATATCCCGATGCTTCACCCGGACCCGCACGCCCGCGATCGTGCCGAGTCCTTTCTTCAGCGATTCGGCGATCGCCACCGATCGGTGACGGCCGCCGGTGCAGCCGATGCCGATCGTCAGGTAGGACTTTCCCTCGGCGACGTACTGCGGGACCAGGAACTTCAGCAGGTTGAGCGTGTGCTCGAGGAACTCGTGGGTCGCCGCGGCTCGATCCAGATACTCCAGCACCTCCGCATCCCGGCCGGTATGGGGCCGCAGCTCGGGCACGAAATGGGGATTCGGCAGGAACCGGACGTCGAACAGCAGATCCGAATCCACCGGAATGCCGTGCTTGAACCCGAAGCTGAGGATCGTGACCACCAGCTGCGCGCCGGGAGCGCGGCCGCTCGCGACGCCGGTGAAGACGTGGCGGAGCTCGTGCACGGTCATCTCGCTGGTGTCGATGATGTGATCGGCCATGCGCCGGATCGCCGCCATCGCGCGGCGCTCCTTCCGGATCCCCTCGAGCGCGGATTGATCGGGCGCCAGCGGGTGCGGCCGGCGGGTCTCGCTGAACCGGCGAACCAGGGTCCGCTCCGCGGCGTCGAGGAAGATCAGCACCGGCTCCAGGCCCCGCGTCGCCTGGAGCTTGCGGTAGATCCGCGGAAACTCCCCGAGCATGCGTCCTTCGCGCACGTCCACGACCACGGCGGCGCGCGCGATCTCGGATCCGGCCCGGAGCGTCAGCTGGGCGAGCGTCGGCAGCAGCATCACCGGCAGGTTGTCGACGCAGAAGTAGCCGAGATCCTCGAGCGCCCGCATCGCCTGCGACTTGCCGGATCCCGAGACGCCGGTCAGCACGACGAAGCGCGACGCGACCGCCGTCCGCGCGGCACGGCGCGCGGCGTGGCGCTTCTCGCGCTTCACAGCTCTTCTCCCTGGTCGATCCCGGCGCCGGCCTCGAGATTGCGGGTCAGGCGGTCGACCAGCATGCGCGCGGCGTGCGCCCCGCGGGCCCTCAGCAGCTGATTGCGCGCCGCGACTTCGACCAGGATGGCGACGTTCCGTCCCGGCGCCACCGGCATCCGGATCATCGGGATCGCCACGCCGAGCACGTCATAATGCGCGTCGTCCAGACCCAGGCGGTCGTACTCGCGGCCGGGCTCCCACCGCTCGAGCTGGACCACGAGCTCGACCCGCTTCGACGTGCGCGTCGAGGCGACGCCGAAGAGATCCTGGATGTTGATCAGGCCGAGCCCGCGGATCTCCATGTGATGGCGGGTCAACTCGGGGCAGCTCCCGAGCACGAACGACTCGGCCCGGCACCGGAGCTCCACCGCGTCGTCGGCCACCAGGCGGTGGCCGCGGACGACGAGATCGAGCGCGCACTCGCTCTTGCCGATGCCGCTCTCGCCGATCATCAGTACGCCAAGCCCGAGAATGTCCATCAGCACGCCGTGGATCGTCGTGCGAGGGGCGAGCAGGTTGTCCAGCACGCTGCCCAGCCGCGACATCGCGTGCGGCGTGCCGTTGGCGGTCCGCAGCAGCGGCACGCCGTTTCGCTCGGCGGCCGCGGCCAGCGCGGCGGGCGGATCGAAGCCCTGCGTGATCAGGACGGCCGGAATGTCGTGCGAATAGAACCGGACGAGCGTGGCGTCGCGGGCGGCGTCGTCCAGCGACTCCAGATAGCGGATCTCGCTCTCGCCGAACACGAGCACGCGCCCGCCGCGGACCGCGGCGTCGAAGCCGGAGAGCGCGAGCCCGGTTTTCTGGGGATACGGATTGGTGACGCGGCGCGTGAGGCCGGCCGATCCCGCGAGCAGCTCGACGGGCATGGCCGCGGCGGAGCCGGCCCCCAGCTCATCGAGCATCATCGCGACAGTGACGCCGGCGGGACGGGTGGAAGCGGTCATAGACAAGGGACAAGGGATAAGAGACAAGGGATGAAGTCCCCTGTCACTTGTCCCTCTGTTCTAGTCCGGCTCAATCAGCCCGAGCTGCCCATCCTTGCGCCGGTAGACGATGTTCACGGCTGAAGAATCCGGGTTGCGGAAGACGAGAAACGCCTCGGCGCTCTGCTCGATGCGCAGGGCCGCGTCGTCGAGCGACATCGGTTTGACCGCGTAGCGCGTGGCCCGGATGACGCGCGGCCCCTCCGGCTCCGGCCGCGGCGGCCGGATCGCGGCGGCGGCGCGGACGGTCCGCGGCACGCGGCGGCGCATGTCGCTCCGCTTCCGCTCGCTCCACTTGCCCTTGACCTTCTTCGCCTGCTGCTCCACCTTCTCGACCGCCTGGCGCACCGACAGGGTCCAGGCGTTGCCTTCGCCGAGGCCGCGCATCAGCTTGTCGCCGCGGGCGTGCACGATGATCTCGGTACGGTGGCGGTATTTCTCGAGGGTCAGGATGACGGTGGCGGAAACCGCGCTGTCGTTGAGGAGACGCTCGACCCGGGCGAGGCGTCGTTCGATGAGTTGCCGGATCGCCGGGGTGATCTCGACGTGCCGGCCGGTGATGTCGAGTCGCATAAATCGCAGCTGTCAGCTGTCAGCGATCAGCCTTCAGCCCGACGTTCCTCACAGCTGAGAGCTGATGGGTGACGGCTCAGAAAAGCACCTTTCGCTGATTCGATGTCGGGATCTTGAGCTCTTCGCGGTACTTCGCAATGGTGCGCCGCGCCAGCATCAGCCCTTCCTTCTGGAGGATGCTCACGATCTTGGAGTCGCTGAGCGGCTTGCGCGGGTCCTCGTTCTCGATGATCTTCCGGATGCGCTGCTTGATCGTGACCGACGAGACGCTCTCGCCGTACGAGCTGCTGATGCCGCTGTGGAAGAAGTACTTCATCTCGAACACCCCCTGCGGGGTGTGCATGTACTTGTTGTTGACCACGCGGCTGACCGTCGATTCGTGCATGCCGATGTCGTTGGCGACGTCGCGCAGCACGAGCGGGCGCAGGTACTCGATCCCCTGATCGAGGAACTCGCGCTGGAAGTTGATGATGCTCGTCGCGACCTTGTGAATCGTCTTCTGGCGCTGATCCACCGACTTGATCAGCCACAGCGCCGAGCGGAACTTGTCTTTCACATAGGCGCGGGTCTCGCCCGCCTCCTCGGTGCCGGCCTGGCCGCTCTTGTCGAGCAGCCGGCGATAGACCGGGCTGATCCGCAGCTGCGGCAATCCCTCTTCGTTCAACATCGCGACGTACTGGTCCTCGACCTTGACGACGTAGACGTCGGGGATGACGTACTGGGACTGTGAGGGGTTGTAGCGGCTGCCCGGCTTCGGATCGAGGTTGCGGATGATCTCGATGTGCTGTTTCAGCTCCTCGATTGGCATCCCCAGCTTGCGGGCGATCTCGGGGACCTGGTGATTCTGGAGCAGCCGCAGGTGTTCGGTGACGATCTTCTCGGACGGCGTGCCCTCGAGGCCGAGATGGCGGATCTGGAGCCACAGGCACTCCTGCAGATCGCGGGCCGCGACGCCAATCGGATCGAAGGTCTGCACGTGCTGCAGCGCCTTCTCCACTTCGGCCACGGGCCACTCACCCATCGCCGCGATCTCTTCGACCGACGCCACCAGATAGCCGTCGTCGTCCAGATTGCCGATGATTGCCCGGCCGATCTCCTTGACGCCCTCGTCTTCGGTCTGCAGCGACAGCTGCCAGAGCAGATGATCCGACAGCGACGCGGCCGACGAGAGCGTGTTCTCGATCGGCGGCAGCTCCTTGACTTCCGACGGCGTGCGCGAGCGGTAGCCGTCGTCCAGATAGTCGCCGAAGAAGTAGTCGTAGTCGGCGTCGTCCCAGGTGTCGGGCTTTTCGACGGCGGGTTGGGCTTCCTGTTTTTCCGGCTGCTGCTGTTCGGCGGGCTGGAGCTCCTCGGTCGGCACTTCCTCGAGCAGCGGGTTCTCCACCATCTCCTGGTTCAGCAGATCCGCAAGCTCGAGCGTGGACATCGGCAGCAGCTTGATCGCCTGCTGCAGCGACGGCGTCAGAATGAGCTTCTGAACGAGTTTGGTGTGGAGTTTCTGCGAGATCGCCATGGTCCGTTTAGGTCGCCAGCCTCATCAATCTTAGTCCAATCGGAAGTCCGCGCCGAGGTAAATCCGCTTCACCTCGTCGTCCGCGGCGAGGCGTTCCGGCGTTCCGCTGCGGTATATCACGCCGTCGTGAACGATGTACGCGCGGTCCGTGATCCGCAGTGTTTCCCGCACGTTGTGGTCGGTGATCAGCACGCCGATGCCGCGGGATTTCAAGTGGAAAATGATCTTCTGGATGTCGGTCACGGCGATCGGATCGATCCCCGCGAAGGGCTCGTCGAGGAGCATGAACTGAGGCGACAGCACCAGGGCGCGCGTGATCTCGACACGGCGGCGCTCGCCTCCCGACAGCGTGTAGGCCGGTGACTTGGCGAGCGGCGTCAGCCCGAGCTCCGCGAGCAGTTCGCGCATGCGGCGGTACCGCGCCGCGGAGTCGAGGTCGAGCGTCTCCAGGATCGCCAGCAGGTTCTGCTCGACGGTCAGGCCGCGGAAGATCGACGGCTCCTGCGGAAGATAGCCGATGCCCCGCCGGGCCCGGACGTACATCGGGTCGCCGGTGACGTCAGTGCCTTCGAGCAGGACCCGGCCGGAATCCGGGGAGATCAAGCCCACCACCATCGAGAAGGTCGTCGTCTTGCCGGCGCCGTTCGGTCCGAGCAGACCGACGACTTCACCGGTCGTGATGTCGAGGCTGACGCCGCGGACGACGGTCCGGCCGCTGTAGGACTTGGTGAGGTCCTCGGTGCGAAGAGTCGCCATTCAGGTTATTTCGGGCACTGGCGGAACTTCACCGGCGCGACACCATTCGGCTCGAGAATCGTCGCCTCTTCGGCCCGCTTGAACGTGAGTCTGTTGGCGTCGCTGACACGGCATTCTGTCGGGGTCTTCTCCTCGATCTTGACCGGCGTGCCGGTCACCACGTACGTCTCATCGACGGTGGTGTACACCAGATGCTCACCGGTCACCGTCCGAATCCCCTCCTTGATCACGACGTTGCGATCCGCTTCGGCGCGTTCGAGCTCTCCACCGCTCGGTTTGAGGAAGAGCTGAATCTGATCCGCCGTGATGTCTCCCTCCGTCCCCACCATGTGCGCTTTCGCGTCGGGGCCGGACGTGTAGGTCGCGAGCCGCTTCGCATCGACGTAGACGAGCTCCTCGGCGGACGCGGTCGTCTGCACGGATTGCTTCTTCTTGGTCTTCGTGTCGGTTTCGTCGAAGAACATGACGGAGGTGACATGACCGCGCGCGGTCAGGTTGCCGCTGCGATCGTCGACGACGATCGTATCGCCTTGAATCTGGGTCTGATCCTGCCAGAGCCTGGCGGCGCCGGTGTAGGTCGCGACGCCCGCGCCCCCGTCGTAGTCGAGTTGTCTGGCGGTGACGTTCACCGGCTGATCCTGCTTCATCAGGGAAGGCATTTTGCCTCCCTCGTTGTTCGCGGCGCCACTGGCGGCGGCGCCGGGCTTCGCGCGTGAGGGCTGCACCGAGCTCCGCACGTCGCCGTCCGCCTTCAGCTTCTTCGTCGTGATGCCGACGGTGATGGTCCGCGCGTTCACCAGGATCCTGCCGTCGTTCACCGACGGCGGCGGGCCGGGGTCCCCCGGCGACGGCGCGATCTCGAAGGTGTCCTGCGCGGCGTGGTGCACGGCGCGCTGACCGTCGGCCGTCGTATTCCCATCGACGATGTGGACGTTCCCCCGGAAGTCGGCCTGATCGACGTCGCCGAGTCCCGGCTGCGTCTGCACGATGAGCTGCTGTGCGCGCGCGGTCCGTTCCGCGGCGGGCGGACCTCCACGCCGGGCCGGTCTGATCTCGCGGTACGAGATGTTGCCGCCGAAGGTTGCGGTCTGCAGGCCGTTCGGTCCACCCGCGGTCAGCGTCGCGGAGGTGATGCGGCGCGCCGGCGTCTCCCCTGCGGCGGGAAGATCGACCTGGACGTTCTCGTTCGCGTTGAGGTTCGTGACAACGGACCCGTCCGGCCCCATCGTCAGATCGATCGTGCGCGCGGCGATCCGGCGTTCGCCTGGCCCCCCGCCGATCTGGACGATCGCGTTTTCGACGACGTGCGCCTGCTGAAGCGTGCGGCCGTCCGGCGCATAGGTGAGATCGATGTCGCGGCCGGACATGCCCTGCGCGCTCGACGCGGTGGACGTTCCCGTGATGCGGCTGTCGCCGCGCAGGGCCATGGTCTGGATCAGTTTGTCGTCAGGGCTCAACTGCACAGTGAGCTCGGTCGCGTCGAGGGTGCGGCCCTCGCCGACGACGTGCGCCCCGCCGGTGAGCTTGACGTAGTGTTCGTTGCGCGCCAGGCCCGCGGCCTTGGCCGTCGCCTCGACCGCGCCCTGCCCCTTCTCGTCGGGCTTCACCGAGATCCGTGCCTGATCGAGCAGCCAGATGACTTCCCGGCCGCGATCGTAGGACGCACCCACGCCGGTGCCGGTCATCCGGCCCTTGGTGAACTGGACGTCGCCCGGGACGTTGAGCATGCCGGTACGGTCGTCGAAGATCGCCTGGGCGCTCGTCATCTCGAGACCGTCGCTCGTCCGCAGCCGCGCGCCCTTGGTGATCGTGGCCGTTTGAATTTTCTTGTCGGCGTTCGCTGGCGCGACGACCTCCATCTCGCCGCCGAAAATCTTGACCGTGCGGCCGTCGCGATCGGGCAGCGTCAGCTCGGCCTCGCGCATGACGTGCCGGCCGTCGGGATAGGTGAAATCGCTTTTCGCGGCGATCTCGAAGATCACCTTGCCTTGCGCGTTCGTCCGCCGGTAGGTGAGGGGCCCCAGCTCGACGATGGTTTTCTGATCGACGCGCGGCGTCTCCGGTCGAGCCACCGGCACCTTCGGCTTGCGCAGCGTGAAGTAGACCACGCCGGCAAACACCAGCACGAAGACGGCGATCGCCCAACGGGCGAGTGATTGCCACCGCATTGGAAGTTCAGTAACCAGTTACCAGTTTCCAGCGTCCAGTCGCCAGTCAGCAGTTTCCAGTGGCCGGGCCGACCCCGGCCTTGCGAATGCCGCGCGGGCCACTTGAGATTCGAACTGGCTACTGGGAACTGGAGACTGGAAACCGACAACCAGCTGGCTACAGGCAATTATCCCCGTCCAGCGACCGGATGTCGCAGACGCTGAGCTCCAGGTAGGTTTCGCCCTGGTACTCGTTGCGGTCGAGGGAGAAGGCGAGATTGACGCCGGCCCGGTGCTTTTCGAGGAATTCCGCGCGTTCGGCGGCGCGCCAGGCAATAGCCCGGAAGCGCCGGCCCTCCTGGCTGAACGTCATCTTCAGGTGCCGGTCCTTGAGCGTCCGCGGCCCGTCGACGATCTCGACCGGCGCGGCGTGGAACACCGGTCGAGGGTTTCCCATTCCGAACGGACCGAGCAAATCGAGACCGCGGACGAGGTCGTGCGTGATGCCGTTCAGCGACAGCGGTGCGTCGATCCGGAGGCGCGGCCGGAGCTGATCCGGGTGCAGCACCTCGTCGGCCCAGCCGTTGATCCGCTCGCGGAACTCGGGCACGCGCGCCGCCTCCATGGTGAGTCCCGCGGCTTGACGGTGGCCGCCGAACCTGACGAACAGGTCCGCGCAACGCTCGAGGGCGCCGAGCATATCGAAGTCCGGAATGCTGCGGCACGACCCGTGGGCGATGTCGCCGTCGATCGACAGCACGATCGCCGGCTTGTGATAGGTGTCGACGAGCTTCGAGGCGGCGATGCCGATCACGCCGCGATGCCAGCCCGCGCCGCCGACCACCAGCACATTGTGGGCGCCGACCGCCGGGTCGGTCTCGATCGCCTTCCTGGCCTGGGCGACGAGATCGGCTTCTTCCTGCTGGCGCTTGAGGTTCTCGTCGTTCAACTGCTGCGCCAGCCCGCGCGCTTCCTCTTCGAGCCCGTGATCGGTCGCGAGCAGCAGCCGTGTCGCGATGTCCGGCGTGCTCATGCGTCCCGCGGCGTTCACCCGCGGAGCGAGCATGAACGCGACCTGGTACGAGTCGATCGTCTTGCCGGTGAGCCCGCAGCAATCGAGCAGCGCGCGCAGTCCCACGGTATGCGGGCCGGTGCTCAGCGACGCCAGTCCAAAGCGCGCGATGACGCGGTTCTCGCCGACCAGCGGCACCACGTCCGCGAGCGTGCCGATCGCGGCGATCTTCACGAAAGCCGGCAGCCATCGCTGACGTCCGGCTCGTGAACAGAGCGCCTGCACTACCTTGAGCGCCACGCCGACGCCGGCCAGGTATTTGTCGGGGTAGCTGCAGTCGTGGCGCTTCGGGTTCAGCACCGCGACGGCGTCGGGGAGCTCGGCATCAGGCTCGTGGTGGTCCGTGATGATCAGATCGACGCCGAGCTCGCGGGCTCGTCTCGCCGCATCCAGGCCGCGGATCCCGCAGTCGACCGACACGATCAGCGAGACGCCGTCGGCGTGCAGACGTTCGATCGCCGCCGGCTGCAGCCCGTAGCCGTCCTTGAGGCGCTCGGGAATGAAGTGGACGACGTCGCCGCCGAGCATTTCGAGGGCCCGGCGGAGGATCACCGTCGACGTGATGCCATCGACGTCGTAATCGCCGTGAATGGCGATCCGCTCGCGCCGCGCGATCGCCTGCTCCAGCCGCTCGACCGCGGCCATCATGCCGGTGAGCTTGAACGGATCGTGGAGGTGATCGAGCGATGGCGTCAGGAAGCGATGGGCGGTTTCGGGATCGTCGAAGCCGCGGAGGCACAGGAGGCGCGCCACCGTGGGGTGAAGATTCAGCGCCGCCGCCAGGCTGCTCACCTGCCCCTCGTCGCAGGGCAGGTGCTGCCACACGAGTGTCTTCATGCGGCCGGTCCCGGCCGCTGGCCGCCCGGAGGCGGCGAGGTGGCCCGCGTGTCGACGAAGGCCTGGTGCTCGCGGCCCATGCGCCGGAACTTGTCGTAGCGCGCCGCCAGCCGCGCCTCGACGCCAATCGGCACGAGATCGGCGAGCGTGCGCTCCAGGGCCTCATCGACCATCTGGCTGGCGCGGACGGGATCGTTGTGCGCGCCCCCGGTCGGCTCGGCCACGATCTCGTCGACCAGTCCGAGCTTGACGAGATCGGGAGCGGTGATCTTGAGCGCCTCCGCGGCTTCGACCTTGCGGTTCGCGTCGCGCCACAGGATCGCGGCGCAGCCCTCCGGCGGAATGACGCTGTAGACGGCGAACTCCTGCATCAGCACGCGGTCCCCGATGGCGATGCCGAGCGCGCCGCCGCTCCCGCCTTCTCCGCAGACGATGATGACGATCGGCACCTCCAGCATCATCATTTCGCGGAGGTTGAGCGCGATCGCTTCGGCGACGCCCCGTTCCTCCGATTCGACCCCGGGGTACGCCGCCGGCGTGTCGATGAAGACGACGATCGGCCGTTTGAACTTCTCGGACAGCTGCATCACCCGCAGCGCTTTCCGGTAGCCCTCAGGGCGTGCATACCCGAAGTTCCGGAAAATCTTCTGCTTGGTGTCGCTCCCCTTCTGGTGCCCGACGATGCAGACCGGCTGCTTTTTGTATTCGGCGAACCCGCAGACGATGGCGTGGTCGTCGGCGAAGCGGCGGTCGCCGTGCAGCTCGTCGAAGTTTTTGAACAGGCTCTCGACGTAGTCGAGCGTGTTCGGCCGCGCCGAGTGCCGCGCCACCAGGACCCGCTGCCACGGCGTCAGGTTGGCGTAGAGATCGGTCCGGATCTCGTCGGCGCGCCGGCGCAGCGACTCGATGGACCGCAGCCGATCCGGCGTCTGCGGCAGCATGCTGAGCGCTTCGATTTCCTTCAGCAGGACGCCGATGGGCTCTTCGAACTCGAGAAGTTCAGGCGGCATAAGAGAGTCTTAGTCACGTGCTGCGTGCGACGGTGCGACGGTGCGACGTCCTGGTGCGGCGTGCCATGTGCTTGGTGCGACGTGCTGGAGGGCACGTTAGCACGAGCACATCGCACGTCGCACGTGGCACCGCACACCGCACCGTCGCACTGTCGCACGTCGCACGTGGCACCGCACACCGCACCGTCGCACTGTCGCACGTCGCACGTGTCGGTGTCACCGTAGCTCCACCGACCCCGCCCCGCAAATCTGTTCGACTTCCAGAACCAGCCGTTCCGACGGCCGGACTCGTTGCGCGACCTCTGAGAGGACCCGCAGGGGTTTCTCCTGGCTTTTCACGTCCAGCTCGAGGAACACGCGGCGATCGCCGCGGTGGCGGGTCAGTAGCTCCGCCAGGGCCTCGAACGTCGGCCGGCCGGTGGCGCGGCCGGAGAGGTGGATTACGACTTCCCGGGTCGTGCGTTCCTTGAGCGCGGCAATCGGCAGCAGCTCGGTGGCCACGATTCGCGCCGACTCGTCGTCTTTTTCGTACTTGCCGCGGACGAGCAGCATGGCATCGGCCTCGACGAGCGAGCCGTGCTTGGAGAAGGTCTCGGGGAAGACCACGACCTCGAGGCTCCCCGCGATGTCGTCGAGCATGAAGACGCACATCCGGTCGCCCTTCTTGGTCTTCAGCGGGCGCAGGCCGGACACGATCCCGCCGACCCAGATGTCGGCTTCCGAGTTCCCCAGTTCCGCCAGCCGCTTCGCGCCGAACGCTTTCAGCTCCTCGGAGAAGCGCTCGAGCGGATGCCCGCTCATGTAGAGGCCGAGCGCTTCCTTCTCTCCGGCGAGCTGCTGCGCCTCGGCCCACGCCGGCGCATCCGGCAGCCTCACCGCCTCAACCGTCCCATCATCGCCACCGCCGAACAGCTGCGACTGCCCCTTGTCGCGGTCGCGTTGCTGACGTCCGCCGTGCTCGATGGCCCTGTCGACGGCCGCAAACAGGCAGGCGCGGCGCTCCCGAACGGCCCGATGCTGCTCGCACGCCAGCGAGTCGAGCGCGCCGGCCTTGATCAGGCTCTCGAGCACCCGCTTGTTGACCAGGCGCAGGTCGACATGCTCGCAGAGCGTGTGCAGCGAGTCGATCCGGCCCAGCGCCTTGCGCACGGCGAGAATCGACAGGACCGCGCCTTCCCCGACGTTCTTGACCGCGCAGAGTCCGAACCGTACACCTTCCTTCGCGACCGTGAACGCCAGCTCGCTGCAGTTGATGTCCGGCTGCAGGATCGGGATGCCGAGCTCGCGGCACTCGCCGAGATACATCGCCAGCTTGTCGGTGTTGGCCGCTTCGATGGTCAGCAGCGCGGCCATGAAGTGCCACGGATAGTTGGCCTTCAGGTATCCCGTCTGGTACGCGACCCAGGCGTAGGTCGTCGAATGCGACTTGTTGAAGCCGTATCCGGCGAAGTACTCCATGAGGTCGAAAATCTTCGCGGCCTTCTTCTCGTTGACGCCGTTGGCGCGCGTCCCCTCCATGAACGCCGCGCGCTGCTTGGCCATGACCTTGGGGTCCTTCTTCCCCATCGCCTTTCGCAGCACGTCGGACTGGCCCATCGAGAACCCGGCCAGCACCGCGGCGATGCGCATGACCTGTTCCTGATAGGCGATGACGCCATAGGTGTCGCCGAGGATCGGCGCGAGCTGGGACAGCTCGTACTTGACCTCGGTCTTCCCCTGCTTGCGCGAGATGAAGTCGTCGACCATCCCGCTCTTGAGCGGGCCGGGGCGATACAGCGCGTTCAGCGCGATCAGGTCGTCGAGACGCTCGGGCTTCGCCTTGCGCAGCAGTTCGCGCATGCCGGAGCTCTCGAACTGGAAGACCCCATAGGTCTGGCCGTCGCCGAACAGCTTGTAGGTCTTCTGGTCGTCGAGCGGGATGGCGTCGATGTCCAGCACGATCCCTTCGGTCCGCTTGATCTCGGCCAACGCGTCGCAGATCAGCGTCAGCGTGCTCAGCCCGAGGAAGTCCATTTTCAGGAGGCCGACGCGCTCGACCTCCTTCATCGCCCATTGCGTGACGATTTCGTCCTTCTGACTCTTGTAGAGCGGGATGAACTCGGTCAGCGGCCGCGGCGCGATGACGACGCCGGCGGCGTGGACCGAGGCGTGGCGGGTCATGCCCTCGAGACGCTGGGCGACCTCGAGGAGCTCCTTGACCCGCGGATCCTTCTGCTGCAGCTCCTTGAGCGGCGGACTCTCCTCGAGCGCCTTGGCCAGCGTCATGTCGAGCGCGGGGGGCACGGCCTTGGCGACGCGATCCGCGTCGGCGTAGGGAATGTCCATGACCCGCGCCACGTCCCGGACCACGGCCCGCGCTTTCATGGTCCCGAAGGTGATGATCTGCGCGACGTTCTCGCGGCCGTACTTCCTCGTGACGTAGTCGATGACCTCGCCGCGGCGGCGCTCGCAGAAGTCGATGTCGATGTCGGGCAGCGACACGCGCTCGGGATTGAGGAAGCGCTCGAAGATCAGGTCGTACTCGATCGGGTCGACGTCGGTGATCCGCAGACAGTAGGCGACGAAGCTCCCGGCCGCCGAGCCGCGGCCCGGACCCACCGGAATGCCCTGCTCGCGCGCGTAGCGGATGAAGTCCCAGACGATCAAGAAGTACCCGGGGTACTTCATCTTCTTGATCATCTCGATCTCGTAGGTCAGGCGGCGCTCGTACTCGTCGACCGTGTGCTTGAGCACGCCGCGCGCGGCCAGCTCCCGCAGCCTCGGCAGCCGCTGCTCGAAACCCTCGCGGACGATGTGCTCGAAATACTCGTCGAGGCTGAAGCCGGCCGGCACGTCGAAGTTCGGGAGGTGATTGATCGTCCCCGACAGATCGACCTGGCAGCGCTCGGCGATCCGCACGGTATTGGCCAGTGCCTCGGGAAAGTCCGCGAAGACCTGGGCCATCTCCGCGGCGGTCTTCAGGTAGAACTGGTCGCCGTGGTACTTCAGACGGTCGGCATCGGCGACCGTCTTGCCGGTGCCGATGCAGAGCAGGATGTCGTGCGGCTTGTAGTCCGAGTTCTGCAGGTAATGAACGTCGTTGGTGACGACGAGCTCGAGCCCGAGGTCCTTCGCGATCGGCTGCAGCCCGACGTTGACGATCTGCTGCTCCTCGATGCCCTGGTACTGCATCTCGAGGAAGAAATTGTTCGGCCCGAGGATGTCGCGATACGCGGCCGCCGCCTGCAGCGCCTTCTGCTGCTGTTCGCTGCGGATCCCGGTGGCGACTTCCCCCTTGAGGCAGCTGCTCAATCCGATCAGCCCGGCGGCATGCTGTGCGAGCAGATCCTTGTCGATGCGCGGCTTGTAGTAGAAACCCTCGGTGTAGCCGGCCGAGACCAGCTTGATCAGATTGTGATAGCCCTCGCGCGTCTCGGCGAGCAGGACCAGGTGGTTGGCGGTCTCTCCCGGAGTCCCGCTCTTGGTCCGCCGGTCCCCAGGCGCGACGTACACCTCGCAGCCCAGGATCGGATTGACGCCGCGTTTCCTCGCCTGATCGTGGAACACGATCGACGAGAACATGTTGCCGTGCTCCGTAATCGCCGCCGCCGGCATCCCCAGCTGCACCACGCGGTCGAGCAGCTCCTCGATGCGGCAGGCGCCGTCGAGGAGCGAATACTCGCTGTGCAGATGGAGATGGACGAAATCGGTCATTGGCTGCTACGACGTCAACTCCCAACTTCCAACTTCCAACTCCCAAGAAGAACCCTTCGAACAATGGGGTGAAAGTCCGCCAACGAGCGTGTGGTCACGAATTTCACTTCGTTGTTCGAACGCCTCTCCTTGGGAGTTTGGAGTTGGGAGTTGGAAGTTGACACTGTCATTCCCACTCTATAGTCGAAGGCGGCTTCGACGAGATGTCGTAGACCACCCTGTTGATGCCCTTCACCTCGTTCACGATCCGCGACGAGATGGTCGCCAGCAGATCGTGCGG
>Ga0114129_10002892_pt1 | contig 24030 bp, 19 predicted proteins | sample RhiMetdeltSRZDD1_FD_80071 | JGI IMG/M metagenome (GOLD analysis project Ga0114129, IMG submission 80071) | Populus rhizosphere microbial communities from Tennessee, USA - Rhizosphere MetaG P. deltoides SRZDD1 (version 2) (version 2) | ecosystem: Host-associated > Plants > Roots > Rhizosphere >...
CCGCCTGCTCCTGCCGCCGGGTTCGCTCCTCCTCGATCACCCCGCGATGCGTCCGCACCTGGGAGCGCTCGACGCCCGCCGGTTCACCTACGACTGGACCCACCCCGACCCGCGCATGGACTCCCTGCAGCGGGAGCTGAGCCGCCTGGTCGAGATGTCGGCCCTCGAGAAGGCCGACCCGCGCCTGACCTTCTCACGCATCGTCGCCCACGCCGGCTCGCAGCCGCTCCCGGTCCGCGCCCCGGACGCGCGCCAAGGGGACCGCCCGCCGCGCCTGACCGAGTCCTGGTTCTGCTGCGCCGAGCCGACCGAGGATCAGATGGATCCGCTCCGCCCCGCCGAGGCCAGGTTCTAGCAGCCTGCCCGCCACGGGCCACCAATTCGTAATCGGCCCGCCTGCGCTTGAATCATTACGCTTATGACCTAGATTGGTACATCGGTCGTGGCCAGGGCTTCCCGTCCGGCCACGCCCTTGCGCACCGGGGACCTGAACCGTGAACGGAAGGCGATTCGTAACGCAGCCTGTGCTGGCGCTTCTGATCGCAGCCGCGACCCTGTCCTGCGCCACGCCGCCGGCGGTCCAGCCGACGCTGATGCTCGAGCAGCACTCCCTGCGGATCCCGCTGACGCTCGAAGCGGACGGGACCGTGCTCCTGGCGGAGCGCCCGCCCCTGATCGGCCGGCTCGACCTGTCTCCCATTCTGCGGGCCGAAGGGGTCAACCCCGGGGTGCCGCCGAACGGGAAGGTGCAGCTCATGATGCACTACGGACGCCTCTACGTCGTCGGGGACTCCTTTCACGCCCTCTGGGAGATCACGCCTCAGCCCGGCTCGACCACCGCCTCGTTCCGGCCGATTCCCGTGGTGCGCGAATCCGGCCCGGGGGCGATGAAGGACGTCCGGCTGTCCCGCTACGGCTCGTCGCAGTCGTCCTGCCTTCGTCTCGACTGGGCCGGCGGAAAGCCGGTCTTCATCACTCCCAAGGGGGACATCCGGGATGACTGTCCGTAGGGCGGCGGTCTTCCTGGTCGCGGCGGCGCTTCACATCCCACTCGTGATCGGGGCGCCCAAGGTCGAGGCGGACCCTCATGAGCTGTACGATCGAGCGCGGGAATTCCTGGCGGACGGCGAGCTCCGGGCGGCGGCCACGTCGCTCACCAGGCTGAAGACCCTGATCGCCGAGCGGCCCGACTGGGACCCCGAGGGGGTGTTCGCCAACGAGCTCCTGCCTCCTCTGTCCGACAGGCTGGTCCGGCTGCAGGGGGCGGCCCGCCGGCTCGACGAATTCACCGTCCGGTCTCTCGAGGACCTGCAGCCTCCGGACATCAAGAAGGACATCTCGACGGTGCGCGACTACACGGAATGGGCCACGTCCGTCATCGAGCGCCTGCGCGGCGAACGGCAAGAGATCATCGTCTCCTCCTTGAGCAATCCGGAGGAACAGGCCTTCCTGACCCACACGGAGAGCTATGTCCGGACCGAACGCCTCCTCGAGATCGAGGTCCTGAAGAAAATGGCCGATACCGCGGGGGACGATATCCTGGGGCTGCTCGGCGGGGACCCCGAGCTCGAGTCGGTCCTGGTGCGCTTCCGCCAGCTCAAGCGGGAGCTCATGAAGAACGTGGCGGACCGGGACCAGCTCGAGAGCGACGTCAAGGCATCGCGCGCGCAGAGCGATGCCGTGCTCCGCATCCTGGCGGCGGTAGTGACCGACGACGCCCCGCTCGAGGCCGGCGGCCGCAAATCCGCGACCGTGGCGGCACTCTTCCCGCTCTTCCTGGACGGCAGGCTGACCGAGATGCGCGGGCGGACTTCGCTGACGCCTGCGGAGGTCGAGATGCTCCGGGCGGACCTGGATCGCTACGCCCGGTACAACCGGGTGCTGAAGGGAGCCGGCATCGGGCCGGACCAGGGCCCGCGGATCGAGGCGCTCGCGAAAGCGGTGAACGACCTTCCTGTGGAAGCCGGCGTGCTCCATACTTTTTCGGCCGGCGGCCCGGCGTGCCTGCTGCTCATCGTCGCCCTGACCCTGGCCACGGGGCTCACCACCTGGCTCGCCATCGCCCGCGGCCGGCGCCTCGCATCGCTCCATCACTCCGCGCCCGGCCGCGTCCCGAGGATCGCGGCCGAGGTCCATGGGACCGATGCCGACCGGCGCGCGGTCTGACGGCGGGGTGTGGCGCAGGCTGTCGTCGGTCCGTCTCGCCCCTCATTCCCGCGCTCTCACCTATGGCGGGCTGGGGTTCGCCTTCGGGCTCATCCTGACGCTGGTCGGCTACCTGGTCGACTACTACGCCCTCTACAAGAGCCTTCCTGAAGCGATCGGCTTCGCCATGATCCAGGGACTCCACCGGGTCACGCCGGTCCATTTCTTCACGGACGGCTTCGCGCCGATCCTCGCCTTCGTGGGGGCTGCGGCGGGGCACCTGCATGACCGGCTCAGGTACCACTCCAACCATCTCGAGGAGATCGTCGCGTCGCGCACCGAGGCCCTGAGGCGCAGCCAGGAGCGCTACGAGCTGGCCGCCCGCGGGTCCAACGACGGGCTCTGGGACTGGGACCTCTCGGCCGGAACCGTCTACTATTCGCCGCGCTGGAAACACGGGCTGGGCCACGACGAATCCGAAGTGGACGACAGCCCTGCGGCCTGGTTCGATCGCGTCCACCCCGAGGATCGCCCCGGCCTCGAGGCGCGCATCCAGAGCCACCTGGCCGGGGGCTCCGAGCATCTGGTGGCCGAATACCGCGTCCGGCACGCCGACGGGTCGTATCGCTGGATGCTCTCGCGAGGCATCGCGGTCCGCGACGAGGCCACGGGGAAGCCCCATCGCTTCGCGGGATCCCAGACCGACATCGACGAACGGAAAAAGATGGAGGACCAGCTGATGCACCTGGCCCTCCACGACCCGTTGACCGACCTGCCGAACCGCACGCTGTTCTTCGACCGCCTGTCGCACTCGTTCAAGAGGGCCCGCCAGAGCAAGAAACAGGAGAGCCTGGCCATCATCTTCGTGGACATCGACCGGTTCAAGAACATCAACGACAGCCTGGGACATCTCGTGGGGGACCGCGTGCTGAAAGAGGTCGCGGCCCGGTTCCGGGCGTGCGTCGGGCGCGTCATCGGCACCCAGGCGGACGACGGGGATCTGGGACCGCGCCCGCGCGGCGAGCGGGACTGGACGGTTGCCCGGATGGGGGGGGACGAGTTCACCGTGCTCCTGCAGGGGGTCTCGCTGCGCGAGGCGACCGAAACGGTGCGCGAGCTCGAGCAGGAGTTCAAGAAGCCGGTGACCATCGAGGGACGCGAGCTCTACGTGACGCTGAGCACCGGGATCGTGCTGGGTCCGGGAGAGTACGAGCGTCCGGAAGATCTGCTGCGGGACGCGGACACGGCCATGTACCGTGCCAAGGCCCACGGCCGCGCGCGCTGCGAGATCTTTGACGAGAAGATGCTGGCGCGGGCTCAGGAGCAGCTCCGGCTCGAGACCGATCTCCACCTCGCCATGGAGCGCGAGGAGTTCCACGTGGTCTACCAGCCGATCATCGACCTGGCGAGCGACCGCCTCACCGGGTTCGAGGCCCTGCTGCGCTGGCGGCACCCCGAGAGAGGGCTGATCCCCCCGGCCAAGTTCATTCCGCTTGCCGAGGAGACCGGCCTCATCGTGCCGCTGGGGAACTGGATGTTCACCGAGGCCTGCCGGAGGCTGAGGCACTGGCAGGACCTCGATCCCCGCTTCGGCGGGCTGACGCTGGCGACCAACCTGTCGCTCCGGCAGATCTACAGTCCGGAGCTCGAAGAGGAAATCTTCGCGCTGGTGGAGGAGGCCGGCCTGGATCCCACGCTGCTCCATTTCGAGATCACCGAGAACACCCTCATCGAGCATCCCCGTCAGGTGACCAAGATCCTCCTGCGCCTGAAACGGCGGGGATTCAAGGTGGCGATCGACGATTTCGGGACCGGGTACTCCTCACTGGCCGCCCTGCAGAGCCTTCCGGTCGACCTGATCAAGATCGACCAGGTCTTCGTCAGCCGGATGTGCGAGACGGACCGGGCGCGCGAGATCGTCGCGACGATCGTCGGGCTCGCCCGGGCGCTCGGCCACGAGTCCATCGCCGAAGGGATCGAATCCGCGGGGCAGCTCCGGGAGCTCCGCCGGATGCGCTGCACCCTCGGCCAGGGCCACATCTTCTCGCCCGCGCTCGAAGGGGATTCGGTCGAGAGCGAGATCCTGGCCCGCTACTATCCCGACCTCCCCAAGTCCCCCAGGCGCGAGGCCGGCCAGCGCCGGGCCCGCTGAGGCGAACCCCGGCGCGCCGCGGGGACCGTCGCCCCGGGCGGGCTCAGCGGCCGCCGACTCGCTTCTCGTAGGCCTCGCTCGCCTCCTCCTGCTGGAGGAGGAAGCTCAGCTCGTCGAGGCCGTTCAGCAGGCAGTAGCGCGGGAACGGCTCGATCGGGAAGGTCGCGCTCGTTCCGTCGGCCAGCGTGATGGTGCGGGACTCGAGATCGATCGACACCGTGGGAGGCGGTCCGGACGATGGGGGGACCCCCGCGGCCGCCACCATCTTCTTGTGAAAGGCCGGCTCGACGGCGATCGGCAGGATGCCGTTCTTCAGACAGTTGTTCCGGAAGATCGACGCGAACGACGTGCTGACCACCGCGCGGAAGCCGAAATCGGCCAGCGCCCAGGGGGCGTGCTCGCGCGACGAGCCGCAGCCGAAGTTGTCTCCCGCCACGAGGACGCGCGCCGCGGCCGCCTCCGGCCGGTTGATCACGAACTCGGGGCGGGGCGAGCCGTCCTCGGCGTAGCGCCAGTTGGCGAACAGGTGCCGGCCCAGGCCGGCCTTCCCGGTGACCTTCAGGAAGCGCGCCGGGATGATGATGTCCGTGTCGATGTTGTCGATCGGCAGGACCACGTAGGTCGACGCGATGGTGCGGATCATTCGACCAGCTCGCGCGCGTCGGCGATTGTGCCGGCCACCGCGCTGGCCGCGGCGGTGAGCGGGCTCGCCAGGAAGGTCCGGCCCCCCTTCCCCTGCCGCCCCTCGAAGTTGCGGTTGCTGGTGCTGACGGCGTACTGCCCGGGGAGGATCTGATCGCCGTTCATGGCGATGCACATCGAGCAGCCCGCCTCGCGCCACTCCCCGCCCGCCTCGCGGAACACCCGGTCGAGCCCCTCCGCCTCGGCCTGCCGCTTGACGGATTGAGAGCCCGGCACGACGAGCAGCCGCACGTTGGCGGCGACCTTCCGGCCGCGCAGCAGGGACGCCGCCTGGCGCAGGTCGCTCAGCCGGGCGTTGGTGCAGGAGCCGATAAACACGACGTCGATCCGATGCCCCAGCAGGCGCTGCCCCGGGCGGAGCCCCATGTAGCCGAGCGCCCGCTCCATCGAGGCCTCTCCGTCCGACGGCGGCACCTCCCCGCGGATCGGCACCGCCATCCCGGGGTTGGTGCCGTAGGTGATCATCGGCTCGAGCCGCGAGGCGTCGAGCGTGACCGCGCGATCGTGCGCCGCACCGTCGTCGGTCGGCAGGCGCCTCCAGTCTTCGAGCGCCCGCTCCCACGCCTTCCCCTGCGGGGCGTGCGGCCGGCCCGCCAGGTACTCGAACGTCGTGTCGTCCGGTGCGATCATGCCGGCGCGCGCCCCCGCCTCGATCGACATGTTGCAGACCGTCATCCGCTCTTCCATCGACAGCGCCCGGATCGCCGGCCCGGCGTACTCGATCACGTGGCCCGTCCCGCCCCCGACACCGATCTTCGCGATGATCCCCAGGATGAGATCCTTCGCCGTCACCCCGGGATGCAGCCTCCCCTCCGCCCGGATCAGCAGCGTCGACGGCCGGTCCTGCAGCAGGCACTGGGTCATCAGGACGTGCGCCACCTCGGTCGTGCCGATGCCGAACGCCAGCGCCCCGAACGCGCCGTGGGTCGACGTGTGGCTGTCGCCGCAGACGATCGTCGCTCCCGGCTGGGTCAGCCCCAGCTCCGGCCCGATGACGTGCACGATCCCCTGCCGCTCGCTCCCGAGGGCGAAGAGCGGAATGCCGAACTCCCGGCAGTTCGTCTCGAGCTGCGCGATCTGCACCGCCGCCTCGGGGTCGGTCACCGGGATCCTCCCGTCCGCCCCGCGCGGCGTGGTCGGCGTCGAGTGGTCCATCGTGGCGACCGTGCGCTCCGGCCGCCGAACCTTTAGCCCGCGCTCGCGCAGCATCGCGAACGCCTGGGGCGAGGTCACCTCGTGGACGAGGTGCAGGTCGACGTACAGGACGGCCGGCGTGTCGGGGGTTTCGGGGCGCACCTGGTGGGCGTCCCAGATCGTGTCGAACAGCGTGCGGGGCATGGGCTGGAGGCTCCGGAAAGGCCGATTCTAGCGCGGTTTGGGGGCGGCACGGGAGATCGCCCCGAAGGGGGGCCGTCGGCCCGGCTCAGCCGTTGAACTTGTACCCCTGCCCGTGGACCGTGACGAGATAGCGCGGCTGCGCCGCCTTGTCCTCGATCTTCTTGCGCAGCTTGGCCACGTGCATGTCGACGGTGCGGGTCAAGGGGGCGGAGTCGTAGTCCCACACGGCGTCGAGCAGCTGGTCGCGGGAGACAACCTCCCCGCGGTGCTCGACGAAGTACTGCAGCAGCCTGATCTCGCGCGCCGACAGGTCGAGGAGCTTGCCGTTCCGGCGCACCTCGCCGCGCTTGAAATCCGCCTTGACACGGCCGAACTCGAACGACTCGATCTGCGGGGTCCGCCCCGCCGCGCGGCGCAGCACGGCCTCGACGCGCGCCATCAGCTCCAGGAACCCGAACGGCTTGGTCACGTAGTCGTCGGCGCCGAGCTTCAGGCCCAGCACCTTGTCGATCTCCTGCCCGCGCGCGGTCAGCATGATGATCGGGACGGTGTTCCCCTCCTTGCGGATCTCGCGGCAGACGTCGAGGCCGCTCATCTTCGGCAGCATGACGTCGAGGACGATCAGGTCCGGCGCGACCTCTGTGGCCATCTTCAGCCCCGCCGCGCCGTCGCGCGCCAGCGACACCGTGTACTTCTCGTACTCGAACCCGTCCTTGAGGGCGGCCGCCATCGAGTCGTCGTCCTCGACGATCAGGACCCTGGGCACGCGGCCTCCTCTCCCCCGGAGTGTGTCCGAGGCAGCCGGATGAAGAACGTCGTCCCCGCCCCGGGCTCGCTTTCGACCGAGACGCTCCCGCCGTGCACCCCGACGATGTGACGCACGATCGACAGGCCGAGCCCGCTCCCCTTCACCTCGTGCACCAGGGCGGTCCCGACGCGGTGGAACCTGTCGAATATCTTGTCCTGCTCGGCGCGGGCGATGCCGATCCCGTGATCGCGGACCGACAGCACGAGGGACTCCTTCTCCCGGGCGAGGCGCACCTCGATCTCCCGCGAGTCGCCGGAGTACTTGACCGCGTTGTCGAGCAGGTTGTGCAGCGCCTGGCCGATCGCCTCCGCGTCGATCGACACGCCGGGCATCGGCTGGTCCATCCCCTCGAGCGCGACCTTGAAGCCGTTGTGACGCAGGTGCGCGTCGAAGGACTTGACGGTCGCGGCCACGACCTCCCGCAGGTCGGCGGTGACGAACCGGTAGTCCTTGCGCCCCGACTCGATGCGCGAGAAATCCAGGATGTTGTCGATCAGGCGGGACAGCCGCCGGCTCTCCCCCTCGATGTACTCGCCGTACTCCTGCACCTTCTCCTGGGACTGCACCCGGCCGAGCCGCAGGAGCTCGGCGAAGACGCGGATCGACGCCAGGGGGGTCCGCAGCTCGTGCGACACGTTCGAGACGAAATCGGACTTCATCTCGGACAGCCGCACCGCCCGGTCGGCCGCCCGCAGGGCCATGATGACCCCGCCCATCAGGACGGCGGCGAGGACGGCCGACAGGGCGACGTTGTACATGAAGTTGGCGCGGGCCCACTGCTCGGGGGACGTGCCCGGGCCCTGCAGGCTCATCGTCCAGTCGGTGAACACGAACGGGAAACGGGCCGTCGCCGTCCTGCCGTCCCTCCCGGACAAGCCGCCCTGCCCCGGCCCGCCCGCGGCGGTCGGGTCGCCGTCCGCCGGGCCGTCCCCCGTTTTCAGGACCGCCTCCCCGGAGGCGTTGCGCACCGTCACGGACAGGCCGTGGCTCCCGGGGAAGAAGGCGGGCAGGGCCTTCGCCACGACCGAGGGCAGAAGGCTCTCCCGGAAGTAGGTCTCGTCCAGGATCATGCCGGCCACGCCGACCACGCGGGACTCGTCGTCGGTGATCGGGTTCAGGATGAGCCGGTATTCCGGCGTGCGCTCGTCCACCTTCAGCGCCTGGGGCCCCAGGCCGCTGCGCCGGTAGCTCTGGATCTGCAGGGGGGCGCAGGCCACGATGATCGCCAGGGCCTCGTCCGAGGCCGGCAGCGGATCGAGCCCGGCGTGCTCGGGATCGAAGACGTAGAAATTGCCGAACCGGTCGCGCGTGTAGTCCACCAGGAACAGCGCGCCGACCCCCTCGACCGGCTTCTTCTTCCAGAAATACGCCGCCTCCTCCAGGCGGTGCTCGGTGAACAGCGACGCGGGGAGGTTCAGGGCGCGCTCGGCGGTGGAGCGGTAGAAGTACTGGACCTCCGTGCCGATGGCCTCGAGGTAGTTGCTGTGTGCCGCCTTCTGGGCGAGGGCCGACACCTGCTTCAGGCGAGCCAGCCAGGTGTACTGCAGCCCCAGCAGGATGATCAGGGGCGCGAGGACGGCGAGGAAGCCGGCCCACAGGGTGTGTCTCTTCACGAACGCCGCCAGCCTGCCCACCGTCGCGCCCCCGCCGCCAGGAGAGGGGTCAATATACCGCGGGCCGGCCGGCTCCACACGCCTGCGGGACATCGTTTACATCTGTTGACATCTTAGACAGTTTTTTACCGCCCGCTTGGCGACATTTACACGCCCTCCCCGTACACTTCAGGCCGGTTCGATCAGGAATCGTGAAGTACGGACTGGCCCGGCGCCGATGGAGCAGGTTTCCCAAATGAGCGTTTCCCCCAATTCCGAACCCCACCCCACAAGCAGTCGGCAACCATCGGCCGCCGGACAGTCCGAGTCACGCACCCCCCCTTTTCCCGTGGAGGACCGTAGCATGCGCCGTCATGTGTTGCTGTTGATCCTCGTGATCGCGGTCGTCGCCGTCCTTCCGGCCTTTGCCGGGGGCGATCACAGCAAGTGCAAGTACGCCACGCAGGACTGCCTCGACCACATGGCCACCAAGATGAAGAACAGCGGCTGGGTGGGCGTGGAGCTCGACACCGACGTGCCCCAGGGGTACGCGGTCACGAAGATCTTCCCCGGCAGTCCGGCCGAAGCGGCGGGCATCCAGGCGGGGGACATTCTCGTGGCGCTCAACGGTGTCGCCATTACTCACGACAACGAAGAAGCCCTGATGAAGGCCCGCAAGGAGTGGAAGCCGGGCCAGAACGTGACCTACACCATCAAGCGGAACGGCAGCGAGCGGGAGGTTCCGTTGACGCTCGCGACCTGGCCGGCCGATGCGCTGGCGAAGGTCATCGGCGAGCACATGCTCGAGCACGCCGGCAACGGTGAGGTCGCTTCGAAGTAAAGGACGAGCTTTCAGGTACCCCGGCAGGGGGTGGGGCCGGCGGATCGTCCGCCGGCCCTTTTTTTCGCCGCCCCCCTACCGGGCTTTTTCCTGCACGCGGGTCCGGGTCGCCGCCGCGAAGGCTGAAACGGCGAGGACGTAGCACGCGCATCCCGACCAGAACGCCGCCGCAATCCCGAACGACAGCGCCGTCGCCGTGGCCAGGACCGAGGCGCACACCGAGGCCGCGCCGTTCACTCCCCAGTACCAGGGCGCCATCCCGGGGAAGCGCCCTCCCGCCGCGCTCATTCCGGCCGGGAACGCCATGCCCATGAAAAAGCCGATCGGCAGGAGCAGCGCCGTCGACACCAGGATCCGCACCGGCGTCCCGGAGGCGGCGAACGCCCCGATCACCCGCGGCGTCGCCCACCCGAAGATCAGGAGGACGCCGGGCAGGATCGCCAGCGGACCGATTCCCCTGCCGCCCCCCGGGACCGCCGCGGACCGCGTCGCCAGGCTGCCCGCTCCGCCGGCGAGAAGCAGCGAGAACAGGACGACCGACAGCCCGTAGGTCGGGTGTCCGAGAAAGACGATCAGCCGCTGCACCTGCGAGATCTCCACCAGCATGAACCCGAACCCGATGCAGGCGAAGTACAGGAGCCACGGGACGGCGCCGCGCCGGTCCTCCCGCCGCACCGCCAGGACGATCGCAACGCCCAGGACGGCGAGCGTGAGCGTCACGACGCAGGCTAGCAGGGCGCAGAGCAGGATGACCGCCCTCAGGTTCCCGCCGATCGACCCGGGCTCCTCCGGGCTCCCGCTCCCCGAGCGCATCGCCGCGAGGTGCCGGAAGGCGTCCGAGAGCCTCAGCATGTTGAAGAAGAACGGCGTGTCGTCCGTGGGAGGGTCCACGCGCAGCGGGAGCCCGTCGCCTATCACCCTGGGGCCGGCGGCCGACGCGACCTGCGCGAAGATCGGGTCGGCCGTCGTTCCCGGGGCCAGGACCACCTCGAACTTCAAGGCGCCCGCCGTCGCATCGAGGGCGGCCAGATCCTGGGGCGAGAACGGATCGGGGCTGACCAGGAGGGTGCCGACGCTCTTCGCCGAGGTCCGGTGCCGGGCCAGCAGGATGTGCCGGCGGACGTCGTCGACGCCGCGCCGGCGGAGGGCCTCCCCCGCCAGGGCGGTGAGCCGGTACATTTCCGCCGGCCGCCCCGAAAAGTAGAACCACGAGAAGGCCAGGACGCCGCGCGGCGCCAAGTGGTCCAGGAAGACCTTCCAGGCCTCAAGCGTGTAGATCGAGTTCTCCGTCAGGACGAACGCGCCCGCCGCGGTCGCGGCGGAGGTGTCGATGAGGGACGCCTGGATGATGTCGTACCGCCCGCTCTGCCGCGCCACGTAGCTGCGCGCCTCGTCGTTGACCAGCAGGACCCTGGGGTTCCGCTCGAGATGCCCCGTGAACTCCCCGAACCGGACCGTGACGGCGCGGAGGATCTCCTCGTTGATCTCGACGCCGACCACCGAGCGCTGGCCGAAGACCAGGGCCGCCAGGATGTCCCGGCCGCCCCCCGCCCCGATCACCAGCACCCGGGCGTCCGGCCTGAGGACGTGCGGCAGGCTGGTGATGTCGTAGCGCAGGTGGTCGACCGCCTCCAGGTCCCCGTCGAAGCCCGTCAGGACCGTCGACGCCCCGCCGTCGATGTCCAGGATCAGCTGGCGCACGTCGTGCCGGGGCCTGTAGACCTGGCTCAGCCCCCAGCCGAGCGGGCTCTGGGTCGGCGAGGGGCGCACGCGGATGCGCGAGAAGGAGTTCCATGCCTCGTACAGCGGGCGCTCCTCGACGGTCCCCTTGACGGACCTCAGGCGGACGATGGGGCGCTGGTTCCACACGAGGACGGTGTGGACCGCCGTGACGCCCGACAGCACGGCGGCCATCGCGATCGCCGCCCGCACGAGCCGCGTGTCGCCCGCCTCGAGCGCGAAGCCGATCGCCCCGGCCGCCGCGATCGCGGCCGCGCCGATCACGGCGGTCGGCCCGTCGGTGATCTTCAGGAAGTAGATGACCGCCACGCAGGCGATCGCCGCCCCCGCGAGGTCGGCGGCGTACAGCCGCCCCACCTGCCGCGGGAATCGCGTCAGGGCCAGGCAGACGCAGACCCCGCTGCACGCGAACGGCACGGTCGCCAGAAGGAAGATGGCCGCGTTCCCGAGAAGCGCGCCGGCCGTGAGATCGGTGGCGAAGGGGATCCGGACCTGCACCAGGAAGCCCAGCCCGAGCGTCAAGGCGAACAGGAGCGCCGAGAGGGCCAGGTGGCGTCGCGTCCGCTCCTCGGTGAACGTGCCGCCGAACACGCCGACGGCGACGGCCCCCAGGGTCATCCCGAGCATCGCGATCGAGATGGCGAGGAACGCGAAGTGGTACCAGGTCGCCACGCTGAAGATGCGGGTCAGCAGGATCTCGTCGAGCAGGGTGGCGAGGGTGACCAGGAACAGGCCGGCGTACGTGCCCCGGCCCGCGACGAGGCCCGCCGATGGCGCCGCTACCACTCGATGTGCTCGAACGGCTTCGCGGGCGGAACCTCGAGGCGCCAACCGAAGGCCTCCAGCGCCTCCCGGGCCGCCCGTCTCAGGCGCGTCCACTCGCGGCGGCTCACAAGGGCGCGGGCGGTCCACAGGTGGGCGTTCTCCTGGCCCGACATGCGGTCCAGGAGCCCGTCCACCGCCTGAAGGGCCCGGCGCTGCGCCGGCGACATGCGGACCGCCCCGCCGGCCGTCACGGCCCGCAGCTCCTGATCGAAATGCAGGGCGAACTCATCCGGCCCGCCCGTGAAGGACGGCAGGAGGCCTTTCTGCGCCTCGGCGGGCAGGGCGAGGGCCCGCAGCGCGTCCCGCAGGCGCGCCACAGGACCGTCCTCGGGTTCGGGCCGGGGTTCCGGCTTGCGAGGCCTCTTCATGTCAGGGAAGGCTCCAGGGCTCTCCGCGCGAAGTTTCGGGTTAATATACGTCGGCCTCAGACACTCCGGACCCGCCGACCCGCAGTAAAAGGCGAGCGACTCGACGCAGTGAACCCTTAGTGTGGGAGTGGCTCTCATGAAGAATGCCCTTGTGCTGGCGCTCGCCGTGACCCTGGCGGCCGCGGGCTGCTCGAAGACATCGCAGACACCCGCAGTCGATCTCAAGACGGAAGACCAGAAGACCCTGTACGCCCTCGGCCTGGTCATGAGCGAGAACCTGAACCCCTTCGGCCTGAACGAGGCGGAGGTCGAGATCGTCAAGGCGGGCTTCACCGACGGCGCCCTGAAGCGGACCCGCCAGGTCGACCTGGCGGTCTACGGCCCGAAGCTCCGGGACCTGGCGCAGGCCCGCTCGACCGCCGGGGCCGCCGCCGAGAAGACGTCGGGAGGGGAGTTCCTGTCCAAGGCGGCCCTCGAGAAGGGGGCGGTGAAGACTCCGGCCGGCTTCGTGATCCAGGAGATCAAGGCCGGCACCGGCGCGTCGCCGACGCAGGCGGACACGGTGAAGGTGCACTACAAGGGGACCCTGATCGATGGGACCGTGTTCGACTCCTCGATCGACCGCGGCGAGCCGGCCGTCTTCCCGCTGGCGAACGTGATCCCCTGCTGGGGGCAGGGGGTGCAGATGATGAAGGTGGGGGGCAAGAGCCGGCTGGTCTGCCCGCCCGAGCTCGCCTACGGCGACCGCGGTGCGCCGCCGCACATCAAGCCGGGGGCGACCCTCAACTTCGAGGTCGAGCTCCTCGAGATCGTCAAGCCCTAGCAGGCTGCCCGGATACTCGGACAGGCTCCTACGGTCGCGCGGACGGCGTCGCGGCCCGCGACAGGTCCGCGAGGAGCGCCCGCGGCGAGACCGGACGGCCGAGAAAGTCCTCGATCACCTGGCGGGACGTCCGCTCCAGGCCGAAGCGGTAGAGGCGCTCCGACATCCAGGCGTACCAGGTGGGATCCCCTTCCGTGAACGGGCCGTGCAGCTCGCGCGCGCGATCGCGCAGGTCGGCGACCATGATCGCGCCGACCGCATAGTTCAGCATGTAGCCGGGAAGGTTGATGAGCTGCCCGCGCACCGCCCACCAGGACAGCTCGGGGTGCGGCCGGATCCGGAAGTACCGCCCGGTGATCTCCGTCCAGACGGCGTTCGGGTCGGCCTCCGGGTTCCGGTGCATGCGGATCTCGAAGAGCGACCAGGCCACGTCCATGACGATGCCGGCGTACTTGGCCCTCAGCGAGTCGGCCAGGGACACGGACGTCCCCAGGTACTTCCGCTGCCACGCCGGCTCGAAGATCTCGAGCGCCGCCACGTCGGCGATCCCCTCGGTGAACAGGTCGCTGTCCGGCCAGTCCATGAACGCCGGCCGCGTCCGGATCGCCGCGATGTGCACGGCGTGCCCCGTCTCGTGCAGGAGCTCGTTCAGGTTGTCCAGGCTGCCGATGCGGTACGACGCGAAGACCCAGGGCTCGCCCGGGGCCCAGGCGGGTCCCTCGAGGTGCGGCCGCGCCCCGAAGGTGGTGAAGGCCACCGGGTCCTTCCCTTCCCGCGGATCGAGATCGTACCGGACGCCGAGCGCCCCGACGTCCGCCCCCAGGTCGGCGTAGAACCGGTCGTTCACCGGCTTCAGGATCTCTCTCGTCACCACGGAGCGCAGCCCGCGGCTGGCCTTCCCCGCCTCGTACGCGAAGTCCCACGGCTCGATCGGCCGGTCGGGCGTGATGGAGCGCCACGCCTCGAGGACCGAGGTCAGCCACCCCTCGACGGCGGCGGGATCGATCCCCAGGTTCCCCGCCCCCGCCTCGACCGGGTTCCTGTCCGCCGCCCTCTTCGCCGCGCTCAGCCGGATCAGCTGGCGGTACGGGCTGGCTGGGCCGTCGTCGCCGTTGATGGAGGTCCAGACCGGGGCCATGGCCAGGAACAGCCTCTTCCGGCGCGCGGGCTCGTCGGTGACCGGCAGCATGCTGAAGACCGTCAGCCGGTCCAGCGTCTGGTCCTCGAACGGCAGGCGGCGCGCCGCCTTGCCGAAGCAGGCGTACATCCGGTCGGACAGCGCCGACATTCCGTCCGGTCCCTGCGCCACCGCCTTCGCGTCGTAGACGCAGCCGGGCTCCTCCGGGACCGGAGTGGCGGACGGGTCGGCGAGGGGCTTCACCCCGTCCGCCGGCGCCTTTCCGGGGACCCCCTTCTCCTCTTCGAGGTCCTTCTCGAAGGTCCGGCGGATCACCTCGAGCGCCCGGCCGTCCTCGGCGCTCAGCCCCTTGGCCGGCACACGGGCCAGGGCATCCCCGAGACGCGCCCGCGCCTGGTTGTAGTGCACCACGGCCTCGTCGAGCGGGATGCCGTGCGACGTGACCGACTCTCCCCTCGCCCGTGTCACCTCGATCTGGTCCTTGTCGTGGCGCGCGTCCTGGTAGGCGGCCTCGATCGTGTCGAGCCCCTTCCCGGGCCCGGCGGCGCAACCCGGAAGGGCGAGCAGCAGGACGAGCGCGGCGAGGTTCGAGAGGCGGGATCCATCGGTGCGGGCCACGGTCCGGATGGTATCACCATGCGCTATCATGCGCCCCTCATGGACATCGCCATCCGATGCCGCGATCTGCGCAAGGTCTACGACGCCAAGCCCCCGGTCGAGGCGGTGGCCGGGCTCGACCTCGAGGTGCGATCGGGAGAGTGCTTCGGGCTCCTGGGGCCGAACGGTGCCGGCAAGACGACGACCGTCGAGATCCTCGAGGGGATCCTCGATCCGACCGGCGGGGACGTGGAGGTGCTGGGGCTGCGCTGGGGCGGGGACCACGCCGGCCTGCGCGAGCGGATCGGCGTGTCGCTGCAGGAGACCCGCCTCAACGACAAGCTGACCGTCGAGGAGACCCTGGAGCTGTTCAGTTCGTTCTACAGAAAAGGCCGCCCGGCCCCCCAGGTGATGGAGGAGTTCGGGCTCACGGAAAAGCGCAAGGCCTGGGTGATGAAGCTCTCGGGAGGGCAGCGGCAGAGACTGGCGGTCGCCTGCGCCCTGGTGGGCGATCCGGATCTGCTCTTCCTCGACGAGCCGACGACCGGCCTCGACCCGCAGTCGCGGCGCTCGCTCTGGGAGATCATCCGCGACCTGCGCAAGCGCGGTCGGACGATTCTCCTGACGACCCATTACATGGACGAGGCGGAGAAGCTGTGCGACCGGGTGGCGGTGGTGGACCACGGCAAGGTGATCGCCCAGGGAACGCCCGCCGAGCTGATCGCCTCCCTGCACGGTGAGCACGTGGTCGAGTTCGCCGTGAACGGCGACGCCGGGACGCCGGCGCCCCCCCTCGATCCCCAGGGCCTTCTCGACGTCTCCTCCGTCAAGTCGGCGCGCGCCGAGTCGGGGAGCATCCTGCTGACGGTGGACCAGCCGCACGTCGCCATTCCGGCCCTGCTCGCCCGGCTCGGGCGCGACGGGCACACCCTGTCCCGTCTCACGACCCGTCACGCCAGCCTGGAAGACGTCTTCGTGGCCCTCACCGGCCGGCACCTGCGCGATGAGTAGCCTGCGATGAGAGGCCGCCACCCGTTTCTCCTCCTGGTCCTGGCCCGCATGCGCGAGCTGATGCGCGAGCCGGAGGTGGTCTTCTGGGTGTTCATCTTCCCGATCCTGCTGGCGATCGGGCTGGGGATCGCCTTCCGCAACAAGCAGCCCGACCAGGTCGTCGTGGCGGTCGTCGAGGCGGACGGCTCCGGACCGATCGTCGCCGCCCTCTCCCCCGCCAACGGATTCGTGGCCGAGACGGTGTCGGCGGACGAGGCGGCCAAGCGCCTGCGCCTCGGCAAGGTCGCCCTCGTGGTCGTGCCGGGGGCCGAGTACGAGTACCGCTACGACCCGACGCGCCCCGACAGCGTGATGGCGCGGCACCTTGTCGACGACGCGCTGCAGCGCGCCGCCGGCCGGATCGATCCGGTGAAGGGGCGGGAAACCCTGGTCACCGAGCCCGGCGCCCGCTACATCGACTTTCTCATCCCGGGGCTTCTCGGGATGAACATCATGAGCGGCGGGATGTGGGGGGTGGGGTTCCTGCTCGTCGACATGCGCACCCGCAAGCTCCTGAAGCGTCTCATCGCCACGCCGATGAAGCGCACCGATTTTCTCGGCGCCATCATGACCAGCCGCATCATCCTGGTCCTCACCGAGATGACGCTCCTCCTGATCTTCGGCCGGCTCATCTTCCACCTGGTGGTGCAGGGCTCCCTGTGGACCGTGATCGTGCTCGCGGTCCTCGGCGCGTTCGTGTTCGCGGGGCTCGGCCTGCTGGTCGCCTCCCGCACCGCCCGGATCGAGACGGCCTCCGGGCTGATGAACATCGTCATGCTTCCCATGTTCGTCTTCTCGGGGATCTTCTTCTCGTCGGACCGCTTTCCCGCCGCCATCCAGCCGTTCGTCAAGGCGCTCCCTCTCACCGCGCTCAACGACGCCCTGCGCGCCGCGATCCTCGAAGGGGCGGACCTGGCCTCGCAGGCCGGGCGCATCCTGATCATGCTGGTGTGGGGGGTGGTCGCCTTCGTCGTGGCCCTCCGGCTCTTCCGCTGGAATTAGGATAAAATCGCGTCCCCACACGCCCGAAGGGAGAGACCACGATGACCACGACCCGCCGTGTCGTCCCGCTCAGCCTCGCCCTGCTCGCCCTGGCGATCACACCTTTGCCGGCGGCGCGGACCCAGAAGCCGCCCCTCCACGCGGCGCACTGGATCGCCATCACCGGCAAGCCCCTGGGGGCGACGGCCGGGGCGATGATGTTCCAGAAGGGGGGGAACGCCGTGGACGCCGCCTGCGCCATGCTCGGCGCCGTGACGACGATGTGGGACGTCCTGTCGTGGGGAGGCGAGACGCAGGCCCTCATCTACCATCCCGGTCTCAAGAAAGTCATCGGGATCGACGCGCTCGGCGTCGCGCCGACCGGCGCCACCGCCGAGTTCTACCGGGCGAAGGGGATGCGCTACCCGCCGGAGTACGGGACGCTGTCGGCGATCACGCCGGGCACCCCGGGCGGGCTCATGACCATGCTCGCCGAATACGGCACGCTGTCGCTCGGCGAGGTCCTGGCGCCGGCGATCCAGATGGCCGACGGGTACCCGATCGAGGCGGAGACGGCGAACAGCATCGAAAAGAACAAGGACGAGATCAAGAAATGGAAGTACTCCAGCGAGGTGTTCCTGCCGCACGCGGGCGCGTCGCGCGAGGCGCCCGAGGCGGGCGAGATCTTCGTGCAGAAGGACCTCGCCGCGACGCTGCGCCGGCTGGTCGAGGCGGAGGCCGACGCGCTCAAGGGCGGCAAGGGCCGCAAGGAGGCGATCTACGCCGCCTACGATCGGTTCTACAAGGGGGACATCGCGCGCGAGCTCGTGCGCGGAGTCCAGGAGGAGGGGGGCCTCATCACGCTGCAGGACCTGGCCGACTGGAAGGTGAAGATCGAGGAGCCCCTGAGCACCGACTACAAGGGGATCACGGTCTACAAGCTGCCGATCTGGCAGCAGGGCCCGGTGATGCTGCAGGCGCTCAACATCCTGGAGAACGCCGACCTCAAGGGGATGGGTTACAACTCGACGAAGTACATCCATGCCCTGTACCAGACGATGAACCTCGCCTTCGCCGACCGTGACTTCTATTACGGCGACCCGTACTTCCCTCCCGAGGAGCCGGTGAAGGGGCTCCTCTCCAAGGAGTACGCCAAGGCGCGCTACGCCCAGATCAACTGGTCCGCCAACAACCCGAAGGTGAAGCCGGGCGACCCGTATCCCCACCAGGGGGGCACGAACCCGTTCGCCGATCTCCTGTCGCACTGGACCGTGAAGCCCGGGCCCGACGCGGCCGCCGCCCCGCGCCCCCAGCCGGCCGGGCGGCGATCCGCCGCCCATTTCGGCGAGCAGTTCTTCCGGGGCACCACCTCGATCGAGGCGGCCGACGAGGCCGGCTGGGTCGTGTCCGTGACCCCCAGCGGCGGCTGGATCCCGGCGGTCGTCGCCGGCCGCACCGGCGTCGGCCTCAGCCAGAGGGCGCAGATGTTCGTCACGCGCGCCGAGGACGGGCCGTACAACGTGATCGAGCCCGGGAAGCGGCCGCGCGTCACGCTCACTCCGACGCTGGCGCTCAAGGAGGGGCTCCCCTGGCTGGCGATGGCGGTGCAGGGGGGGGATTCGCAGGACCAGAACCTCCTGCAGTTCTTCCTGAACATCGTCGAGTTCGGCATGACGCCGCAGCAGGCGTCCGAGGCGCCGAACATCAACAGCGAGCAGATGCGCTCGTCGTTCGGGGACCATGGCGCAAGCCCCGGCCACATCCTGGTCGCGACCTCGACCCCGGCGGGCGTGAAGGCCGCGCTCGTGCGCATGGGCTACACGATCGAGACGACCGAGCGCACGTCGGGCCCCATCAACGGCGTCCTCTTCGACCGCAAGCACGGCACGATGTGGGGCGCCTCGAGCAACCACGGCGAGGACTACGGCATCGCGTGGTGAGGAAAGCCGGATCTGTGGCGCGATCCCTGTCCCGCTCAATCCTGCTTCTGGCGCTCGGCGCGTCGGTCGCCGCCGCGACCCCGTCCGCCACGCCGGCCCAGGACGATCCGCACGCCGCCTGCGCGGCCCCGCCGTCGTACGTCCCGGCCGATCTGCTCGAACGGCCGCTGCCGCTGCGGAAAGGGATCGGCAACTCGCACGAGGCGGTCACCACGAAATCGCCCGAGGCGGCGGCCTACTTCGACCAGGGGCTCAACTATCTCGAGTCGTACGTCTGGATCGAGGCGGCGCGATCGTTCCACCAGGCGCTCCGGCTCGACCCGGCCCTGGCGATGGCCCACGTCGGATTGAGCCGGGTCTTCTCCGGCCTCGACAATCCCGAGGCGGCCCGGCGCGCCTTCGAGAAGGCGAAGGCGCTCGCGCCCGGCGCCTCCGAGCACGAGCGCCGGCTCATCGACATCCGCGAGAAGCAGCTCGCCGCGATGGAAGAGATCGACAGCCCGGCGAAGCTCCTGGCCTACAGGAAGGCGATCGACGACGCCCTGGCCGCCGATTTCAACAGCCCGCAGCTCTGGCTCCTGCGCGGCAACGCCGAGGAGGCCAACGCGACCGGCCGGGGCCAGCGCGGCACCTCGGGGTCGATCGCGTTCTACGAGCGGGCCCTGAGCCTCGCCCCGGACTACGCCTCGGCCCATCATTTTCTCGTGCATTCCTACGAGACGATCGGGCGGATCGACCAGGCCCTGGTGCACGGCGAGGCCTACGCGCGCCTCTCCCCCGCCATCCCGCACGCCGCGCACATGTGGGGGCACGACCTGAGACGGGTCGGTCGGATCGACGAGGCGATCGTCCAGTTCAAGAAAACCGACGCCCTCGAGCGCGCCTACTACGACGCCGAACGGATCGATCCATCCTTCGACTGGCACCACGGGCACAACCTCGACCTCCTCGCCACGTGCTACGAGCACAAGGGGCAGATGCGGCTCGCCGAAAAGACCATGCGCGAGGCGACCGCCCTCGCGCCGGTGGACGCCTATCGCGCCTTCAACATGCGGGAGCTCCCGAGCTTCCTGATCCACCGCGCCCGCTACGCCGAGGCGCTCGAGGCGGCGCGCTCCCTGACGCGCACGGCGTACCCGCAGTCGCGCACCGTCGGCCAGGCCCTCGCGGGGCAGGCGCTCATCGGGCTCGGGCGCCTCGACGAGGCGGCCGCGGCGCTCGAGGCGGCGCGCCGTGAGCTCGAGGCGGTGCCGATCAGCACGCCCGGGATCGTGCCGCGCCGGTCCGCCGTCGAGCCCTGGGTCGAGTCGCTCCGGGGCGAGCTCCTGCTCAGGACCGGAAAGGGGGCCGAGGGCCGGACGATCCTCAAGGACGTGCAGCGGGCGTTTCGCGCCATCCCGGGCCCCGATGCGTGGAGCCAGGGGCTCTTCCGGCTCGAATCGATCGCGCGGAGCGCCGTCGAGGCCGGCGACTGGGACCTGGCGGAGCACACCGCGGGGCAGATGCTCGACCACGACGCGGCGTACGGCGGAAGCCACTACGTGATGGCCCAGGTCCTGCGCCACAAGGGGGACCCGGCCGGCGCGGACCGGGAGCTGAAGGCGGCGCGGGGGTTCTGGCGCGACGCCGATCCCGATCTCCCCGAGATGGCCCGAACCTCCGGGTCGCCGGGGCGGTAACTTCAAGTATCTCGCCGAGTACGTCCCCTGCGATCGGCCCGAGCTGTGGTCCGACGCGGAGCTCGAACGGCCGCACCCGCCTTGCGGACCCGTTCTTTGACCTTGCCTCTGGATGCCGACACGCCGTGGGCCGCCTCGAGGCGCTGCGCGACGACCTCCCATGAAAGGCCGGTGTCGAGCCGGACGCCGACCCAGCCCTGCGGACCGACGTACGGCGGCACGAAGAAGTGCACGGGCTCCGCGGCGACCAGCGCCTCCTGGGCGACCGGCGGTGCGTTGCACCAGACCGCGAGCCGCCCGTCGCCGTGATGATTGTCCACGAACATGGCGAACAGCCGCCCCCCCACCCGGAACGTCGGAGCGCCCCAGGCCTCCTTCTCGTGCGTGTCCGGCAGGGCGAGGCAGATCGTCCGGACGCGCGCCAGCGCGGCCCCCTCCCCTGAAGGGGCGCCCCGCCCGGAACCATCCGTCTTCGACCGCTTCCTCGCGCTCATGCTTCAGACCGCTTCTGGTATACCATGACGTCGTCCTGCCGTGTATTCCCCCTCCCCACCTGCCTGGGAAGGGCCCTTCGAATTCAGGCCACGAGTCCCCCATGACCGACCTTCGCAGGATGTTCGTCGCCGCGTGCGCGGCGATCGGTTCCTTCGTGCTTTCGAATCCTCAGGCCGCGGCGCCGGACCCGCTCGACGCCGAGATCGCGCGCTGGTCCGCCTACCAGAGCGGCATGACGTCCACGGACGAGATGTGGACGCAGGTCAAGGAGGCCACCGGTCCCGCCATGGCGCGCACCGAGGAGGCCCTGCGCGACGGCCGGCGGCTCCTGGCGCTGCAGCGCCTCGCCGCCACCCGGGAGCACCTGTCGGCCTGGGAGTACCTGAGGACCCGCCCGCCAGCGCTGCGCACCGATCCCGCGGCGTTCGAAGCGGAGTGGGCCCGCATCGGGCAGGTGCTGCGGGACGATCTCCGGGGCCCCGCGCCGAAAGCGTTCGAGGGGGTGAAGCCCGCGATCGTGCGCGCCCTCGGCGAGGCGGTGCTCTATCAGGTAAAGGTCTACTACGACGCCAGCCTCGACTACGGGCGGAGCACGACGCCGGACAGCGGCCTGTTCTACCTGGGGGCGGCGCAGGCGCAGCGGGAGTTCACCGCGTTCTGCCGGCAGATCGCGGCGCCGGTTTCCCGGAAGGGGCCGCCGGTCCGCGGGCTCTCCTCCGACATCGCGTCGCTCCAGCGCGAGCTCCTGTCGGTGTACAAGCCGCCGGTCTCGATCGACCGGCACTCCGAGTTCATCGTGGCGAGCGGCGTCCTGAAGGAGGCGCGGGAGCTGGACGCCGCGGGGCTGCGCTACGGCGCCCTGCTCCGCTATCTCGAGGCGGCGAGGCGGTTCGCTCCGCTGCGTGCGGCCTCGACCCCGCCCGCGGACGCCGCCGCCCTGGACAAGCGGCTCGAGGGGCTGGCCGCCCGCCTCGATGCGGGGGGCGTCGACCACAGCCTCGGGAGGCTGTTCCTCGAAGCGGCGCAGGCCGACCTCGCGCACCCCGCGGCCGGCGCCGGTCCCGCCGTCGCGGCGGCGATCGCCGACGACGTGCTGCCGCGTTATTTCGCGGCCCTCGAGCCCGCCCGGCCTGCGAAGCAGAAGGCCGCGCCGCGCGTCACCGTGACCCTGGTCCGCTGGCCGTATACTTGAAACATCTCCGACCCGGCAGGTCTGCTGGCTCAGAGCGTGGTCTCGGATTTCGACGGCAAAGTGCTCTTCGTGGAGGAGAACTACGGCGACTCGAAGCTGGCGAAGAGGCTCGGGGTGACCCGCTACCCCGCGATCTTCGTGGACGACGTGCTGGTGGCGACCCCGAGCGATTTCGGCTTCTACGGCAAGGGGGAGGCCGAGGGGGGCGGGCGCTACACTCCGTTCCGGAGCGCCGCCAGCCACGATCGATTCCGCGCCGACCTGACCCGCATGATCGACCTGATCCTCGAGGGAAGGAAGGAGAGCGCCCGCGCGCAGGCGGCCCCCGCCCCGCAGGCGGCGATCCGGGAGCTGCCAGCGCTGGCGATCACGGACCTCGACGGGCGAGCCCTGACGCGCGCCGATCTTGCCGGCCGCCCCGTCCTGGTGGAGTTCTGGGCGACCTGGTGCCCCCCCTGCCGCAGCACTCTCGGCTGGCTGGGAGATCTCAAAAGGCGGCACGGCGACCGCGTAGCCATCGTGGCGATCGCCGTCCAGTCGGAGGAGCCCGAGGTCCGGAAGATCGTGTCTGACCTCAAGCTGCCGATCGTCTGGACCCTCGGCACGCCGGAGCTGGGCCTCGCCTTCGGCGACGTGAGCGCGGTCCCGACGCTCTTCCTGTTCGGCGCCGACGGCCGGACCGCGGCGGCGTACTACGGCGCGCCGCCGACGCTGCATGCCGAAGCCGAGGCGGCCCTCGCCGCGCTTCTCCGGTGACCGCACAGGCGTGACGACGCAGGCAGTCCCCCGGACGCGGGCCGGCACGATCGCCTGTGCGGCCCTTGCGCTCGTCGCGTTCGCCGCCAACTCCGTCCTGTGCCGCCGGGCGCTCGGGGGCGCGTCGATCGACCCGGCGACCTTCTCGACCATCCGGCTGGCCAGCGGGGCCGTCGCGCTGGTCCTGTATTCCGCCTTCCGTCGCGGCCGCCCGTTTTCCGCCGGAGGGTCGTGGATCTCGGCCGTCCTGCTCTTCCTGTACGCCGTCCCGTTCTCCTTCGCCTACCTGAGCCTCGGCGCCGGGACCGGGGCCCTCGTCCTGTTCGGATCGGTGCAGGCGACCATGATCGTGGCGGCGATTCGCTCGGGAGAGAGGCCCCACCCGCTGCAATGGCTCGGCCTGGCCCTGGCGCTCGGCGGCCTGGCGTACCTCGTCTCCCCCGGCCTGCGGGCCCCCAGCACCGCGGGCTCGTCCCTCATGGCGGTCGCGGGGATCTCCTGGGGGTTTTACTCCCTGCGCGGCCGGGGAACGACCGACCCGCTGCTCGACACCGCCGGGAATTTCGCGCGCGCCGTGGTGCCGGCCCTTCTCGTCAGCCTGGTCTTCCTGCGCCAGGCCCGCGTCACGCCGGCCGGGGCGCTGCTCGCCGTCGCCTCGGGCGTCCTGGCTTCCGGCGGCGGGTACGTACTCTGGTACGCCGCCCTGACCGGACTCACCGCCACGCGCGCCGCATTCGTCCAGCTCCCCGTCCCAGTCCTGACCGCCGTCGCCGGCGTGGTCTTTCTTTCCGAGAGCGTGTCGCTCCGCCTCGCCCTGGCCTCGATCCTGATCCTCGGCGGCGTCGCCCTGGCGCTTCTCGGTCGCGAG
>Ga0114129_10002893_pt1 | contig 24016 bp, 18 predicted proteins | sample RhiMetdeltSRZDD1_FD_80071 | JGI IMG/M metagenome (GOLD analysis project Ga0114129, IMG submission 80071) | Populus rhizosphere microbial communities from Tennessee, USA - Rhizosphere MetaG P. deltoides SRZDD1 (version 2) (version 2) | ecosystem: Host-associated > Plants > Roots > Rhizosphere >...
AGGTCAATGGCCGTGGCGGCGATCTTGACTAGGCGATCGTGAGCAGCCTGAAGATCTGCTTTCGTTGAAGGATTCCCTCGATTTGGAATGACCGTATCGATATCCAACTTCAAGACAGATTCCAGTGTCTTAGGCCACTCGAGCATGCTCCCGCCTTGCGCGTAATCGCAGTTCATGCCGGCTTGAAATACATCGCCCATAGTTACAACCTTCAAGTCGGGGAAGTACGTTATGGAGTCGCCTCCCGTGGACGCCGCACCGAAGTGATACACGTGGGCAACTTCCGAATTGCCCAGGCGGATCGAATAGTCCTTCTCATATGTGACGTTCGGAGGGCCGGGTGTACCAGCAGGGTTCGTATACGTTTCGAGTCCTTTTTTCTCGTTCACGTGGGCAATGACCTGAACGCCGGCCTCGACGAACTTCGTGGTATTGCCGCTTTTGTCCTGATGCACGTCGCCTACAACAGCGAACTTGATGGGCTTGTCTGAAACGGTCCGGATTTGTTCTATGAGAGCGTTGTAGTACATATCGCCAAGCTGCTTAGTATCAACAACGACGATTCCATCATTCGTCACACGAACCATGCTGTTTGCGCCAGCGCCGGTGACCATGTACAGCCCGGGTTTTACTTGGACTATGGCTTGGGTTGTATTCTGCGCGCCACCCCGAGCGCCGCCCGCACCGCGAGCCGGGGCCTGTTGCGCATAGAGAGAGGACGCAGCGGTGCACGCCGCAGCCATCGCAATTATTGTAGGAAGGCGGAACTTTCCGGTCATGATTCCTCCAGGAGGTTCAAATCGTCCGCTAACAATGGCTCACTCTAAGAGCACTTCAGTTCCGCCGGAATTGTTTTTCGATGGATGGCAAGGATTTACATACGAACAGTTTGGTTTGCGCTATCACTGCTTGAAGCAAGTGCGTTGCTTTCTCTACAGTTCAAGCGACGTAGCGTTCTTTCGGCGGAGGATGACCCATAGCACAACTGGAGCTCCAATCAGCGCATTTACGGTATTCAGATGCAGGAAGTGGAACCCAACGAAGATGGGTGACAAGAACCGCGGTCAGTGCGAGCAACTTGCGCCAGACGGCCTGACCGCTGTAGTTGGCTATCCGGGCGACGACGATAAAGGAGGACAGCTCTTGATCAGTCGTTTCGGACAGTCGGGCCTTCTACTTGACCGTTCATCGATTTTGGTTTGGATCACGTGCTGCTACGGGTATTAAGCTATGTATCAAACTATGGGGCAAAAACAATGAGCAGCGAAATATGGTGCGTCTGCGAGCATCGGCCAATGCAGCCAGAACGTGTACATCAACACGTCCTCGCGCATCATGATCACGTCTCACCTTCCCACCGGCCCCTGCAGAGGCGGGCGTTGGCTTTTTGCTTCGCGCTCACGCTGCTCATGATGGTGGCAGAATTTGTGACCGGGATGTGGTACGGAAGCCTCATGCTGATCAGCGACGGTGTGCACATGCTATCCCACGCAGGCGCGCTCGCGCTGAGCTGGATTGCACTTGCGATTGCGGGCAGGACTAGCGGAAAAGGTCTTTCCTATGGACTCTACCGGGTGGAAATCCTGGCTGCGCTGGCGAATGCAACGGGGCTGGTGGCATTCAGTGCCTGGATCATCTTCCAGGCGGTGAGCAGGGTACTGAATCCAATAGCAGTTTCAGGAGCTGAAGTTACAGGTGTAGCCATCGCGGGCCTAGGCATTAATATTGTCACAATCTTGATTCTGCACGGCGCCGGAGCTTGGGATTTAAATACGCGAAGCGCGCTGTTGCACATGATCGCCGATCTTGTCTCATCACTTGTGATCGTTGTTGGAGGCTCCATCATCTGGATGACTGGATGGGTCGTACTCGATCCATTGCTGAGTCTGGCAGTCGCGGTCGTAATTGCCAAGTGGTCGTTCACGCTGCTGCGCGACTCATTTATGGTTCTGCTTGAGTCACAGCCCCAACATCTCAGTCAGGAGCAAATCGAGGGTTCGCTGCTCCAGAGCTTCCCTCAAATCAAGGGCCTTCACGATCTTCACCTGTGGGAAATCACGTCGCACTTCATTTGTCTTTCCGTACACGTCGTTGTCGAAGACACGCTGCTCAGCGATGTACAAGACCTACGTCGGAGCATCTCGGCATTCCTGCTCGATCGCTACGGTATCGGACATTGCGTTATCCAACTGGAGTGTTGAAGTGGTACCGAGCTATTTGTTCCTTCGATGGCTGAATGCAAATTACACCACTCGTGTGCGTTCAATCGTTTTTCACTTGCCTGCGATAGCTAGGGTGATTACCAGCCAACTCCCCGGAGCGGCCACTAGGCGGTGCATTCCAGCCCATTCGTAGGAAAATGCATGATTTCCGCTCCAGAATCGGCGAGGCTCCATGTCAACATTATGCCTGCCGCCCAAACCGCTCAGCTGATCTATACGATCTCCAGCGTTATGCTTGTCACAGTTGCCTCGCTGGGGGGTGCTGTCACATTCACACTGGGGAAACATTCGGGCCAGGTATTACCGTATCTTGTTAGTCTGGCCGCCGGAGCACTGTTGGGAACAGCGACCGCTCACCTGATCCCGGAGGCGGTTCATCAGCTGGGCACAGGTCCAGCCTTGATTGGCCCGTTTCTGGCGGGTTTCATCGTCTTCTTTCTCTTTGAAAAGCTGCTAAGCCTCTTGTATCAATCGGGGGAATGTATCGAAAAGTCGGACCGTCGCCGACTGCCGCTCAATGTGCTTTCCGGCGGCGCCATTCACAGCCTCATCGATGGTATAGCTATTGCGACGGCCTATCTGACGAACACAAAAGTTGGCTTGCTCACGACCGCAGCCGTCCTTTTGCATGAAGTGCCCCACCATATCGGCGATATGAGCGTCCTCTTATATTACGAAGTTCCCCGACGGAAAGCCCTTTTACTGAATTTGTTCGCGACAGGAGCATCGATTCTTGGCGCAATCGCTGTACTGCTCGTCGGTTCTGAGAGAGGCTCGGTTGCATCGTCGCTTATCCCATTTGCTGCAGCGAACTTCATCTACATTGCCACCGCCAATCTAATGCCGGCGCTCCAAGCTGAACGCGACCCATACCGCTCGGTCCGGCAAGTCGCCTGCGTCGTCATGGGTGCCTTGGTCATGCTGATCCTCTGATAAAAAACATCTCTTTATATATTTCACTTGTACAAGTGTACAAGTGAACAGATAATCAACCGATGGACGAGCAGCCTAAACCAGAACCAGGGTGTGAGCCGGAAGACCACCCACGATTGAATCCTCCGCCGCTCGATCAGGCAGCGGTACAACGGGCGTCTCGACTTTTCCGCGCCCTCGGGGACCCGGCACGGTTACGTCTTGCCGTTCGGCTCGCGGAAAGCCGGAGTTGTGTCACGGAATTGGCGGCAGCTGAAGGGGAAGAACTGTCCACTATCTCTCAACGCTTACGGATTCTTCGAAGCGAAAACATCGTCGTCGGTAAGCGTCGAGGCAAACATATCGACTATGTGCTTGCCGATCGTCATATCAGCGAATTAGTGCTAGACGCGTTGGCACACAGCATTGAGGAGAAAGAAGAGACAGATTATGAGTGAAGGCACGAACAAGGTCACGTTAAGTACAGAATCGGTTGGCGCGTTGGCCGATGAACTGGAAGGACGTTGGAATCGAACCGTTGGGAGTACAAACGGTTCCCCCGGAGCAGCACACGGTAACGGCCGCGGGAAAAAGTTATTCCTGTGGGGAGCGGCTTCGGGTCTCGCATTTGCGTTCGCCGCACCCTTGTTTTCCAGGCAAGCCAGGCCGGTGATACGGGGGCTTGTAAAGAGCGGCCTGCTTGCCGGGAAGTACATTCAGAAGACAGCATCTAGCGTAAAAGAAGAAGTTGAGGATATTGCGGCCGAAGCGAAGGCCGATCTGGATCGACAGCAGGACGGGTAGGTTAGGAGGAGTCATGCATCACATCATTGGTGGTTTTATTTTGGGAGCTGCATTTGGAAAGACGACACGAACGACGATATGGAGGCCTCTGCTGCGGGGTGTAATCAAGGGTGGGCTCCTCGCAGCACGCGAGGCCAAGTCCATGACCGACGCAGTTCGTTCCGAAGCCAGCGCAATTTATACGGAGGCCAAGTCGGAGCTGGATTCCTCGGAATCGCAGAGCGCACCTTCGAGCGGGCCCGCGAGATCGCGTACTCGCAGGTCGGTAAAGAAGGAGAACTGAAAGCCAATGCAAGCCGTTTTGGAGACGCCTCAAACCGGGCATCCTCTATCTCGCGTCCCGGGACGTGAACGCTGGTTTGTGCCCTCAATTCAGGGCCGACCGCTGCGCGCTGCAAGTCTGGAAGCGTCGATTCGTCGGCGGTCCGTGCTGCTGGACGTCCATGCAAATCCGCTTACTGGTCGTGTATTGCTGCGTTGGGATCATCGCGCCTTGTCTCCTGCGATCGAGGACACACTGCTGGAGGCGCTGAGGGAGCCGCCACTTCCGCCTGAACGTTTCGAGGCGTTGGCCGCTCAACCCACGAAGGACAGAAAAACTCGGAAACTCATCCAGAAACTTCTTCTGGGTGGCGCGAAGCTGTTTTTGATCTTCTCCAGGCGTCTCATCTGGGGTGTGTCTTTGAGTCCGTTGTGGGCGCCCATTGCGATTCTGTCCGTCACGACAATTACCATCACCGGTTACGATTTTCTTCGCGCGCTATGGCGAACCGCCAGAGGCCGCAGCCCGATCACGACCAACACCCTGATCGGCGCGGCTACGATATCTAGTGTTGTGTTACGCGAGAACACAACCGCACTCATCGTTCTGTGGCTGCTGAATCTTGGTGAATACCTCGAGATCTTGACTCTGCAGCGTACAGCACGCGCCATCAGGCATCTCCTGTCTGATGAGGATGAAGAAGTCTGGGTTATAACTGGCGGGGTTGAGATGAGCTGTCCGGTCAAGAATGTGGAGCCCGGATGGGTTGTCCACGTCCGGTCAGGCAGGCGCATCGCGGTTGATGGCGTCATCGAGAGCGGGGAAGCTACTGTCAATGAAGCGGCGATTACGGGCGAAAGCATGCCGGTCCGTAAATGGCGTGGAGATGTCGTATATGCGGGTACCGTCGTCCTTGCGGGAGCGATCCGGGTCCGCGTTACCGAAGTCGGTTCAAATACAGTTGTGGGACGACTCATCGAACAGGTCGAGCAAGCGCAAACATTACGTCCGCGGATCCAGACCGTTGGGGACGCGTTCGCGAAGCGTGTAGTGCCAGTTTCCTTTTTGGGCGCTATTTTGGTTTTTCTGATCACTCGAGACCCGCGCCGTGCTCTTACTATGATGCTGGTTGCATGCCCGTGCGCTGCCGGACTTGCAACACCGACGGCGGTTAGTGCGACGATCGGCAATGTGGCTCGTCGTGGAATTCTTGTGAAGGGCGGCACATTTCTGGAGGCGTTGGCCGAAGTAGACACGATATGTTTTGACAAGACCGGAACTCTCACGGACAGCTACCCTACAGTTCGCAGGGTCGTTCCGCTGGCTGTCGGCTACCATCAGTCGCGTGTGCTCGAACTTGCCGCGAGGGCAGAAATGCATTCGCAGCATCCGCTCGGAATGGCCATTCTTGAATATGCCGGTCATCCCGAATGCAACAACGACGAATTTGAATTGCTCGCAGGTCGAGGTGTGCGCGTATGGAATGGCATCGATGAGATACTGGTTGGAAACTACAGCTTGATGACCGAGCAGGAGATTGCGATTCCCGAGACCACCTTAGAAGTCATTCCGCCTGGAGAATCTGTAGTCTTTGTGGCTCACCGGGGACAACTTGTCGGTGCAATCGGTGTAACTGCCGCTTTGCGTCCCGAGGCGATAGAGGCTGTGCGGAGACTGCGCCAAATCGGTGTGCAGCGAGTGATCATGCTGACTGGCGATAGCGCAGATGTTGCAACTATCGTCGCCGATGCTGCCGGTATCACCGAGCACCGTTCTCAACTATTGCTGCAAGAAAAATTCGTGGCGATCCAAGAAATTCGCCTCACGAGCCACTCTCTTGCAATGGTCGGCGACGGCGTCAATGACGCTCCGGCTTTGGCGATTGCCGATGTTGGTATTGCCATGGGCACTGGGCGCTCCGATGTCGCAATCGATACCGCCGACGTGGTGCTTGCGTCTGACGATTTGCGCCATCTTGTTGCTTTGGTGAAGACCAGTCGGAAGACCTTAGAAATCGTCCGAGAAAACTACGGTCTCGCGTTGGGTGTTAACGCAATCGGTTTGGGCCTCGCTGCGTTCGGTCGTATCAATCCGATCATCGCCGCGGTGCTTCACAATCTCAGCACGATTCTTGTCGTGACCAACTCCGCTCGACTGATTCGGTACGAACCGAACGGCCAGGACAGCGTCGCGCTGCCATCGATTTACAAGAAAGAACGCGGCGGAAAAGGCCGTACCCGCCAGCGGGCACATGCCGAAGATCGCCAGCTTCAAGAGCAAACATCCTAGTTCCGCGGTGGCTGCAAGAGCTAACGCTTCCGACGCGACGCTGCGCCGTCGCGTCGGCCCAAGCTCGGTAGCTGTCATGGGTCCAAAGGCCAGCGCCTTTCTCAGGAGTTCCTCGATCGGAAGACCGGTACGCGATGGGTCAAAGTGAATCAGCACCCGGCCGGTTAGCGAATTCGCCTTGGCCGAACGCACACCTTCTTCGGTTCTTAAAATATTCTCGACTGCCGCAGCCCAGTTGGGATTGTCCGTCAAACTGTGAACTTCCCAACGTTCACGTCCCGGAAGCCCAGACCGAAGTTTCATCGTACTTTGCATATTCATTGAATTGGTGGCGCTGTGGGCGCCCTCTGCCCCAATATTCGCCAGGGTCGCGGACTCCGTCTACGCAAAAATCATGAATGGCTCGTCACAAGCAGCAACTGGCTGATCAGCCGAATGAATGGTAGTGCCTGCGAACAGTGACCGGCGCCATTGGGGATTTGCTCGAATGCTATCGGCGGCCAATGAGTTCCATCGCTCTCGGGGCGCGGGATACGGCGGGAATACGTCAATAAAGGAAATAACATGGATTCGGATTTACTCGTCCGAGTACTCCTAATGGCGCGTACTCCGGGACCATGAACGTTGGACCAGCGATTCAGATTGCGGCGCATCAAGCCAAACAGCTCTGCATGCTGAAAGAACATACAATCATTCCCCTTTCTATCGCAGATTCAGTGCGGGTTTCGAAGAGAAGCCTCTCCACGAGCTGCCTATCTTCACGACGTCCGAACTCATGAACAGCTTCGATGATCTTGTCACGGATCGAAATATTCGCCTAGCAGAGGTGTGTGCTCATCTCGACTATCTTCTGCGCGATGAATCTTTCCTTAACAAATATCGTGTGACTCGAACGGCAGTACCGGGGTTGTCGCCAGATCCGACGAAGATGCGTAGCCTGGATTTGTCACAAGGCCTCCGTGAGGTTATCCGTTACCGTTATATCCAGAGCGGATATGTTAAGGATGGAAGATATTGATATCTAATGTTTTCTTACCGGTGGCTTGGAAAGAATAACGAGTGGTCAAAAAAGGCCGTCAAGCGGAAGCGTTTGGATCGTATCCTTGTGCAAACGGCTCAGTAACCTTCGATTGTTTGCGCGTTTCCTCTCCGCAATATCACCCACAGAGCTACCGGCCCGCCGATCATTCCAATGACGGCATCGAGGTGCAGGAAGTGTTTGCTCCAGGGCAAGTGGATGATTAGGTCTGTTGTGAGCCCAAGAATAGCCCCCATCAAGGCGACCGCAGGCATCAAAGATCGGTGATCAGAAGTTTGGAACAATCCGCGGCAGACATAGGCAACGATCAAGCCGAGAAATGGAATTGGGCCGCAGAATGCCGTGACAGAACCTGCCAACAGAGCAATGCAGGCGAATGCGATGACACGAACTCTCTTGATTTGGATTCCCATCGATTGAGCATAGTTCTCGCCGATCAATAACGCGTCCATCGCTTTGGCGAGTGCGTACGCGACGGCCAATCCCAAGATAACGACCGGAGTCAGCAGTTCCAGTTGGCTGCGAGTAATCCCATCAAAACTGCCGCCACTCCAGGTCTCGAATACTTTGACCTGCGCCTCAGTCGTGAAGTGCAGAACCGCGCTGGTGAGACCGGTGCATGTGTAGCCAATCATCAGGCCTACGACGAGTAGTGTGATCGTGCGTGTTCGCCGAGACGCGGCAGTGAGGAGAAGCATGACCGCTAGCGCGCCCGCAGTGGCAGCAACGGTCAGACTGACGCTACCAAGGAACCCAAATCGGGATGCGTACGCCGTGCCTGCCGCCCCGGAAATCACAACCACCACGGCCACCGCCAGGCGTGCTCCATGGACAATACCTAGTACGAAAGGATCCGCCAACGGATTCTTGAACAGCGTTTGCATCAAGAGTCCGCATGCTCCGAGCGCCGCACCCGACACGAGCGCATTCAGTGCACGAGGCAGACGAAACTGAATGATGATCCGTTCCCAAGTGATTCTGTCCGCGTGCCCCTGGACCAGAATTTGAATAATGTCTCCAACCGGAATTCGCACTGCACCCATCGACAGTTCCATAAGAAACGCGCAGACGAGGGCGACGACCATCGCGAAATACGCGAGCCGGCGTGTTTCAGGAATGGGCCATGCTGCTGGCGAAGCAGGTTCGAGCGCTCGAGTGGCATCGGTCGTGGACATCGTTAATCTACCTTTCTCAGATAAACGAGTTGGCGCGAAGGCAGCAGTTCAGGATGAAGTATTCCGATGAGATCTGCGAGCAGGACATCCGGTGTGGAGAGACTCTCGTTCGTGAACGGAATGGCGCCGCTGGGAAGGCGCCCGGCGTCATTGCCGTAGAGACCACTGCGCGCCACGGGACTGAAAAACTGCATCCGGAAATCACTGGCAATGAGAGCGCGCCGGTTTGCTGCGGTAATGGCACCGGAAGTGGCGAACCAGAACGAAGCGTCGCCTGACAGGTCGAATATGCGTTCGTAATCGGCATCTTCGATGGTGCTCGTGAAATCGCTGTTCCAGACGTAGGTTCCACCCGCATCTTCAACCGCTCGCGCCAGGTAATTGCGGCCGCCGTTGAGGCCCCAGATGCCACGCCCATTGGGCGCACCGAGGAGAACCTCCAGCCTGCTGGAAACATGGCTCGCCATTTTCTTTAGTGCGAGATACCGTTCCGCAATGCCGGAGAACATCTTTTCCGCCTCGTGTTCGCGATTGAAGAAAAGGGCGGTGAACTTCAGCCATTCCGCGCGTGCCAGCGGATCGGACTCTGTATGGTCTGCTACAGGGATTGCCTTGACTCCGACCTCCCAGAGTTTTGGGTGCATGTTGGCGTCAGGATTCGCGGAATAGAACGTGAAGATCAGTTCCGGATCGAGAGCCATAGCCATTTCGATACTCGAATGCGTCCCGCTTCCGATTTCATGAACTTGCCCGTCTTTGATCCGCTGAAGCACTGCCGGCTCCATGATTTCTTTAAAGTTGTTTACGCCGACGAGCCGATCCACCACTCCCATTTCGTCCAGCGCGCGAAACTGCGATGGTGGACTTTGACTCGTTGCAAATCGCATGACCGGTACTTGGATGACATGCGCATCGGCGTATCCGGCGGGCGGCGCAGTACCGCACTGCACGAGAACATACTGCGAGTGTTCTCCGCCTCCCACGTCGGATTCAATTTCGACGACTTTGAATGTCCGGTGATACGAAACGCGAAAGACGCGGGCGTACTGGGTTGCAATTTTTTCGGGAAAGTAGTCGATGTCCGGATTCGGATTCGCGACACACGCATCAGTAAGGTTCGCTTCCGGAGCGTGCAAAATCTGTACTGTTGGCTTGGGCGTTGACCCGACTGCTTCGGTGCGTTGGCATGCCGGCGTCAGCAATAGCATTACGAGAAGAAGTCTCTTCATCGGATCAGAACGCGAGCTTCATTCCAAGCTGCAATTGCCGCGGGTTGGTTCCTGCTGCGGTTGCCGTGATTAATCCAAACCGCGCATCGCTCAACGTTGCGACCGGCGCGCTGAAGTTCGTGCGATTGAAAACGTTGAACGCGTTGACTTCGATATTCAGCGCTAAACCCTCTCTGGGTCGGAATTTCTTCTGCAAAGACACGTCATAGAACTTAACAGACGGCCGCTGGATCGCGTTACGTGGGACCATGGCGAATGGATCTATCACGGACGTCGGGTTGCCGAGCATTGTCAATGCGTCGGTGCGGGGAATCAGAAACTGAGTCTTTTCCCGAGTTTCTCTCGCATACAGTTGGTTCAGAGTTCCCGATAACAAACCCGGCCGATCCGTCGTGTCCCCGTCATCGTTCACGTCGCTTCCAAGCTGCAAGTTGACTGGTTCCCCGGAGCGCATCGTCAGTATTCCCGCGAGCGTAAAACCAAAGGGCAGGTCGATCAGATGACTTACTGTCCATGAATGACGTGCGAGAAAATCCGAATTGCCGCGATCTGCGGCACGAGGTCTCGGCGCCCATTGGTCTGGAACTCCGCCCTGGAATCCTGCCGCAGCGCTGGCACCAAGGTTGATGAGTCCCGGGTAGGAAGCAAATGTTTCGGCGGAAGAGTCATCTTTCGATTTCGAGTATGTATACGCGGAAGTGAAGCTGAAACGGCGAGCAAACCTCCGTTCGGCGAACAGTTGGAGCGCGTGATAATCGGAGGACGAGAGATTTGTGTAGAAGGTTTCCGCAGAGAATCGAGTATCCGGCCTGAGCGTCTGCGGCACCCCGCTGCCACCATTCATCTGAAGGGCGCCATAGAGCTTCCGTCCAAAAGCTCCCACGTACGCAGCAGTAAGAATGGTGCCTTTAGTGAGTTCTTTTTCGAATGCCACATTGACGCGATGGGTCTCTGCATTGCTAATGCTGGGATCGACTCCAACGACAACGGGGATGGTCGGATTGATCGGCAACACTCCGAGCTGAAAAGGCGCGTTTGATGCTGTGCTCGCGACAGAGAATGGCGGATTGTTTACCACGCCGCCGAAATTGCTGAAGATGAGCTGGTAAATCCGATCGTCGTACAAGCCGTATGCTGCGCGAACTACGGCATGCACTGCTCCGCCAACATTCCACGCGACGCCGATTCGGGGCTGAAAGTTGTTTCGATCTGGTTGATAGAAGGGTCTGCCGTCGGCGACTGTTGCAACCGTATTGGCCAGCCGCCCAAAATGAAACGGATTTGCATCCGGCACGATATTCCCTGCACCATCGGTGGCGTAGAGATTCGCAATGACATGGTTCACTTCGGAGAACACCCCAAAATACGTGTAACGCAGACCAAAATTGAGCGTCAGGTTCGTGCGCGCTCGCCAATCCGCTTGGGTGAAATATTCCTCGCGCGTGGAACGGTATCCTCGCAAGGCTGTCGTTGGACCCGCATTCGTGCCATATACCGATGCGGCGACCGAAGTTGCCACCGCGTCCTGCTGTGAAGGAGCCGTGCCGAGCAACCCATTCGCGCCGACGATACCGTTGAACGTGTAACTGGGCCGTCCCGCGCCGTTGTGAATGTTGAAGTGCATTCGTGCGATGTCCAGTCCGGAGCGCAGTGTCCAGGCGCCGTGCGTCCAGTAATGAGAAAGCGATCCCTGCACGACTGTTTGGGCATCGTAGAAGCCATTCGTCCCCAGGACCGAGAGTGCCGTTAGTCCGGTTCCGTTGGACGTGATGCCGATTCCAACATCACGACGGACACCCAGCTTGAAGAACGACTCGAGATCGCCAAGGGGCGACTGCCGGACACGCGTTCGATAACCGCCTCCACGAATTTCGAAAATCTGATTCGAGCTGAGGTTGTAGACGACTTCGGCGCCGGCGGACTGCCAGCGTCGCGAGTCCTGAATCAGGTCCAACGGCACGGCAGTCGCAGAAATTTGCGTGGGTCCGGCGAAGCCGTAGTGAATCGATGCCTTCGTCCGTTGCGAAAAAACGTGATCCGTCCGGGCAAATAGCGAGTCCTGATCGAGATCACGCGTGGGCGCTGTGCTGATGAGAAGTGTGCCGGCCTCGCCGTTGGAAGGATCCCCATCAAACAGAGCCCTGTTGAACCCAGCATTGATTGCCGCAGTACGGTCGGTTGATGTGAGCGTGCGAAACTCTCCGGGACCGTTTCCTTTGATGACGCCACGATCGAGAAAAAACGTTTTGAAGAAACGGCCGAGATCACCCGGAATCAATCCGATAAGGTCTCCATTGGGCGCGACAAGGGACTGGGTCTGTTTGAGCCTTTGTCGAAAACCCTCGTAGCTGGCGAAGAAGAAATGACGATTCTTACTGATCGGTCCACTGACGGTTCCCCCAAAGAGACTCTGCTTGAACGGCGGCACGATGCTGCGGCCCTTCGAATCGAAGAATGGGCCGAAATTAAAAAAGTTTCGCGCATCGAGTTTGTCGTTACGGAGAAATTCATAAGCGGAGCCATGGAATGTATTGCCGCCCGACTTCGTGATCACGGTGACCTGAGCACCCGAACCTCGACCGAACGTCGCGTCTGCGTTGGAGCTGATGAGACGAAACTCTTGCACGGCTTCCGTTGATATGACGTTAGGCGCGCTCTGATCCAACCCTGCGGCGCCTCCCGTCACCGCGGCGGTATTGAGCCCTCTCTCATCGTTGTCATCGACGCCGTCCAGCGTGAACGAGTTATTCCCGCGCGCCCCGCTGAAACGCGTGCCCGGCATGACGCCTGGCGAGAGGCTGATGAGCTTCAGAAAATCCTTGCCGTTCAGAGGAAGCTCACGCACATGCTCCTCATCGATGACATTGGAGATCTCGCTACTTTGCGTTTGAATGCCGGTGGTGTCTTCCAGAACGAGGACCTCTTGCGTCACGGTCCCCAAAGGCAGCACTACATCGGCAACTGCAGCCTCGTTCACGTTGATCGTCAAGCCATCACGGCCCGCCCGTTGGAAACCAGCTTTCTCCAGGGTCAGCCTATAGTGACCCGGCGCGACGCGGGCAAAGGTGTAAAGACCGGCTTCATCAGTTGAAGTCGTCAATATCTGGTTTGTATCCACGTTAGTGAGTGTTACCGAGGCACCTGCGATAACTGCAGTTGTGGGATCTGTTACACGGCCCCGCAGATCACCGGTAATCCTGCTCTGGCCTTGCATCGTGGACGCAAAGAGCGACAAAAGAAAAAGAACAATCAGGCTTCGTCTCATCAATTCTCCTGTTTATGGCTGTAGCGGCGGTCTATGACCGCCGACAGTGTTGCCACTGGCGCAATAGTCGGCGCTCATAGAGCGCCGCTACACTTAGCCCCGAAGCGCTTTCATTGGATCGGCCATGGCTGCGCGGCGTGCCGGTAGATACGAAGCTGCCAGAGCCACGATTCCAAGGACGGCGGAGACTGCAGCAAAAGTCAGTGGATCACGAGCGCTAACTCCAAACAGCAGGCCGCTCATGGCGCGCACAATTACGAACGCGAGAGCCAGCCCAACGGCGGCGCCCGCCAAAACCATCTTCATCGCTTCGCCGACAACCATCTTCAGAAGGTCTGCGCTGCGCGCGCCCAGCGCGACGCGAAGACCGATCTCACGCGTTCGCTCGGCGGCGACGTGCACCATGACGCCATAAATTCCGATTGCGGCGAGAATGAGCGCGAGCGAAGCAAAGCCGGTCAGCAAGAGCATCGCGAACCGCTGACGCGCGAGGGCCTTGGCAACTCGGTCTTCCATTGTTCGAACGGTGAATAACGGCATGTCGGGATCGAGTTCATGGAACTCTTCGCGCAAAGCGTTGGTGAGAGTCGCAGGAGGCAAAGTCGCTCGAACCAAAATGTCATACACTCCGCCCGGATTGCTGAACGTCGGAATGTACACTTCGGGTTTCGCTTCGACGTCAACTCCCGAGTGCTTCATATCTGCTACGATCCCGATGATCTCGCGCCAACGGCGGTCGGGTTTGGAAAGAGCGATGCTCTTGCCAAGCGGATCCTCATGCGGCCAGTACAGGTGAGCCATGCGTTCATTAATGACCACCACGTTGGATTCGCTAAACTCTGGCTCGTTGTAGAGTCGTCCGCGTTCGACACGCATCCGCATGGCTTCAAAGTAGCCTGGAGTCACAGTGCGGTACTCCGCGTTCGGTTGCCTTTCGGAGGCAGAGACTGCCCGTCCCTGAATAGTGAAGTCGACGTCGGAATAGTAGCCAGTCAGTGGGGTGATGTTGGTCACGCCGACGGATTGAACTCCCGGAACCGACTCGATTCTTTCGATGGCGTGCCGCAGGAATGTGGACTTCTGCTGATCGTCCCGGTACTTCGTTGCCGGCAACGACACAGATAACTTCAAAACGCCGGCGGGATCGAAACCCAAATCAACCCTCAGCAGTTGCGAGAAACTGCGAACCAGCAGACCGGCGCCAACGAGAAGCACGATTGCGATAGCGACTTCAGATACGACGAATAACTGCCGCAACAGAAATCGATGAGGGCTGTCGCTGCCTTCTTTCAGGACTCGATTGATGTCGGACCGGCTCATTTGCCACGCTGGCGCAAGGCTGAGAGCGGCTCCCGTCAGTACCGAAATGCAGCACGTAAAAAGGAGCACCCGTCCATCGACACCGACTTCTTCCAACCGCGGAATCGTAGACCCTGCGTTCAAAGAAATAACGGCATTGATACACCAGCGGGCCAAGAGGACGGCGAGAACGCCACCAATGAGTGCCAGCAAAATATTTTCGGTTGCCAATTGCTGGAGGATTCGCCACCGCGCCGCACCGAGCGCCGTCCGTATCGCAATCTCTTTGCGCCGGCTTGCGGCATGCGCGAGCAGCAGGTTGGCAACGTTCGAACACGCAATCAGGAGCACGAAGCCGACAGCTGCCAGCAAAACGAGTAAAGCCGACCGAACATCTCCAACGACCTCTTCTTGAAGCGAAACGATTTCGATGCCACGATTCCGGTTGGTTGCCGGGTACTGCTGTTCGAGACGATGTGCGATGCCGTTGAATTCGGTTCGCGCCTGAACCGGCGCTACACCGCGTGCCAGCCTCCCATACATGGAAAGCTCGTTCCGTGTATTCCGATCCTGCAGAACCTGGCCATCCAGGGCAAGCGTTCCCCACAACTCCGCGATGGTCACTTCGATCGGGTAGTGAAAGTCAGGAGGAAGGATTCCGATCACCGTATGAGGGCGGGTATTCAGCGTAAGACTTTGTCCCACGATGCCGGGATCGCCGCCGAATCGACGCTGCCAGAGGCTGTAGCTCATCATGATAACGGGATCGCTTCCGGGCATTTCCTCCGAAGGACGATACGTGCGGCCCAACAACGGCTGGACTCCGAGCATCGAGAAGAAGTTCGCCGAAACCCGCCCGCCGGCAATCCGCTCGGCGTTACCGTGACCGGTCATCGTGTAACCGCCGGACCGTACGATGCTGATCTCCTCGAAGGATCGGCTCTGGCTGCGATAGTCGAGAAAGTCGGGATATGATGAGTAATAAGTGCCGCCCTGCTTGACGTCACGCGATTGGATCATCATCAATCGATCCGAATCGGTAAACGAAAGGGGCTTCAGGAGCACGGCATCGACGATGCTGAAAATCGCGGTGTTGGCCCCAATACCAAGCATCAGAGTAAGAACAATGACCGCGGCAAATGCGGGTTCCTTGAAAAAAAGACGAAAAGCCTGCCGAATGTCCTGCGGCACATTCCGCAATGCATCTCGTAGCTTGAAGGTTCGCTGCAACTCGGCAAAGCGCATCAGGAGACCGTTTTTGAGCGCATCCCAAAACATGGCCAGCAGGAAGCCGAACCGTAGCCGGCCGTCGTGTTGACGCTCCTCACGACAATCGTCTCGAAACAGCTGCAGCAGATCGTTCCCTTTCCATCGACGAAAGGATCGGGGATAAGCAAGAAGCAGCGTCCGATAGACGAATTCAGCGCGAGGAAACGTTTGTTTCTTCTGGACGGACTTCATCCGGCCCGCCCCTGAATCAGTTTCTTTGCGCGAGCCGCATGGACCTGATGAGCCAGCCGTTGGGCTTCCGCTTTCAACACGCGTTTGCCCAATCCGGTGAGGCGGTAATAGCGGCGCCTTTCGTCATCCAACTCGGGATCGGGACGCATCTCGGACTCTTCAAGGAATCCCATGTCCTCCAGTCGGCTCAGCGCACGGTACAACGTGCCAGGCCGTAATATGACCCGCCCCTCACTTTCACGACGTACTTCCCTCATGATGCCGTAGCCGTGCCGTTCGCATTCCCACAACGCCAAGAGAATGTCGAATACCGTGGGGGTAAGCGGCAGGAACTGACTCAAGTCTTCAGGCTCGCTCTTGCGGCGCATAAGCTCCTCCAGAATGCATTCCGCAGGAGCCTAGTTGAAACTGGGCGAAACGACGAGAGATTTTCAATAGATGGGCGGCAATGCTGGATCAGCAGGCGGCACGAACCAGTGAAATGCCCTGAAGCGCCATTCATTGGATTTCGTTACCCAACGGCCCACGCGGGAAGTATTCTTCGGCGCCTATGACAACATTGACTCTTGAAAGGTTGTCCGCCGGATATAGCCGCGCGAGACGTGAGCCGCTTATTATCGTTCGCGACGTCTCCGTTGAACTCCGCGCAGGCGAGATGGTGTGCCTGCTGGGTCCAAATGGTGCCGGGAAGTCGACGCTGATGAGGACCGTTGCGGGGATGCAGCCGCCCGTTACCGGACGCGTTTCGTTGAATGGAGAAGATATCCACAGGCTGCCGCCTCGCGAACTTGCCAAGCGACTGAGTGTGGTGCTGACCGACCGGGTTTCGGTCGGCGTTCTGTCGGCCTACGCGCTTGTTGCGCTTGGGCGCTATCCGTACACGGACTGGACGGGCCGGTTAACGGATCGCGATCATAAAGCGGTGCAGACCGCGCTCCAGGCGGTTGGAGCGGAGGATCTCGCATCTCGCAATGTCATCGAACTGAGTGACGGCGAACGTCAGAGGATCATGGTGGCTCGCTCGCTCGCTCAAGAAACACCTTTGATGGTTTTGGATGAGATCACGGCATTTCTCGATCTGCCTCGGCGTGTCGGGATCATGCGAATTCTGAGAGACCTCGCTCACATCACGGGCAAAGCGATTTTATTGTCCACTCACGACCTCGACCTTGCCCTGCGCAGCGCCGACCGCCTCTGGTTATTACCAAGAAACGGCTTGTTTCAGTCTGGCTCCCCGGAGCAACTGGTGCTCAGCGGTGCATTCGAGTTGGCCTTTCAGAGCGAGGGTGTGGATTTCGATCGCGCGACCGGAGCGTTTCGACTGCATCGCGGCCCCGGCCGCCCCATTGTGTTGGAAGGGGAGGGTGTTCATGCCACATGGACAGGCCGCGCTCTCGAACGCGAAGGATTCCGGGTCGTGTCCGTTTCCGATGCGGATTTGCGGCACTCGGACACGCCAAGGATCAAGGTGGTCACGGACCGGGAGACGTGCATCTGGCGAATTTTCGATGATAGCGGTGAATGCGAATATGAAACTTTGGACGCTGCGATTCGATCAATTCGGAACGAAACTCAAAACTAAAACGAGAACGAAAGGAGTCCTGTAATGGAGCCGAAGAAAGCCCCCCAACTGCCGGCGGAACTGGTTCAGATCTACAACATTTACATCCATGGCGGAATGACACGCCGTGAATTCTTTGATGCGACCAAGAGATTTGCTGTCGGCGGCCTAACCGCCGCCTCGATCGTCGAGGCCCTGATGCCGAACTACGCCTTGGGTCAACAGATTCCCAAAGACGACAAACGGCTCAAGACCGAATACGCTCCCGTGCCGTCGCCGCAAGGCAATGGGAATATCAAAGGCTATCTGGTGCGCCCGGCGAACGCGACTGGCAAACTTCCAGCGGTGCTTGTGGTTCATGAGAACCGGGGTCTCAATCCACATATCGAGGACATTGCGCGGCGGCTCGGCATCGCGAACTTCATGGCTTTCGCGCCAGACGGCCTGACATCCGTTGGCGGTTACCCGGGTGATGACGACAAGGGCGGTCAGCTTTTCGGTACCGTCGACCGCAACAAGATGACTGAAGATTTTGTAGCGGCTGCAACCTGGCTGAAGAACCGCGCGGACTGCACCGGCAAGCTTGGCGTCACTGGTTTCTGCTACGGCGGAGGAATCGCCAACACGTTAGCTGTCCGGATGGGATCCGACCTTGCTGCTGCCGTTCCTTTCTATGGACAACCTCCCGCCGCGGCCGACGTTCCGAAGATCAAAGCCGCTGTGCTTGTCCACCACGGCGAGATGGATACGCGGCTCGCGCAAAGTTGGCCCGCTTACGAGGCGGCATTGAAGGCCGCCAATGTTCCACATGAGGGATACATCTATGCAGGCGCCGTTCATGGGTTCAATAACGACGCTACACCACAGCGCTACAACGAGGCGGCGGCCAAGCAGGCATGGCAGCGAACGATCGATTGGTTCAATAAGTACCTGCGCACCAGTTAGGACGCGTCGAACGTTACTTATTTAGCGGATATCGCGTTAGTGCAAGCCGGGGCAACTTCCCGTCGTTAGCGGGAAGGGTGCCCCCGCCTCGATGGACCGATGTCGATGATTAAGCGGCGAAGTTTATTGAGTATTCTGAGCATGATCGTCATAGTCATGCCTCTGAGCGCATGGAATGCGACCGGCCACATGACCGTTGCGTACATCGCTTATCAGCGCCTGGATTCTTCCACTCGTGCGCGAGTCGATAGCCTTCTCAAGCGCAACCCTGAATATCAGCGCTGGATCGCTGGTGCTCCGGCCGGACAGGAAGGGCTAGTCGCGTTCCTCAACGCCGCGATCTGGCCCGACTGCATCAAAGGCAATGCGTGCCCCGAGTATGTTGCAGACGGCCCGGATAACGGCAATACGCCACCTTCTGATGCAAGCGCCAGCCAAAACATCGGATATGCGGACCATGCGATGCATAAATACTGGCACTACATTGATCTTCCCTTCGCGCCAACCGGGCTGCCGACTCAGCCAACACCATCCGTCAATGCGGAGACGCAGATCATTCGAATGCGTACCGCACTTCGAAGCCCTGCGAGCGACGACATCAAGTCGTACGACATCGCATGGCTTGCGCACATCGTTGGTGACATCCATCAACCCCTGCACGCCATCGCTCGCTTCACGACGCAGCATCCAAGCGGTGACGCCGGCGGCAACCTGGTTCGGTTTTGCGAGGCTCCGTGTGATGCACCGGATAATCTCCACGCCTACTGGGATAACCTGATGGGTGACAAGACGGATCTCGCGTCAATTCGTGTTCTCGCCGCGGAATTGCTCTTACAACCTGACCCAACAGGAGCCTCGAATACAGACGTGAGCTCCTGGAGCAAGCTTAGTGCGGAACTCGCGAAGCATTTTGCATACACGTCGCCGATCAGCACGGGTAGCAACCCTAATATGAAGCTTTCACCGCGGCCTGATTCTGCATATGACGCCCAAGCTCACAAGGTAGCGCGGCAGCAGGTACTCCTTGCCGGCTATCGCCTCGCCTTCCTGCTCAATCAGAATCTCAAATGATCCGTCTATCTCAATTGGCAGTCATCAACCAGCCGGCAGGAGGAATGAAAACTCGTGGAACATCTCAAGGGCGATCGCAGGTGACTTCCAAATACAGAAAAGTCCCGTTTGGTCTGCTGTCCAGCGTCCTGTTGGTGGCACTCGGGTTGTCGGGCCTTTCGGCTGTCACTCGGTTTCTGAATTCGCCGCCGGCAGGGCCGCAGCGGATCAACCCAGTTCTCTCCATCAGCACGCTGCCATTTCAGGCGCCGCCATTTGACAAGATCAAGGACAGTGATTTCGCACCTGCGTTTGAGCAGGCGATGCAGGAACAACTGGCCGAGGTGGACAAGATCGCGAATGATCCGGCGCCGCCCACTTTTGTCAACACGATGGTGGCGCTGGAGAAGAGCGGTCAGGCGCTTACGCGCGTCTCTCTCGTGTTTAACGCTCTAGCGGGCGCCAATACCGACGATGAACTGCAGAAGTTACAAGAGAATGAAGCGCCCAAGCTCGCTGCCCACCAGGATACCGTTTATCTGAACCCGAAACTTTTCGCGCGTATCGAAAACCTCTACAACCAGCGCGCGAACCTCAAGCTCGATCCGGAGGCCGATCGACTGATCGAGTATGACTATCGACAGTTCGTGATGGCAGGCGCGAAACTGTCGAGCGCGGATCAGAACCGGCTCAAGAAACTGAACGAAGATGACGCCGCGCTCAGCGCGAAGTACATCAATCAGTTGCTCGCCGCAGCGAAAGATGGCGCCTTCGTCGTGCGCGACAGGTCGGAACTCGATGGCCTTTCTCAGGCCGACCTCGACTCGGCAGCCGAGGAGGCCAAATCACGAGGCATCGAGGGCGCGTGGGTCATCACGCTGAAGAACACCACGCAACAGGATTTGCTGCAGTCTCTGACCAGGCGCGCCACACGCGAAACATTATTCAGAGCATCGTGGATGAGAGCCGAACACGGGAATGCGAACGACACGCGTGAGACGATCACGAAGCTGGCTAAGATCCGCGCCGAGAAGGCGAAGCTGTTGGGCCAGCCTAATTACGCAACTTGGAGGCTGCAGGACCAGATGGCCAAGACTCCCCAGGAAGTGGAGAGGTTCCTGAACAAACTGGCTGCTGCAGCGACCGGCAAGGCACGGCAAGAATCGGCGGATATCCAGGCTTTGATCGACAAGCAGCACGGTGGCTTCATTCTCGAACCCTGGGACTGGAACTATTACTCGGAACAGGTGCGCAAAGCGAAATACGATGTCGATCAGGCGCAGATTAAACCGTTTTTCGAACTCGACCGCGTGCTTCAGGACGGGGTTTTCTATGCCGCCCATGAACTCTACGGCCTGACGTTCAACGAGCGTCACGACCTGCCTGTCTATCACCCCGATGTCCGCGTGTTCGAAGTGTTCGACAAAGATGGATCACACCTTGGTCTCTTCTACTGCGACTACTTCAAACGCGACAATAAAAACGGCGGCGCGTGGATGGCCACTCTGCTCGGCCAGTCGATGTTGCTCGAGACGAAGCCGGTGGTCTATAACGTCGCAAACTTCACCAAGCCTGCACCGGGTCAGCCGGCGTTGATCAGCTTCGACGACGTCACCACAATGTTTCACGAGTTCGGTCATGCCTTGCATGGCCTGTTTGCCAACCAGCAGTATCCAAGCCTTTCCGGGACGGCGGTGGCCCGCGATTACGTGGAGTTTCCTTCGCAGTTCAACGAGCATTGGGCGCTGGATCCGAAGGTGCTGGCACACTACGCCGTGCACTACCAGACAGGCGAGCCCATGCCGGCCGAAATGGTGGACAAAATCAAGAAGGCTTCAAAGTTCAATCAGGGGTACGCGATCACCGAATTGTTGGCGGCCGCCGGTCTCGACATGCAGTGGCACACTTTGTCCGCCGATACTCGGGTGGACGATGTGGACAGGTTCGAGACGGATGCGTTGAAGAAGATCCACCTGGACCTGCCACAAGTTCCGCCGCGCTATCGCTCCAGCTACTTTCTGCATATCTGGGCCAATGGCTACGCATCCGGCTACTACGCTTATCTGTGGACCGAGATGCTGGACGACGATGCGTTCGCATGGTTCGAAGAACATGGAGGATTGACTCGGCAAAACGGCCAGCGTTTCCGCGACCTGATCTTGTCGCGCGGTAACACTGAGGATTACGCGAAAATGTTTCGCGACTTTCGCGGCCGCGATCCCGATATTTCTGCGATGCTCGCGCACCGGGGATTGAAGTAAGTACTTATGAAGAATCCACGCGTCCTGGCACTGAGTCTGGCGCTCTGTCTCGCCTCCGCGTCCGCGATCGTTACCCGTATGGCTTCCGGGCAAGCCGGGTTAGCCCAAAATCGCGGGGCTGCCTTGATCACCCCAGAGCGGCTCCGTGAATACCTTACATACATTTCATCGGACGATCTTGAAGGGCGAAACACGTTTTCCGAAGGACTGGGTTTGGCGGCAGCTTACATCGCGGATCGAATCAAGGAAGCCGGTGTGAAACCAGGAGGCGATCATGGAACTTACTTTCAGCGCGTCAGCGTGCTTGGCGTCAAGAGTACGAACCGCTCAACGTTGACTGTCGAGGTTAATGGCAGGACTCGGACGTTCAGGAACGGTGAAGGCGCGTCATTTCCGAAAAATGTTGGAGGAAAGCAAACGGTCACATTGAATCAGGTCGAGTTTGTCGGATACGGACTTCATCTGGATGCCGGTCACAACGACTATAAGGGACTCGATGTGAAGGGAAAGGCCGTCGTATGGCTGGGCACGGGACCGAGGGCGATCGGAAACGCGCAAAGGTTCATCGGCGAACGCGCATCACTGGCGACCGACGAGATGGGCGCTCTCGCCACGATCGGGCCGGCAACGGATCGGGCGTTTGGGGCTGCGAATGAGCCCGCCGCCGGCGGCGGACGTGGCGGCGCCCGCGAACTTCAGTCAGATTTCACAACCGTTCAAAATCTGGATCTGCCACAGAAACCCGAAGTGATCGCATCAGACGAGTTGCTCGAGTTTCTCTTCAGCGCCGCCGACATGAAATACGCGGATCTGAAGGCGAAGGCCGATGCTCGGGAGGAAAGCCTGCCCAGGTTTGTGCTGAAGGGGGTCAAGCTGACATTCAATATCGATGCGGATTATCAGGTTGTGAATACGCGATACACCCGCAACATAGTCGGCATCGTCGAAGGAACCGATCCGCAGCTTAAGAACACTTATGTAGCCTTCGGCGCGCACTACGATCATCTGGGCTATATGCAGGGAGTTCTTCCAGCCGGCCAAACCGACCGTATCTTCAATGGCGCCGACGACGACGGGTCGGGTACGGCGACGATCATCGCCTTGGCCCGCGCTTTCGCCCTCGGGCCAAAACCGAAGCGTTCGCTTCTTTTCGTGTGGCATGCGGGAGAAGAGCGCGGACTTTATGGATCGCGATATTTCGCGGACTACCCGGAGGTTCCCATCGATAGGATCGTTACTCAGCTCAATATCGATATGATCGGACGCAACAAGGACAATCTCGAATCGGAATCGAATGCGGTGTATGCCGTGGGATCCGACCGCATCAGCACGGAACTGCATAACATCTTGGTCGGTGCGAACGAAAGTCTTTCAAGACCATTGAGGATCAACTACGACATGAACGATTCGACGGATCCCGAGCGGATCTACTATCGGAGTGATCACTTCAGTTACGCTGCGAAAGGTATTCCAATCATTTTCTTCTTTACCGGTTTGCACCCGGACTATCACCGTGTCTCAGACTCCATCGAAAAGATCGATTTCGAGAAAATGTCCCACATCGCTCAGTTGGTGTACACGATAGGCTGGAATGTTGCGAACCTCGATCATCCACCTGCTCGCGACTTTCTGGGGCCGCGGATGGGAAAGGGTTCCACGGGCAGGCTATCAATTCGGTAGCATCGGAAAGCACCATCGTTCAACGAACTGAACACGGATCCGGCTTCCCGTGTCATGCCTGAAAGCAGTCCGGCACTGCTCGATTCCGGTTCCGCCACTATTGACGAGGCCCGCAGGAGGTTCCCTTCGCCAGTCTTCCCGCAGCGACATTAGATAAGACTCTCAGGTCCTGCGTATAAAAGAGTTCCATTCCGTAAAGCGGAACGTCATTTGTCGACCGTACGCAAATGAAACCGGCATTGACTCCCCGCGTCTCTGAGATGAGTTCATGAATGACGTTCGCTATCTTTTTGCCCGGTTCCATTGTCATGGTCGTAGTTCCGATTAGAGACCCTGACTGGCTCATGGCATCGATCTCAACCGTGGCGCTCGTTGAACTGGTGTTGAGAAGGGCCAATCCTGTTTGCCATTGTGGCGGGCCGTCGGCAATGTGCAAGAAGAAGAAGCTCGTGTCAGGGGCCGTCGGCGGAACGATGGCCAGGCCTCCACGAACCGTATCAGCATATGATGCGAATCCCGTGATCGGGGCTGAGCCAGTGACGCGCACCCATCCGGTCCGAAA
>Ga0114129_10002894_pt1 | contig 24009 bp, 21 predicted proteins | sample RhiMetdeltSRZDD1_FD_80071 | JGI IMG/M metagenome (GOLD analysis project Ga0114129, IMG submission 80071) | Populus rhizosphere microbial communities from Tennessee, USA - Rhizosphere MetaG P. deltoides SRZDD1 (version 2) (version 2) | ecosystem: Host-associated > Plants > Roots > Rhizosphere >...
AGCTCCTCGAGCGATGCGCGCAGTTCTCGTATCGCATGACGGGACCGCGCGACGTGGCCTGCCTGTTGTACGGCGCCGGCCGCATCGTGCGGGCGCACGGATCCCTTGGCGCCTTCTTCGCCGCTCGCTGGCGCGCATCCGGTTCGCTGCGCATAGCGCTCGGCGATTTCGTCGACGAGCTCTGCGCCGCGGACTTCACGCCGATCCTCGGCCAGCGCGAGCCGACGCGCCGCCTCAAGCACCTCCTTCCGCATCCAGATCGCGGCAGCGCCTGCAAGCGCCTCAACCTGTTCCTCCGCTGGATGGTCCGCGGCCCCGACGGCGTCGACTTCGGCCTCTGGGACGTCCCCAGCAGCGCGCTGGTCGTTCCTCTCGACACGCACGTCCACCGCATCGGCCGCTTCATCGGTCTGACCCGCCGCAAGGATCTCTCGTGGCGCACCGCGGAAGAGGTCACGCGCCGCCTCCGCGCGCTCGACGCCTCCGACCCGGTCCGCTTCGATTTCGCCCTGAGCCACCTCGGCATCAGCGGCGAGTGCGGCTCCCGCCGCCACGCCCGCCGCTGCGCGGATTGCTCATTGAAGCCAATCTGCCGCTTCTGGACGTAGCCCACACGTTCCGGCGCCGTCTTCGTGTCCCGCTTCGTGGTCGTCGAGTCCCAATACACCGGCTAACGTCAAGCAAAATCAATTAGCGACCCAAAATCCGGCGCCACGACCGCGAATGTTTTGGCCGAGTTGACCGTACTCCCTTTGCACGACTACGACACGCGCTGTCGGTGCGGGAGGGAACTCATGCGGTCGACCACTCGAAGATGCTGAAGATCCTCGTTCGAACGCCATTCGGCAGGTTCGAGAGCTTCTGGGCTACGCCTCTGGAAGGTGGTCTGTACCGACTAGAGAACAACCCGTTCCTGAGCTATGGCGTCTCGTATCACGATCTAGTCGAGACAGTTCCGTCGAAGGATGGAATGTTCCCGGTGGTGAGCCGAGTGCGTGCGAAGTCCGGCAACCGCACGATTCGTGCGCATCTCAAGGAAGGTTTTGAAACCGATAAGGGGAAGAAGATCTGTGCCGTAATCAACGAGCTTGGGTCGCAGTATGAAGGCGCGAATAAGAAGATTCTGTCCATCAACGTGCCGCCATCGTGCGACCTCGAGACGCTATGCAAGGCACTCGAGGAACACGGCGCAGACTTCGAGTACGTAGACCCACCCCCCGCCTACGCTCGGGGATAGAACGAGCACGGCGAGTGCTTGCGGCGCCGGCAGTCGCCTCAGCCGCGCTCCTTCTTCGGTGGTGCGATGCCGGCCTCGACGAAGCCTTGGTCGCCGCGCATGGCGCCGCGGAGGTGAGGAGGAAGGTCGCGCACGTCGTCGCGACCTTCCTGCCCCGGCGGCTCGGGTGGGGGTGTGCCCGGGCCGCGATCGCGCGCGGGACGTCTCGGCGCGTGGTGTCTCAACTCAGTCGACCTCGTGCTCCGTCTTCTTCTCGGCGCCTTCCAGGTCGGGCTCGCGCTGCAGACCGCCGCGCGGCTCGTTGGGGCGGCGCTGCTGCTGCTGCTGCTGCTTGCGCGGGTCGACTCGGTTGCGGTCGCCTTTCTCGGGCGTGACCGAGGGGTCCTGCGGTTTGATGTTGCGGTCGAGGTTCTTGGACTCTTCGCCGAGCTCGCCTTCCTGGCCGCCGGCTCCGCCGCGGTTCAAGCCCTTGTCGTTGTCAGGCATGGTGTTCCTCCGTCGCGGAACGGTGGTCGCGCCGGATGGCCACCACAAGCTGCGCGCAGGCGTGCGCACGTCTTGTCGACCCTCGCGCGGCCGGCCCATGCCGCGCTTGTGCGCACTGCGGCGATGGACTAGGACCGACCGTGCCCGTGTCGACCGGACACCGTCGCAAGACGCTGGTGCGCCTCTTGGTGAACGGCGAGGAGCATACGCTCGCCGTGCCGGTGCAGCGCACGCTGCTCGAGGCTTTGCGTTACGAGCTGGGGCTGACCGGCAGCAAGCAAGGCTGCGACAAGGGCGACTGCGGCGCGTGCACGGTGCTCGCGCGGCCGCGCCACGGAAGCGGACGCGGAGAGGCGATCCTCTCCTGCATCACGCTGGCGCAGGATGCGCAGGACCTCGCCATCACCACCATCGAGGGGCTGGCGGGACCGCAAGGGCTGGATCCGTTGCAGCGGGCGTTCGCCGACTGTGGCGCGCTCCAGTGCGGCTTCTGCCAGCCCGGGATGATGCTCTCCGCGCGCGCCTTGCTCGACCGGTGCCCGCGCCCCGACCGGTTGCAGATCCAGGAGGCGCTCTCGGGAAATCTCTGCCGCTGCACCGGGTACACGAAGATCTACGAGGCGGTGGAGGTCGCGGCGGGCGTGCGCGAGCCCGCGTCGCGAGCGCCGGTCAGGAGCGAGCGCGCAGCGGCGTCGGACCAGGTGGCGCACGCGCCGAAGGAGATCGCGCCGTGAGCGCCACAGACGCGCCGAAGCCGCCCGGCGGCACGCGACGACATCCCGTGCACGAGCCCGGCAACGTCGGCGCGCGCTTCCCGAAGGTGGACGGCGCCGGCAAGGCGGACGGCAGCGGCATCTACGCCGACGACATCCGCCTGCCGCGCATGCTGCACGCGAAGATCCTCCGCTCGCCGCACGCCAATGCGCGCATCCGCGGCATCGACGTGAGCGAGGCGGAGAAGTACCCGGGGGTGGTCGCGACGCTCGTCGGCGGGGAGATGCCGGCGAAGTACGGCGTCATCCCGTGGACGCACGACGAGCAGGCGCTGGCGACGGACCACGCGCGCTTCGTCGGCGACGAGGTGGCCTGCGTGGCCGCCGTCGACGAGCGCGCCGCCGAGGAGGCCCTGCGGCTCGTCCGCGTCGACTACGAGCCGCTCCCGGCGCTGCTGACCGTCGAGGACGCGCTTGCGCACCCGGAGATCAAGGTCAACGAGCGCGCCAAGGTCGGGAACGTCACCAAGCACGTCGAGCTGGAGTTCGGCCCCGTCGACGAGGCGCTCGCCGGCGCCGCGGCCGTGTGCCACCAGGTCTACCAGTACGCGGGCTCGACGCACGCTCCCATCGAGCCGCACTGCGCGGTGGCGCGCGTCGACGGCGACGGCAACCTGACCGTCTGGTCGTCGACGCAGATCCCGCACTACGTGCAGCGCGAGCTGTCGCGCGTGCTGGGTTTGCCGCAGAGCAAGGTGCGCGTCATCCAGCCGCTCCTGGGCGGTGCGTTCGGCGGCAAGAGCGACCCGTTCTCGCTCGAGTTCTGCGCGGCGAAGCTGGCGATGAAGACCGGCCGGCCGGTGAAGATCCTCTTCACCCGCGAGGAGGTCTTCTACGCCCACCGCGGCCGGCACCCGATGCGGATGGACGTGAAGGTCGCGCTCGATCGCGACGGCCGCATCGCCGCCGTGGACAACCACATCCACATCGACGGCGGCGCGTACGCCTCGTTCGGACTGGTGACGGCCTACTACGCGGGACAGCTCCTCACGGGGCCATACCGGTTCGGCACTTACCGGTTCGACTCGACGCGCGTCTACACGAACAAGCCTCCTTGCGGCCCGAAACGCGGCCACGGGTCGGTACAGCCTCGCTTCGCGTTCGAAGTCGCGCTCGACGAGGCGGCGGAAAAGCTCGGGCTCGATCCGATCGAGGTGCGGCGGCGGAACTTCATCGGCGAGCACGTCGAGACCGTGAACGGCCAGCGCATCACCTCGAACGGGTTCCTCAAGTGCCTCGACCTGGTGGAGGAAGCCTCCGGCTGGAAGGAGAGGCGCGGAAAGCTGGGCCGCGGCCGGGGCCTCGGAGTCGCGGGCTCGATGTACATCAGCGGGACCGCGTATCCCGTCTACCCGAACGAGATGCCGCAAAGCGGTGTGCTGGTGAAGCTGGACCGGTCCGGCCGCGTGACCGTCTACAGCGGCGCGAGCGACATCGGGCAGGGAGTGAACACGCTGCTCTGCCAGATCTGCGCCGAGGAGATGGGCTGCGACCCGCGCGACGTCACGGTGGTCGCGGCCGATACGGATCTCACGCCGGTCGATCTCGGCGCGTACTCGAGCCGCGTCACCTTCATGGTCGGGCTGGCGCTGCGCGAGGCGTGCGAGAAGCTGGCGGACAAGTTGCGCGCCGCGGTGGCGGCGAAGATGGGCTGCGCTCCGGCGGACGTGCGGCTCGAGCTCGGCACGGCCGGGGCGCCCCAAGGCGCGATGAGCTTCGCGGAGGCGTCGCAGCTCGCCGAAGCGGCCGAGGGGGCGACGCTGGCGGCGACCGGCGGCTATCGCACGAAGAAGCTGGGCGGCAACTATCGCGGGGGCACCATCGGCGCCTCTCCGGCGTATTCGTTCACGGCGCACGTCGCCGAGGTCGAGGTCGACGAGGAGACCGGCATCTGGACGGTGCACCGCATCTGGGCGGCCCACGACTGCGGAAAGGCGCTCAACCCCACCCTCGTCGAAGGGCAGATCGAAGGGTCCGTGTACATGGGGGCGGCGGAAGCGCAGATGGAGGAGATGGTCTACGACCGGCGCGGACTGCTCTTCGGGCCGTCGCTCCTCGACTACCGCATCCCGACCTCGCTCGACACGCCGGAGATCGACGCGCGCATCGTCGAGAGCGAGGACCCGAACGGGCCCTACGGCGCGAAGGAAGCGGGCGAGGGTCCGCTCCACCCGGCGATCCCGGCCATCGCCAACGCCATCCACGACGCCTGCGGGATCCGCATCCGCCAGTTGCCGTTCTACCCGCACCGCATCCTGCAGCTCCTGCGCGAGCGCGACGCGCGGGGCGGAACGGCGACGGGCGGAGGCCGCAGGCCGCAGCAGCGATCGGAGGAGCCGGCTTCGCCGGCGACGGGCGGAGGCCGCAGGCCGCAGCAGCGATCGGGGCCGGTCGCATGATGACGCTCCCTGCCGTGGACGTGCTGCGCCCGGGCAGCGTGGCAGAGGCGGTGGCCCTGCTCGCCGCGCATCCGGGAGCGCGGCTGCTCGCGGGCGGCACCGACATCGTGCCGAACCTGAAGTACGGCATGTACGAGACGCGGCACCTGGTTGCGCTGCGCGGCCTGTCCAGCGAGCTGCGCTACGTGCGCGTCGAGAGCGACGGCGAGATCCGCCTCGGTGCGCTCTGCACCATCGACGAGCTGGCCCGCGACGCCAGCGTTCGCGACAAGCTGCCGGCGCTCGCCGACGCGTGCTCGCAGATCGCCGGCCCGCAGCTGCGCCGGATGGGTACGCTGGGCGGGAACCTCTGCCTCGACACGCGCTGCGTCTACATCAACCAGACCTACTTCTGGCGCAGCGCGCTGGGCTTCTGCCTGAAGAAGGACGGGACCGTCTGCCACGTGGTGGCCGGAGGGCGGCGGTGCGTCGCCGCGGCGTCGAACGACACCGCTCCAGTGCTGCTCGCGCTCGGCGCCGGCGTGCGAACCGTCTCGCCGCGCGGCGAGCGCCTGCTGCCGCTCGAGGAGCTGTACGTCGCGGACGGCGTGCACAATACGGTGCTGGAGCCGGACGAGCTTCTGGTCGAAGTGCGCGTCCCCGCGCGCGCCAGTTCGCTGCGGCAGGCGTTCCACAAGCTGCGCACGAGAGCGGCGATCGACTTCCCCGCGCTGAACCTCGCGGTCGCGTTCGCGGTAGACCAGGGCACGGTGCGATCGGTCCGGCTCTGCGTCAGCGCGCTCGCCGCGCGGCCGGCGTTGATCAAGGGCCTCGACGACCTGGTCGGCCGCCCCGCCGACGCGGGGTTCGCGGACGAGCTGGCCCGGCGCGCGCGCAAGCAGTGCCGCCCGCTCACCAACATCGGCGTCGATCCGGACTGGCGCCGCGACGTGCTGCCGGTGCTCGTGCGCAGGACCGTGTCGCGCGCGCTCGCGCGACCGGCGAGCTGACCTCGCATCGCGCACGACAGCGCGGCACACGCCCGTACGCTGGTCTGTTCGAACCTCGATGGTCCGCGCCCGCCCTGGCCAGGAATCGGGCCGGTGTGGCTCGATTTCAGACGCTGCCCAATGGCACCCGCGGGTGTTACGTGATCGAGCGACGATGCCCCCTCCCGCCACCGTCCTCGTCGTCGACGACGACCCCGATTTCCGCTCGCTCATCCGGGACGAGCTGTCGCTCGCCGGCTACGAGGTCGCGGAAGCAGGCGGCGGGGAGGAAGGCGTCGCGCTGCTGCGCGAGCGGGACGTCGACGTCGTCCTGCTCGACGTGCAGATGCCGGGCGTCGACGGCAGCGAGATGTTGCGCAAGGCGCGCGACGTCGGCGTCCGCTCCGAGGTGGTGGTGATGACCGCCTACCCGAAGCTCGACATCGCCATGGAATGCCTGCGCGCCGGCGTCTTCGACCTGCTGGAGAAGCCGTTTCCGACCCACGCGCTCCTCGGCACGCTGGCGCATGCGGTGGAGCGCGGCCGGCTCTACCGCACGCAGCTTCTCTATCAGGCGACGGCGGACATCTTCGCCGCGCACAATCCCGAGGACCTGCCCCAGGTCATCGTCGAGACCGCCATGCGCGCGCTCGAGGCCGACGACGCCTCGCTCATGCTCCCCGACGTCGCGGGAGGGCTCACCATCGCGTACTCGCACGGCCTGCCCGAGGCGGTCCGGAAGGCGACGCGCGTCCGGCTCGGCGATGGCGTCTCCGGCCGCGTCGCCCAGGACCGCGTCCCGGCGCTGCTCATCGGCAGCCCCGCCGGGATGCCGCGCTTCGCCGGAGTGCAGGGCGATCCCGCCCGCGTGCGTTCGAGCATCGTCTATCCGCTCGCGGCCGGCGAAGAGCTCATCGGCGTGCTGAACGTCAACCGATCGCACCTGCGCAAGGCGTTCCGCGAGGCGGACCTGCAGCTGGCGTCCGTCTTCGCCTCGCAGGCGCTGCTCGCGCTCGAGAACGTCAACCTCCTCCGGCGGCTCATCCACTCCGAGCGGCTTGCGTTCGCGGGACGGCTCGCCGCGGACCTTTCGCACGAGGTGAACAACCCGACGAGCTTCATCATCGCGAACCTGCAGTACATCGCCGAGAACGTCTCCGGGTCGCAGGCAGAGGAGCTGCGGCAGAGCGCTCTCGACGCGCTGGAAGGCGCGCAGCGCATCCGGCGCGTGGTGCAGGACATGAAGGGCATGGTGAAAGGAGACGAGCCGGCGCACGTGCTCGTCGACGTGAACGCCGCTGCCCGCTTCGCGTTGAGGATGGCGGCGCGCCAGCTCGAGGGCATCCGCGTGGAGAGCTCCCTCGCTGCCGACGTGACCGTCCGGGGTGACGAGGCGCGGCTCGGCCAGGTCTTCCTGAACCTGCTCGTCAATGCGGCGCACGCGCTGACCGGCTCTTCCGAGCCGCGCGTGGGGCTGACGACGCAGCGGATCGGCGATCGGATCCAGGCCGTCGTCTGGGACAACGGGCCGGGGATCCCGAGGCGCGATCAGGGCCGCATCTTCGACGCTTTCTTCACCACCAAGCCCGGCGCCGCCGGCTCGGGGCTGGGGCTGTCCATCTCGCGCGAGATCGTGCGCAAGCACGGGGGCGAGCTGTCCGTCGAGTCCGAGGAGGGCCACGGGTCGCGCTTCATCCTCACGCTGCCCGCGGCGGCGGCCGCGAATTGAGCCGCCGGCGCCGCGTCAGCGGACGATGTGCAGCGATCCGTCCCCGCGCCGCGCTTCTTCCTCGGGCCGCGCCACGGCAGGGTCCTTGAGGTACGTCTCCGTCAGGCGGCGCTTCGGGAGCAGGCGCAGCGGGAGGGAGGCGAGGCTCGCGCCGTAGGCGGAAGCGACGGCCGCGGCCTTCCGTAGCAGAGGCAACTCGGCGACCGGGCCTTGCGCGACGCCCATGCGGTGCAGGCGCACCTCGCCGCAATCGACGGCGAACTCGAGGAACGCCGGCAGCCGCGCCAGGACCGGATGATCGGGAGGGAGGCGCCGCTGCAGGAAATGCCCCAGCCTGCGCACTGCCCACATCGAGACGAGGGACAATCCGAGGAGCCTGCGCCGCAGCGCGGGCCGCTGCCTCACCGCATGGGTGGTCCGGCGCTCTCCGAACTCGACGTGCCGCTCCTCCTGGCGCACGGCGCGGACGAGGATCTCGCGGATGCCCTCGTGCGCGATGGTGTCGATGACGGCATAGAGCGCCGTCAGCACGAACCCCTCGCCCATCGCCATCTCGAGGCAGACGTGCTCCTCGAAGGTGGCCGGCATCATCCCCGTGCTGAGGAAGCGGACGAGGCGGTGCGGCGGCGCGGCCCGCTCGCCGAGCAGATCGAGGATGCGCAGGAAGTTGTCGACGTGCTGGAACTCGTCGACCGCCTGCCGCGCGAAGAAGCGGGCCGCGTCGAGATCGGGCGCGCCGTACAGCCAGTGCCCGCACTGGATGCCGGTCACCTCGCCGTAGAGGAACTGGTTCATCATCCAGCCCAGCACGGCGCGATCGCGGACCGGATCGAGGCGGGCGCCGCCCCAGTCGAACGTCATCTCCTCGCGCGAGAGCAGCATGTGGACAGAGAGCCTACCACTGGCGAACTCCGCGGCAGCCGTTCCCTGGCGAACCCGCCGTGAACCAGTAGAATCCGCGCGAACTTTGCCGGGAGGCGAGGCGTGAGGCGGCCGGTGGACGACGCGCGCGAGGTACGGGCTCCCCCCGAGCTCTTGGCGCGCTGGGCGCTCGAAGCGCCGGCCGTGGCGCAGGAGGCCACCTGGTCGGTCCTCTGCTTCCTGGTCGAGGTGGAGTACGCCGCGGTCGCGCAGCTTCCCGTGCCGACGGTGCTGCGCAACGAGACGGCGGCGCTCGATCCCGACGGCTTCCTCCGCGTGCCGCGCGCGGCGCTGGAGCAGTTCCGGGTGCGCTCGGCGCACGCGATGGGCTGGATGGAGCAGCTCCTCTTCTTCCGCGAGCGCTTCCCGACGGCCGCGCAGCGGCAGCCGCCCGACGGCGTCTACGCTCTGGCGCGCCTCTTCGGCGGCGACGCGAGCCCGCACGAGGCAGCGGTCGACGTGCTCGTGCGCGAATCGGTCCTCCCCGAGATCGAGGACCTGCTGCATCGCACCGTCACCTACCCGGGGCTGCGCCTCATGCTGGAGCGGATGCGCGAAAACGACGCGCAACGCAGCGCCGAGGCGCGTCGCCTGGCCGGGTCGGTCCTTGGCGAGCTGACCGGCTCCTCCGTCTGGGGCGTGCGCAAGCGGCTGGTCTCGACCGCGACGCGCGCCGTCCTCGGGGCCCGGCCGCTCCTCGAAGAGCTGGAGCGGGGCGGGATGAAGGTCGACCGGGGCCGCGCGGCGCGCGGCTTCGCGCGCAGGCTGGAGGAGGCGATCTCGACTCTGTCCGGCGTGCGCGTCCTGCCCGAGGCGCTCATCGCGCGGCTCGCCGGCAAGGTCCAGGAAGCGCAGCCCGCGGACGCCGTCGAGGAAGAGACCGAGGACACCGCCGAGCGGAAGTAGGCACGCTCCGACGAGAGTGACCGGACGGAAAACGCTGGCGAATTTCAGTGGTGCTCGGCCTGCAACGCCGTATAGACGTGCCCGCGTTTGGGGCCGTACTTGGCCATTGTCGCGACGCCCGCGGCCATCAGGCAGAGGAGCCCGGCGACGAGGAGGCCGACGACGTGCTGGGGCGGCAGGCGGCGCATCGAAACGCCATCCTACCTCCGGGGTTTCGCGGAAGCCAACCGCTCGCCCTGCGAAATACCTGCCGCCGGTTTCCGTAGATCGCCGCAACCAAATCGGGGACACCATACGACGGTCTCCGTATGGTGTCCCCGTGAACCCTGACGAGGAGCGTGTGTGAGCGAGACCGAACTGGCGGAGGCGCGGACGCCGGCGTTGCGCGTACCGCCCGCGGCGCTAGCGCTGGTGGCGCCCGACGTGGGCATGGAGCGCGTCGCCCGCGGCGGGCGGGTGCGCGGCCCGCTGCTCGTCGCGATCGCTTGCGCGTTGCTCTCCGCCGGCGCCGGGATCCTGCGCGTCGACGCGAAGGACGCGACGCTGCAGGCGATGGACAAGGAAGGACAGCTGCAGACCTCCAGCGACCGCCAGGTCGAGGACAACACGCGCGCCGCGGAGCGGGTCTACGCGGTGAAGCGCATCGCCGGAGCGCTCGCCGGCCCGCCGTTCCAACTGGGGCTCTTGTGCGTCGGGATCTTCGGCCTGGCCTGGTTCTTCCGCGGACGCGCCGAGGGCCGCGCCGTGCCGCCCGTCGCAGCGGCCGCGCTCCTGCCCGGGGCCATCGCCGACCTGCTCGATGCAGGCGCCACCATCCAGCACGCAGCAATTGCGCCGGCCGGCCCGGCGGGGCTGCCGCGCACCATCGGGGACTTCTGGTTGGCTCTCGGCCACCAGGCCGGGCATCCGTCTGTGATGAAGCTGCTCGCGGTCTTCGATATCTTCTCCTTCTGGACCGCGTTGCTGGTCGCCTTCGGCCTTACCGCGGCGGGGCACGTACCGCAGCGACGCGCCCTGGCCGGGACACTCGTGGCCTGGCTGTGCGTTCGGCTGCTCACCCAAGTCGCCGCGGGAGGTCACTGACACGTGCTTCGCGCCGCCCTCGCCGTCGTCCTCCTCGCCGCCGCCGCTCGCGCCCAGCCCGCGCAGCCTCCTCCGGCGCCGCCCGTGCCCGCGAACGCGCCCGCGAACGCGCTCACGCTGGAGCGCGCCGTCCAACTCGCGCTGGAGCGGAACTACGACCTGCGCCGCAGCGAGTACCAGGCGCAGTCCGCCGGCGAGGACGCGACCATTGCACGCGCGCTGCTCTTGCCAACGCTCGATTTCAACGCCTCCCGCTCGCGCACGAGGGTGGGCGCGGGCAACGTCACCGTGACGCCCGGTTTCGAGGCCGCGAGCGCCGGCGTGCAGATCGTGCAGGGGTACAGAGCGAGCCTCCAGCTGCAGCAAGTCGTATTCGCGGGGGGAAAGAGATTGTTCGGCTACCAGGCCGCCCAGCTGAACCGCGACTCGGCGGAGGCGAACGTGGAGGAACAACGGCTCACCACCGTCTTTACCGTCGAGCAGCGCTTCTACGAGCTGGTGCGCCAGCAGCGGCAGCTCAAGGTGCTGGGGGACGCGGCGCAGCGGAGCCGTGACCAGGCCGAGTTCACCCAGCGCCTCTTCGAAGGCGGCCGCGCGACGCAGGCCGACGTCTACGCCGCGCGCGCCAACCGTGACAACGACGAGATCAACCGGCTCGGGCAGGAGGCGCGCGTCGAGGTGGCGCGCCAGGACCTGGCGGTCTCCGTCGGGCTCGATCCAGTCGAGCTGCTCACGATCGCCGAGCCGGCGGAGATGCAGCAGGAGCCCACCCAGCCGCCGCCGGTGCAAGAAGCGGTGCAGAAGGCGCTTGCGCAGCGCCCGGGCCTGAAGGCCTTCGCGTTGGCTGCCGAGTCGCAGCGCAAGAGCGTGGCCGCCGCACGCGGCGACTACTTCCCCCTCGTCTCCGTGGGCGCGAGCTACAGCCGCAACAACACCGATCTGGCGACGTTCGACGACCCGAACCTGTCGCTGAACAGCCAGCTCGCAGTGAGCGTGAATCTCAGTTGGAACCTCTTCTCGGGATTTTCCACGAACGCGGCCGTGTCGAAGGCGGAAATCGGCGTCCTGCAGGCCGTCAACGACCTGCAGAACGGGCGCCGCAACGTGGCCTCCGACGTCGAGCGCGCCGTCGCGCAGCTCCAGGCGGCGCGCCAGCAAGCACGGATCGCCGCGCAGACGGTGCAGACGTCGAGCGAGAACCTGCGCCTGGCGCGAACGCGGCAGCAGGTGGGCGTCGGCACGCAGCTCGAGGTGCGGGACGCGGAATTGAGGCTGACGCAGTCGGAGCTGGCCCGCGCGAACGCGCTGGTCGACGGGCACGAAGCCGAGTCGGCGCTGCGGCGCGCGACCGGCGGATAGCGCAGTTCTTTGACCACGGGGCGGAGATGACCAAGGGACGCTGGATCATCGCAGGGATCGTCATCGCAGGGGTCGCGGCCGCGACCGTGCAGGGCCTGAGGCCCCGGCCGCCTCCGCCCGTCGAGGTCACGACCTCGGTCGCCAAGCGCGGACCCATCACGCGCCTGGTCACCGCCGCGGGGCACCTGCAGGCGCACCAGACGGTGAAGGTCAGCTCGAACATCTCGGGCGACCTGCTCTCGCTGGCGGTGAAGGAAGGCGACCACGTCGCGCGCGGGCAGGTGCTGGGGCAGATCGACCGGCGGCTGCAGGAATCGCAGGTGGCGCAGTTCCGCGCCGGGGTCTCCAACGCGCGCGCCTCGATCGACCAGATCGCGGCCAGCATCGCGCAGGACAAGAACGACCTGGGGCGCACGCGGACGTTGGTCGACCACAAGCTTGCCAGCCAGGCCGACCTGGACAAGGCGCTCACGCAGCTCAAGGTCGACGAGGGCCGCCTCGCCGCGCAGAAAGAGCTCGTCGCGCAGAACCAGGGGCAGCTGGAGACGGCGCTCTACAACCTCTCTCGCGCGACGCTCACCGCGCCCATCGACGGGACCGTGCTCGAGATCCAGCACAAGGTCGGCGAGCGCATCCGCGGGTCGGACCTTTCCGAGGACGTGGTGCTGATCATGGGCGGACTCACCGACATGGAAGTGAAGGCCGAGGTCGGCGAGCACGAAGTGGTCGGCGTCCACGACGGTGACGAGGCGACGATCGAGATCGACGCCATCCCGGACAAGCAGTTCAAGGGGTACGTCTCCGGCATGGTGAAGAACGCGCAGATCAAGAATCCGGGCACGGACCAGGAGGTCACCACGTTCTTCGTTCGCGTCGCCTTCGCGGAGCCGCCCGAGGCCGCGCTGCCCGGCATGTCGGCGGCGGTGTCGATTGCCGTCGCGACGCACGACAACGTGGTGAGCATCCCCATCCAGGCGGTCACCAGCCGCGAGCCGAAGAAGAAGGAGCAGAAGTCCGCTCCGCGCGAAGGCACCTTGGTGGCGGCGGCGCCCGGCGGAGCGGCGGCGAGCGGCGGCGACGCGCCTCCGACCGCGGCCGCCACGGGAAAGCCGAAGCCGGTGAAGGTCGTCTTCGTGGTGAAGGACGGCAAAGCCGAGATGCGCGAGGTGCGCACGGGGATCGCCAGCCGCACGGACATCGAGATCCTCGAGGGCCTGCGCGAGGGCGAGACCATCGTGGACGGTCCCTATCGGACGCTGGCGCGCGAGCTGACCGACGGGCAGGGCGTGAAGATCCAGCCGCCAGGGAAGGCGGGCGAGCAGAAGGGCCCTCAGGGCGGCCGTAGCTGAGGCGCCGTCAGCCGCGGCCCGCACCGGAGATTCCATGGCGCTCATCGAGCTGGAGAAGATCGTCAAGACGTATGACCTGGGCCACCAGCAAGTGCCGGCCCTGCGCGGTATCGACGTGCGCATCGACCGCAACGAGTTCGTCGCCATCGTCGGGCAGTCGGGGTCGGGCAAGTCGACGCTGATGAACATCGTCGGCTGCCTCGACGTGCCGACCTCGGGGCGGTACCTCCTCTCCGGTCGCGACGTCAGCGACCTGTCCGACGACGAGCTCGCCGACGTGCGCAACCTGGAGATCGGATTCGTCTTCCAGAGCTTCCAGCTCCTCCCGCGCGCGACCGCGCTGGAGAACGTCGAGCTGCCGCTCATCTACCGCGGCGTGTCGCGCAAGGAGCGGCGCGAGCAGGCCGAACACGCGCTCGAGCAGGTGCAGCTCACCGACCGCATGGCGCACCGGCCAGCCGAGCTCTCCGGCGGCCAGCGGCAGCGCGTCGCCATCGCGCGGGCGCTGGTCACGCAGCCTTCGCTGCTCCTCGCCGACGAGCCGACGGGCAACCTGGACAGCAAGACGGGCGAGGAGATCGTCGGCTTGTTCCTCCAGCTCCACGAAAGAGGCAACACGATCATCCTCGTCACGCACGAGCCGAGGCTGGCCGCGCGCTGCCCGCGCGCGGTGCGGCTCGTCGACGGAGTGGTGGTGGCGGACGGCCGGGGACGCGACGTCGCGCTGGCGAACGCCGAGGCGCTCGGCGCCGAGACGCTGGCGGCGTTCCAGGCGGCACAGGCGGCCCAACGTTCCCCGAGGGCCCCATGAGCGAGAGCGCGCTACCGGGGGCGATCGCAGTCAGGCCTCGCCAGATCGGCTTCAAGCAAAAAGCGGCGCGCGTCTTCGGCGAGCTGCGCGAGGCAGTGGCGCAGGCTGCCTACGCGCTGCGCGCGCACCGGCTGCGCGCCACGCTGACCATCTCGGGCATCGGACTGGGCATCGCGATGCTCATCGCCATCCTGACGGTGCTGTCGGGGTTCCAGACCAGCTTCCTGCGCCAGCTCAACACGCTCGGCCCCAACACGCTGTTCGTGCACAAGTGGAAGTGGGGCGTGAACGTCAACGACTGGTGGAAGTACAAGAACCGGCCCTACGTCACGAACCTCGACTGGCGCGCCCTCGAACAGAACGCCAACCTCCCCGAGGCGATCGCGCCGATCGTGAACACCGAGGCGACGGTGACGTTCGCCGGCAAGGACATCAAGCACGTCGACATCCGGGGCTCGACGTCGAAGTACCTGCAGGCCACCGGGTGGGAGGTCCGGCACGGACGGTTCCTGACCGACCTCGACCACGAGCTCGGGACCGACGCGTGCGTCATCGGCGCCGACGTGCAGGAAGCCTTCTTCAAGGGGCAGGAGCCGCTCGGGCAGAGGCTGAAGGTCGGTCCCATGACCCGCTGCACCGTGGTCGGGACCTTCCTGCGCAAGGGGAACGCCTTCGGCCAGACCCAGGACATGCGCGTGCTCATCCCGCTGTCGACCTTCACCCGGTCCTTCGGCTTGAAGCGGGGGCTCGTGCTGTCGGTGGTCGCGCCCGCCGGCAAGGTGCTGCAGACGGAGGACGAGATCATCGCCGTGATGCGCAACGCGCGGCACCTGCGGCCGGATCAGGAGGACAACTTCTCCGTCAACCGGCAGGACAAGCTGCTGGAGGGATTCAACCAGATGACGCTGGCGCTGAACGTCGTCGGCGTGCTGATCGGCATCATCACGGCGATCGTCGGCGGCATCGGCATCATGAACATCCTGCTCGTCTCGGTGAAGGAGCGCACCCGCGAGATCGGCGTGCGGCGCGCGCTCGGCGCGAGGCGGACGACCATCCTGCTGCAGTTCCTCTGCGAGGCGGTGATGGTCTCGGCGGTGGGTGGCTTCCTCGGAGTGGCGGTGGGCGTGGGAGCAGGCCGGCTCGTCGACGTGCTGACGCCTTTCCCGGCGAGCATCAACCCCATGGTCGTCGTCGGGGGCGTGGTGGGCTCCATCCTGCTGGGCGCGATCTTCGGTATCTGGCCGGCGCTGAGCGCCGCGTTCCTGCATCCGATCGAGGCGCTCCGCTATGAGTGAGGCGGTCCTCCCGGCGCCGGCAGCGGTCCCCAAGGGGGCGCTGCGGAAGCGTTTCGCGCGCGCCGTGACCGGCCGCATCGACGATCTGCGCCTCGCGGTGGCGACGCTGTCCGGGCACAAGCTCCGCTCCTTCCTCACGCTGCTCGGCATCGTCATCGGCGTCTTCACCGTGGTGGCGATGATGGCGCTCCTCGACGGCCTGCAGCGCTCCCTGGGACGCACCATGGGTCAGCTCGGCGCGGACGTGTTCCAGATCCAGCGCTGGCCGAGCTTCAACATCGGCAACCTCCCGCCGGAGGTGGCCGCGCGGAAGAAGATCAGCGTCGCGCAGGCCCTGCAGCTGCGCGAGATGCTCCCAGACGCGAAGCAGGTCGGCCCGGAGCTGTGGGACTACGGCAAGGAGATGTCGGCGCAGGGCCAGGTCGACCAGGGAGTGCAGGTCGCCGGAGGCATGCCGGAGTTCTTCACCAACACGAACCTCACGGTGGCGCGCGGGCGCACCTACAACGAAGGCGAGGCGCTCGACGGCGCGCGCGTGGTGGTGATCGGCGCCGCGGTGGTGGACGCGCTCTTTCCCGGGCAGGACCCGCTGGGCCAGCGGGTCCGACTGGGACGCGTGGACCTGCGCGTGATCGGGGTCCTCGAACGGCAGGGCGGGATCCCGCTGGAAGGGAACCCCGACAACGTGGCCGCGATCCCGATCTCGCTGTTCGGCGAGATCTACGGCACCTCGCGCTCGGTCAGCATCGGGGTCATGGCGAAGCAGCACTCCGACATGGCGCGCCTGCAGGACGCGGCCGTGTCTGCGTTCCGCAGGGTCCGCGGACTCTCCGCGCAGCAGGACAACGACTTCGAGGTCTTTTCCAACGAATCGGCGCGGGCCCTGTTCGACGATCTCGCCGGCAAGGTGAACCTGGTCATGTTCGTCATCTGCGGGTTCTCGCTGCTGGTGGGCGGCATCGGCGTCATGAACATCATGCTGGTCGCCGTGGCGGAGCGGACCCGGGAGATCGGCTTGCGCAAGGCGCTCGGCGCACGGCGGTCGCGAATCCTCGCGCAGTTCGTGATCGAGGCCGTGGTCCTGGCGTTCTGCGGCGGCGTCATCGGGGTGCTGCTCGGCTACGGAGTGGCCGGTGTGGGACGTTTCGCCATGGACGTTCCCGCGACTGTGCCGCCCTGGGCGGTCGCCGTGTCGCTGGGCGTGTCGGGCGGAATCGGCCTGCTCTTCGGCATCTACCCGGCCGCCCGGGCCTCGCGCCTGGATCCGGCCGTCGCGCTGCGCAACGAGTAGGACGGCGCCAGGGGTTCGTGAATAGAATCGGCCGCATGACCGGTCAATCCGTGGTGCGGCGCGTCCATTGCCCGACCGTGGCGGCGTTCCTGGCGCTCCTCTTCGCCTCGTGCGGCGGCAACAACAACTCGACGTTGCAGTCGTCGGCGCTCGCCAACCACTGCGCCGTGCCGCGGCCTGGCGTCGACGTGCAGGGGAGCGTCGCCGACGAGAAGAACTGGCTCCGCGCTTGGACCAACGAGCTGTACCTCTGGTACCGCGAGGTGCCGCAGCTCGACCCTGCGGCGTACGCGACGCCGCAGGCCTACTTCGCCGTGCTCAAGACCACCGCGGTGACGCCCTCCGGGAACCCCAAGGACAGGTTCCACTTCCTCATCCCGACGGCCGAGTGGGAGCTGCTCTCGCAGTCCGGCGTGGAAGCCGGATACGGCGTCCAGTGGGTGGTTCTCGCGCGCACGCCGCCGCGCAAGGTGGTCGCCGCGTACACGGAACCGGGGTCGCCCGCAGCGACCCAGGGGAACATCGCGCGCGGTGCAGAGGTGCTGACCGTCGACGGCGTCGACGTCGTCAACGGGTCGGACACGACGACGCTCAACGCCGGGCTGTTCCCGTCGGCCGCGAACCAGACGCACACCTTCACCATCAAGGACGCGAACGGGACGACCCGGACGAACGTGCAGGTGACTTCGGCCAACGTGCAAAGCACGCCGGTGCCGACGGTCACGAGAATCGGGTCGGGGTCGGTGGGGTACATCCTGTTCAACGATCACATCGCGACGTCCGAGACGCAGCTGATCGCGGCGATCAACACGCTCAACCAGGCGCCGAAGGTCACCGATCTGGTGCTCGACATCCGCTACAACGGCGGCGGGTTCCTCGCCATCGCGAGCGAGCTGGCCTTCATGATCGCCGGACCCGCGGCGACCGCGGGAAAGACCTTCGAGAAGCTGACGTTCAACGACAAGTACACGACGATCGATCCGGTGACCGGCCAGCCGCTCACGCCGGAGCCGTTCCACAACACCGCCGTGGGGTTGACCGCGCCTCGGGGACAGGCGCTGCCGTCGCTCGGCTTGAGCCGCGTCTTCGTCCTCACCGGTCCCGGCACCTGCTCGGCGAGCGAATCGATCATCAACTCGCTGCGCGGGGTCGACGTGCAGGTGATCCAGGTCGGGTCGCAGACGTGCGGCAAGCCGTACGGCTTCTACCCGTTCGACAATTGCGGCACGACGTACTTCACCATCCAGTTCCAGGGTGTGAACGCGAAGGGATTCGGCGACTACTCCGACGGATTCATCCCGGCGAGCACGCTGCCGGCTGGATTGCCCGGGTGCCAGGTCGCCGACGACTTCCTCCACGCTCTCGGCGATCCGGCGGAGGCGCGCCTTTCGGCGGCACTGCAGTACCTGGGCAACGGCACGTGTCCGCCGGCGACGGCCGCCGCCGCTCCAGGTCGGGTCGCGTTGTCCGCCGCCTCCGAGCCGGAGCTCGTGGTGAAGTCGGCCTGGCGGCAGAACCGGATCGTGCGGAGGTGATTCACGTGCGCCGCGCGTCGACAGCCGTGTGCCTCGTGGTGCTGGCGGCGGCGGCGTGCAGGACGGTGTCGGCGGGGCAGGATCGGCCGGCAGTCCTCGCCGATCCGGTCTCGCAAGGACGCGCCGAAGTCGCGCAGGCGGCCAGCGCCGCGCTGAACGGCGTCCCGGTCACGCTCGCCGACGACGCGCTCATGCGCGAGAGCACGCTGGTGCTGGAGCGCGCGCGGCACCGCGACCCCAGCGGGCTGCTCGTCGAAGGGCGCGAGCGCGGAATGCCCGAGAAGTTCAGGCTGGTGAAGAACGGGCCCACCTGCGTGCTCGTGCACGAGCGGAGCGGCAAGCGCATCGCGCTGCACGAGACGGCCTGCTCCCCGATCTAGCGGAGCTTCCGGATTTCGACCGACGCGAGACGCCCTCCGCGGACGTCCAGCTCGAGCCAGCCTTCGCGCCCGAGCTGGGTCGAGGAGCCGGCGCAGATCACGGTGGGCTCGCTGCCGTGGACGAACCGGTCGTGGATGTGGCCGCAGAGGATCGCCTGCGCACCGCCGTCGCGGCAGACCTCCAAGAGGCCTGACGCTCCGCGGAGCGAGTGCCACGGCCAGTCCGGACGACCGCCGCGCAGCAACGGCGCGTGGTGCACCGCAACCAGCGTGCACAGGCCGCGCAGCGCCGGCGCGGCGAGCGTGATGGCGAGGGAGTCGAGCTGGGCGCGATCGACCTTGCCGCGCGACACGACCGGCCACGAGATCGGGCCGGCAGAGTCCACGACGATCAAGGCCACCTCGCCGAGGAGGCGGACGCGCAACGGGCCGGGAAGATCGCTGCGCGTCTGCTCGGGGAAGTGCTGCTCGAACAGGCGCGAGGGCGCCCCGTTCCAGGGATAGCGGTCGTGGTTCCCGGGGAACGTCGTGAAGCGCGAGCCGTCGGCGGCGAGGTTTCCGAGCGCCTCTCGCGCGGCGGCGAACTCCTCGGGATGTCCGAGCTGCGTCAGGTCTCCCGTGCATACCGCGTGGTCGGCGGAGGCGGCCGTCCGTGCGAGCGCGCGGAGCGTCTGCTCGGCGCCGTCGTACTGGCGGCCGCGTCCCTTCCACAGTTCCGCCGTCGCCAGCGCGCGGAGCGGCCCCAGCTCCCGAAGCGGCCGCCGCCGCCAGCCGCGGAGCTGCACGTGCACGTCGGAGAAGTGCACGAGCTTCATGTGGGGCGCTCGGCCACGGCGAGGAGCGCGAGCCCGCCGAGCGCGTCGTCGACCTTGAGGACGCGCAGGCCGGCGGCCTCGAGCAGCGCGCGAAGCTGGTCCCGGGAGAACCGGCCGTAGAAGCCGCTCACGGTCCGCCAGAGCAGCGCGGTGATCGCCCACCACGGGCGGGGCAGCGCGCGGAGCAGCTCCTTGCGCGCGGAGCCGTCGCGCGGCTCGAGCAGCACGGCCCGTCCGCCGGGTCGCAGCACCCGCGCCGTCTCGCGAATGGCCCCGGCGCGATCGGGAAGCAGGTAGAGCACGCTGTGGAAGGTGACGGCGTCCACGCTGCCGCCGCGCAGCGGAAGCGATCGGGCATCGCCGCGCACGAGCAGCAGCCGCGGGTCGCGCTGCCGCGCCCGGCGCAGCATCGCGGGCGAGTGGTCCAGCGCGACGACGTGGGGAACGGTCTCGCGCAGGTGCGTCCCCGAGTTCCCCGGTCCGCAGCCCAGATCGACCACGCGCCGGCAGCGGGACGGCAGCTCGGATGCCATGCGGGCGCAGTCGCGCTCCCACATCGCGTGCCGCGTGACCAGCTCGTACGGGAGCGCGACGGCCTCGAAGAAGCGCTCGCTGCGGATCAGGCGCATCGCGGCTGTTATAGGATGGGTCGGTACAACCATGGGCCTCCTCGACAAGATCAAGCCGCACGTCCCCCCGGTGCGCCCGACGGACGTGGCGGTCTCGCCCGACGGCGGCGTGGAGGTGCGCTGGGACGACGGCCAGGAAAGCCGCTTCCCGGCGAAATGGCTGCGCGCGCGCTGCCCCTGCGCCGGATGCGTGGACGAGTGGAGCGGACAGCGCACGGTCAGCGAAGCGCAGGTGAAGCCCGACGTGCGCGCGCAGAACCTCGAGCCCGTCGGCCGGTACGCGGTGCGCATCGACTGGAGCGACGGCCACAACTCCGGCATCTACTCCTGGGAGTACCTGCTGGAGATGCGCGCGGAGCAGTCCGCGGGCGCGCCGACGAACTGACGCACCTGCGACACCGTACGCCTTGACCCGCTGCGTCGAGCCGCTTATTCCTCCGCACCCCACGGAGGAGCCGGCTTTGCCGGCGACGGGCGGAGCGCGTAGGCGCGTAGCATGGTGGCGGAGCCGGCTTTGCCGGCGACGGGCGGAGCGCGTAGGCGCGTAGCAAAGGAGGAGGAGCCAATGGCAGAAAGGCCGGGTCGTCGCGCGGCCATCGTCGCCGGTCTGCGCACCCCGTTCGAGAAGTCCGGCACGGTCTTCAAGGGCCTGACGGCGCTCGATCTGGGACGGATCGTCGTCTCGGAGCTGGTCCAGCGCTGCGAGCTGCCGCCGAAGGAGGTCGACCAGATCGTCTTCGGCGTGGTGATCCCGATCGTGCAGTGGCCCAACATCGCCCGCGAGGTCGGCCTCGCCGCCGGGCTGCCGAAGAACATCGAGGCGTTCTCGGTGGCGCGCGCTTGCGCGACGAGCCTGCAGGCGCTGACTGCCGCGGCCGACGCGATCGCGTCGGGCGAGGTCGACGTCGCCATCGTCGGGGGCGCCGAGGCGATGAGCGATGTGCCGATCACGTATTCGCGGCCTGTCGCGCAGGCGGTGGTCGCCGCGGCGAAGGGCAAGACGCTGCTCGACAAGCTCAAGGCGTTCCGGGAGATCTCGCCGCGCGACCTGTTGCCCGTCCCACCCGCCATCGCGGAGTACTCGACCGGAATGTCGATGGGCGAGAGCGCGGAGAAGATGGCCAAGGAGAACGGCATCACGCGCGAGGCGCAGGACGCATGGGCGCACCGGTCGCACGCGCGCGCTGCCCGTGCCTGGGCGGACGGCACCTTCCGGCACGAGGTGATGCGCGTTCTCGTGCCGCCCGAATTCGAGCAGGTGGCCAACGAGGACAACGTCGTCCGCAAGGACTCGCAGCTCGACGCGTACGCGAACCTCAAGCCCGTCTTCGACAAGAGGTACGGCACGGTCACCGCGGGCAACTCCTCTCCGCTGACCGACGGAGCGGCTGCGCTGGTGGTCATGGCCGAGGAGAAGGCCCGCGCGCTGGGGATGAAGCCGCTCGGGTTCCTCGAGGAGTACGCCTATGCGGCGGTCGACCCCGCCTGGCAGCTCCTGCAGGCGCCCGCCTTCTCCGTCCCGAAGGTGCTGCGCCGCGCGGGGATGAAGGTGGCGGACATCGACCTGTTCGAGATCCACGAGGCGTTCGCCGCCCAGGTGCTCTCAAATCTAATGGCGTGGGGCTCGAAGAAGTTCGCCGACGAGCACCTCGGCGGCGCGGAGCCGATCGGCGAGCCGCCCGAGGAGAAGATCAACCCCAACGGCGGATCGATCGCGCTGGGCCATCCCTTCGGCGCAACCGGCGCGCGGCTCGTGCACCAGGCGCTGCGCGAGCTCGCCGCGCGCGGGCAAGGCACGGCGCTCATCTCCATCTGCGCGGCCGGCGGCCTGGGCGCCGCCTGCATCCTGACGCGGGAGTAGACATGGCAGCGAGAAGGCCAGGCATGCCTGCGAGGAGCTTCCGGCTGGAGGCGGCAGGCGACGGCGTCGGCGTGGTGCTGATGGACGTCCCCGGCGAGCCCGTCAATACGCTGCGCGCCGACTTCGAGGAGGAGCTGGACCGCCTCCTGCGCCACGCGGCGGAGGATCCCGGCATCACCTCGATCGTGTTCGCCAGCGGCAAACCCGACGGCTTCATCGCCGGTGCCGACGTGCAGGCGTTGCAGACCGTGAGGACGAGCGAGGAGGCCACGGCGCTCTCGCGCGCCGGCCAGCAGGCGATGGCGCGGCTCGAGGAGCTGGCAAAGCGGAAGCCGATCGTCGCCGCCATCCACGGCGCGGCGCTCGGCGGCGGCCTCGAGGTGGCGCTCGCGTGCACGTATCGCATCGCGACGGACGACCGGAAGACGCAGCTGGGCCAGCCGGAGGTCCAGCTCGGGCTCATCCCGGGCGCGGGGGGAACGCAGCGGCTGCCGCGGCTCATCGGGATCGCGGAGGCGTTGGACCTGATCCTCACCGGGAAGTCCGTGCGCCCCTCGAAGGCGCGCCGGCTCGGGCTCGTCGACGAGGTGGTCCCGCGGTCCATCCTGCTCGACGTGGCGCGCCGCCGCGCTGCCGAGCTGGCTTCGGGTGCCCTGCGGCCCGACCGCGCCCGCGTGCACTTCGGTCTCAAGCAGATCGCCGACAAGGAGACGCTGCAGGCGGTCGCGCTGGAGGAGAACCCCATCGGCCGGCGCATCCTCTTCCAGCAGGCGCGCAAGGCCCTCTTGAAGAAGACGCACGGGCACTACCCGGCTCCGGAGAAGGCGCTCGAGGCGGTCCGGATCGGCATCGAGCAGGGGATGGAAGCCGGGCTGCGCGCCGAGGCGGAGGCCTTCGGCGAGCTGGTGGTGAGCGACGTGTCGAAGAATCTGGTGCAGATCTTCTTCGCCACCACCGCGCTGAAGAAGGACACGGGCGTCGACGATCCGTCCGTGAAGCCGGCCAAGGTCGAGAAGATCGGGATGGTCGGCGCGGGGCTGATGGGTGCGGGCATCGCGGCGGTGACGGCGGACGCGGGGATCGAGGTGCGTCTGCGCGACAAGGACGACGCCGCGCTCGGTCGCGGGCTGCGGCAGATCGCCGGGATCTTCGACGAGCGCGTGAAGCGGCGCCGTCTGACGCGCGCCGAGCGCGACGAGCGGATGGCTCGCATCACCGCCACGACGGAGTGGACCGGATTCGGGACCGCCGACGTCGTCGTGGAGGCGGTGTTCGAGGACCTGAAGCTCAAGCAGGACACCGAGCGCGCCGTGGAGCGCGAGGCGCCGCGCGCGCTCTTCGCGTCGAACACCTCGTCGCTGCCGATCGGCAGGATCGCCGAGCCGGCGTCGCGGCCCGAGGCGGTCGTCGGGATGCACTTCTTCTCCCCGGTCGACAAGATGCCTCTGCTCGAGGTGGTGCGCGCGCCGAAGACGAGCGCGCAGGCGGTCGCGACCGCCGTCGCGCTCGGCAAGCGCATCGGAAAGACGGTGATCGTCGTCAACGACGGCGTGGGCTTCTACACGAGCCGCATCCTGGCGCCGTACATGAACGAGGCGTCCTGGCTCCTCGTCGACGGCGCGGCGGTGGAGGACATCGACGCGGCGCTGGTCGATTTCGGGTTCCCCGTCGGGCCCATGCAGCTCCTCGACGAGGTCGGCATCGACGTGGGATCGAAGGTGGCCCACATCATGGCCGACGCCTTCGGCGAGCGGATGAAGCCGCCGGAAGGGTTCGAGCGCGTGGCGCAAGACGGCCGGCTCGGCCGCAAGGCGAAGAAGGGCTTCTACCTGTACGCCGACGGCAAGGAGAAGGGACGCAAGGAAGTCGATCGGACCGTCTACGACCTGCTCCCCGGCGGGCAGAAGCGCAGCTCGCCTCCGCGCGAGGAGATCGCCGAGCGCTGCGTGCTGCAGATGGTCAACGAGGCGGCGCATTGCCTCGGCGAGAAGATCCTGCGCTCGCCGCGCGACGGCGACATCGGCGCGGTGTTCGGTCTCGGCTGGCCACCCTTCCGCGGAGGCCCGTTCCGCTACGTCGATTCGCTCGGCGCCGCCCGCATCGTCGAGCGGCTCTCGGCCTACCACGACCGCTTCGGCCCGCGCTTTGCTCCGGCGCCGATGCTGGCGGAGCTGGCGCGCAC
>Ga0114129_10002895_pt1 | contig 24009 bp, 19 predicted proteins | sample RhiMetdeltSRZDD1_FD_80071 | JGI IMG/M metagenome (GOLD analysis project Ga0114129, IMG submission 80071) | Populus rhizosphere microbial communities from Tennessee, USA - Rhizosphere MetaG P. deltoides SRZDD1 (version 2) (version 2) | ecosystem: Host-associated > Plants > Roots > Rhizosphere >...
GAGTTCGACATCAACAAGCTGCGCTACCACAAGATCATCCTGATGACGGACGCGGACGTCGACGGCAGCCACATCCGCACGCTGCTCCTGACGTTCTTCTACCGGCAGATGCACGACGTCGTGGCGCGCTCGCTCGCCGACGGCGCCACCCGGCACCATCTGTACATCGCGCAGCCGCCGCTCTACCGGGTGAAGAAGGGAAAGCAGGAGCTGTACCTGAAGGACGACGCCGCGCTCGATGCGCATCTCTTGAGCCTGGGCACCGAGGGCGTCGCGGTGAGCGGCGAAGGGTCCGAGGCGGTGCAGGGCGCACAGCTCAAGGCGCTCCTCGAAAAGGTGCTCGCCTACCGCCGGCTGCTCGGGAAGATCGACAAGCGCCGAGACGCGCGCGTGGTCGACGCCGCGCTCGCCGGTCCATCGCTCGACCAGCAAACACTGCGCGATCCGGCGCGGCTGCAGCAGGTCCGCTCCGCGCTGGAGGCCGCGCTCAAGGCGGCGGTGCCCAACGAGACGCTCTCCGTTGCCGTCGCCGACGACGCCGAGCACGGCGCGCAGAAGCTGGTGGTGAGGCTCGGCCACAACGGGTCGATGCGCGAGACGCACCTCGATCACGTCTTCGTCACCAGCCCGGATTGGGCGGAGCTGGCGAAGCTGCGCCAGGAGTTCGCCGGGCTCGGTCGCGCTCCCTTCAAGTTGGCGCTGCGCGACGGCGGCGCGGAGCAACAGGCGCGAAGCCCTCTCGAGCTCGTCGACCTGGTGAAGCGCGCCGCTTCGAAGGGGCTGGAGATCCAGCGCTACAAGGGGCTGGGCGAGATGAATCCCGAGCAGCTCTGGGCCACCACCATGGATCCGCAGCGACGCACCCTGCTCGAGGTGCACGCCGACGACGTCGCCGAGGCGGAGACGATGTTCACCACGCTGATGGGCGACGCCGTCGAGCCGCGCCGCGAATTCATCGAGAAGAACGCGCTCGACGCGACGAACCTCGACATCTAGGGCTGCGCCACGGCACGCGCAGCGCGACCCTCGCGGCCAGCTACTTCCGCGCCGTCCGCCTGGGATACAGCGGCAAGAGCGGATCGAATCCGGGCGGCGAGTGCGCTCCCGCGTGCGCCTGGACGGTCAACGGCAACACGCCGTCGACCGAGAGCGCCGATAGCCAGGCGTCGTGCTCGTCGGGCGAGATGGACAGGTAGATCGTTCCGGGGGGATCGCCCGGGATCGAATCCACCTGCGGACCGTGCGTCCGGGTAAACACCCGCACGGCCACCCGCAGCTCGCGGCCCCGGTGGACGACGCCCGTTGGCGGCAGCGCCGAGAGCGCTGAATCGACGAGCGGGCTGGCCGCGGCGTATCGGTGCGACCGGGCGTACTCGGCGTCGAGAGAGTCCGCCAGCGCCTGCATCGCACGGACGAGGCGCGGCGCGGGGTCCGGCCCGGCCCGAACGTCCCCGATCGCGGCGCGGAGCGCGAGAGCGGCTGCCGTGATCAAGAGGACCGACGTCCGAGCGACCGTCCCCGGAGAGCGCCCGAGCGCCGCGCGGATGGCGATGGCGGTCACGGAGGCGACCAGCGCCCCGCCGAGCAGGACAGCGCCGCAACCGAGCGGGACTTCCGCGGGCACGACGGGACCGTCCAGGCCGAGCCCGCGCACCCACGCAGCGGCGGGAGCCGCGAGGAGCGCCGCCGCGAGCACTGCGAAGACGGCGTACAGCGCAAGTGACGCGGCGCGGATCATCGCGTCCGATTGTGCCGGATTCTGGCGCCGAGGGCCTCACCGACAAGAGCCAGGAGCTGCCGCGGCGTCCGGCATGCGACCGATGAGATCGTCGCCACGGGAGCACTAGGGTGGGTGCGGTGCTGATCGTTCTCGTGGCCGCGCTCGCGGTGGGTGCGCCGGACCATCCGCCGGCGCTCTCGCAGCGTGCACAGTCGAGTCCGGCGTCTGCCGCGGCTACGCCGGAGCTTCTCGCCTCCTCGTTCCCGCTGCGGATCACTGCGGGGGCGTGGGCGGAGTACTCAATCCGGTCGCGCGGAGGGCAGGACTTCCGCGTGCGGTTTTCCATCGTCCCGCCCGCGCTGGAGGAGGGCCGCGCCTGGGTCGAGGTGGCTGCGCTCGGGGAGATGGCATTGCCGTTCGCCGCGCGATTGCTCGTGCGCAGCGGCGGCGGCGTCGAACGCGCGCTCGTGTACGTTCTCGGCCAGGCGCCGCTCGAGCTCCCGACCGAGACGGCGCCCGCCGCGCGCGCCGGACGGCGGTCGCGAGAGGCGCGAAGCTCGCGCGTCGGCGCGGTCACTCGACGCGAGGTGAGCGTGCCGGCTGGCCGGTTCGATGCGGAGGAGGTCCGGGTCAGTCCACCAGGCCAGGCGCTGCGCGCGTGGCGCTCGGAACGGGTTCCGCTCTGGGGGCTGGTTCGCGCCGAGGGAGCGCGCCAGGTCGTCGAGTTGGTCGCGTACGGGCAAAGCGGTGCGCGCTCCGTGCTTCCCGATGTTCAAGGGAACGGCAGGGAGAGCACGAAGTAGTAGCTGCGGATCGAGATGCCGATCGCGTCGAGCATTTGCGGATGTGCGCGCATCAGCCAAAGGCCTCCAACGGCGAGCGCGCCCACGAGCGTCGCCAGGAGCAACGACGTCTCGACCAGCGCCTGGCCTCGCGGCGATCGACGCGACCGGGCTGCCCTCATGGCCGCCCTTCCGTCTGGGTGACGAAGACTGCGGCGCCGGAGCGCGCGTCCAGCGCCTGGATGGCGACCGACACGGAGCTCCCCTCCCTCGCGAAGAGGAGGAGCGTGTCCGACGATTGCTCGACTTGCTCCGCGTAGCCCTCCGAGCGCAGACGGGCGCGGTAGAAGGCCGCGACCTCGGCGGCAGGCAGCGCGGTGACGTACTGGCCGCTGTTCGCCTGCGACTTCCCGTCGTGCGCCGAGTGGGCAAGCAATGCCCGGTGATCCTCGGGGACCGGAAACGATGCGGCGGGTCCGCCGGCCCCGAGCCGCGGCGGGTGCCGCGGATCCGTCACGCCGAGCAGGACCAGAGTGTGGCCGGTTCGTTCCCGGATGGCCGTGACGGAGCGCTGCAGCCCGTCCTGCGGATCAAAGCTCGAGACATGCGCAACGCGATCATCGGCCGCGCCGATGGGCAACAGACCGCGGGCGCGGAAGGCGGTCGCATACAGCTCGGCGACCGCTGCAGGGGAATCGCCGCTGAATGACACCGAGAGCTGCATCGGCTGGCCGTCGACGACGAGGGCATCCGCCACGGGGATTTCCGCACTCTCGCGGTGCCCAGCGAGCGCACCGACAATTCCCGCGCGACGCACGGTGGCTGGCTCTGCTCTTGCCGGCGCGCAGCTCCCGCCGGCCCACGCGCCCGTCAGGAGCACGGCGCCGGTCGCGATCGCGGCGATCGCGACGCGGACGAGGCGCGGCATCGTCAATCGCAGGGCGCGCGGTAGCGCCTGCGCATGGCAGGTTCCTGCGCCCTCGTCGACCCCGCGAAGAACGGACCGCGGCAGCTCCATGCCTCGACGTATGGATTCGACCTGGCCAGCCGGGCCGGCATCGGAGCGAGGCCTGGACGCAAACCTGTCCCAGCGCCGCCGGAGGCCAGCCAATACCGGGACGCGATCCGATGGGGCACCGTCGAGCGCGTCACGTCTTCGCCCTCGGTAAAGGCGTCGAGGCCGGTGAGCCGGCGCTCGTCGTTCGCCTCGACATCGCCAACCCGCTGGGCGCCATGCCTTCCCGACGTGCACCGCTCCTGCCGGCCGGCGGGCGTGTCACATACGTCCGGGACGAACCCTCCCTGAGCGGCCGCCATCGGCCGGATCGTCACGGGCCCACCCGCGGCGGAGTCCATCCGCCCCGTGGAGAAGATGCGCGGCAACCGCCCTCCGACGAGAGCAGCGGCGACGAAGCTGCCCTGGATGCGAGCCGTCACCGAATCGAGCGCGGCGAACCACGGCTTCTGGCGTAGCCCGAAGAACGCGATCGAGTCGACCTGCGCCGCAACCTGCCTCTCCACGGCTGGATAGGTCTGCTGCGGAGGAGTGCCGACGTCCGTCGGCGCGCGCGTCCGCTGAAAGGCGGCCGGTTTCGGCCACGCCTTCCAGGTATCGAACACGAGGTGGAGAGGCCGCTCGCTCTCGAGCGGCGAGGTGAGCGCGAAATTCGCCAGCGACCCATGCGCTCCCAGGTCGCGCCCGCCGCGCAGCCCCAGGAGATCGCCGCCGGAGAGCACGCGCGACCCCTCTCGTCCGGCGATCAGCCGCACCCGTGCCGACGCTACGCCGGACAGGTTGAATCCCTGTGCGCGCATCGCGGCCTGAACGCCGTGGGACATCCAGCTCGTAGCGGTGGTGATGAACGCCGCGAGGACCGCGGGGCCGCCGCCAAACCGGAGCCGGTTTCCGGCCAGCTCCACTTCCACGGCGTGGGTATCCACGTCTGCGCTCCATCGCGCGGTTGCCGCGCTTGGAAACGTCAGCAGGCCAGTCATGGCCCGGTGGATACCGGCGGGCGACCGCAAGTCGGCGAACCGCTCGCGCAGGTCGCGGTCAATCTGCTCACGCGGCTTCCAGACGGTCGTTTCCCACAGCGCAAAGCGGGCCGCTTCCGCCCCCTTGAGCTTGAGCACGAGCACGTCCGCAAGCGCGATCGACCACAGGAGGATCAGGACCAGGCACGGGAGCAGGATCGCCGCCTCGACCAGGCTGGATCCGCGTTCTTCCCGAAAGAGCAGCATCGCGGTCAGTGGAGCAGGAACTGGCGCACGGCGGGACTGTCCAACAGCCCCGGAACCAGGTTGGCGGAGTTCGACTCGGCGATGGGCATCAGCCGCGCCCCCCAGAGCGGATTGAAGAAGTTCGGCGCCTCGCGCCAGTCGCCGGGACGGTGGTAGTAGACCTGCGCCGCCGCGAACGCCGTGATGCTGTCGGGGAGGATCGAGGGACCTTTGCGAGGCGCTCCGTCGCGAGCGAGCCTGAAGTCGGTCGACGCACGCCCTGCGCCGCGCATGTCCATCCCGAAACGCCGGCCGAAGTACCTGGCCGCGCCCTGCTCGCGGTCGTAGTCGCGGGCCCGGCGGACGAGCCCGACGACGACGTCGGGCTGCGCGAAGTTCCCCAGATCTCCGGCGGCGCCCCCAGGCCGCGAGCGCGCTTGCGGCGCGAACGAGACGTACGGGGACAGCCAGAACAATCGCCGGTCGGGATCGGGCCGCGTCCGCGCTGCCGCGCGCGACATCCCCGAAAGGACCCCGCGCAGGATGTGGCCGAGGATGCGTCCGAGAAGGCCGCCCTTCTTCTCTCCGACCTGGAAGTCGGACCACTTCCCCGGGCGCATACTCGCGAAGACTTGATCCATCGTGGCCAGCTCGAAGACGCTGTAGCGACGGTCGATCGGGCCGCACTTCACCCCGAGCTGCAGCCGCTGGCCCGAGTAGATCTGCGCCTGCGAGGAGGTCCGGGCGGCCGCCGACGTCGAGGGCGGCGGCGGCCCGCCCAGCTCCGTCCGGGAGACGATCTGAAAGCCGATGTGGCCGCGCACGATCGGGCAGCCGACCTGCCACGCGGCGTGTCGCGCGAGCGGCGACATGGACGGGTCGGTCCATCGGTCGCCGTAGGCGACCCACGGCTCGCGCGCGGAGTTGGCGATGTCGATCATGTGCCCGCGCGCCATCTGCACGGCCTCGTCCTTGTCGTTGAGCAGGATCTTCCCGGAGTCGGCGACGTCCTTGACGAGGAGCGGGCTGCCGCGCGTCCTCGCGAACACCGCCTGGTTCGCCGCGTGCACCAACCCCGGCCAGATCTCCTCGTACTGTGCATCCGCGGAGTCGCCCGAGTGCGCCTCGGGAGGGAGGCGCGACAGCCGTCCTCCTCCCGGGGCGCCGACCGCGAGCCAGGCACCCTCCTGAAGCGTGTACAGCACCACGTTCGCTGCCGAGACGAGCGGCGTCATGACGGCCACTGCAGTGTCGAGCAAGAGCAGCAGTCCGCGAAAGACTTCCTGCAGCGTCGCAAACGCCGGGCCCGCATAGGGGACGTTTCGCAGCACCGACAGCGCAGGATCGATCGCGGCCCAGAGGAAATGCACCCACGTGAGATACGCCGCCGCCGCCATGATCGATGCGTAGTGCACGACCATGGCGCGGTTCGTGTACGCGGTGAAGTTCAGCACGCGAGCCTCGACCGCCGCCTGGCTGTACGCCGCCGCGTCCGCGGCCGTCTGCAGCTGGATCTTCGCGTGGACCGCTCGGCCGAGGTTCACGGTCGAGAGGACGCAGAGCATCAGCACCAATCCGAAGACTGCGCCGAGCACCAGCGCCTGGCCGTCTTCGTCCTCCCGGAGGCGCTGCAAGAGAAGCATCACGGCGCCGCCCACCGGAGGAACGGATTGGACTGCATCCGCATCGTGTAGAAAGCCTCGAGGGGCACCAGGTACCGTCCTCGCTTCGCGGCGACCGCGAGCGCGGCGACTTCCACGCCGCCGCCGTCGTCGGGCCGCCTGACTGCGCGACGCGCCAGCCACAGCGAATGGATCAGCTTGTTCGCGAACGGGACACGCAGCTCGGCCAGGTACCGCACCCGGATCGAGAGCAGGTTCGCGTCGACGGCCTGCGGCCGCACGTCGTCGAAGTCGATCTCGCTGCCGCCCAGGTGCTGCCCCAAGCGGTGGAAGTCGGCCCGCCGCGGATTCAGGATGCTCACTGCGACGATGGGCAATCCGAGCGCCCGAGACGCGGCCGCGCGCGCGCGAAACGCCGCCCACGTCCGTCCGAGCCAGCCGAGGTCGTCGGTACGCCCCGCGGCGGGCAACAGCGACAGCGCCGCGGCGTCGTGCATCGGCCCGGTTGCGCCGCCCTCGCCGGCGTTGCCGTTCTGGACCACGCCTGCGCGCGCAGCGTTGAACGCGGCGTACTCGACGAGCACCCTCGCCTGCTGCAGCTGGGCGATCTGGATCGTGCACAGAATCAGCACCAGCACGGCTGGCAGGATCAACGCCGCCTCGACCACCGCCTGCCCGCTCTCCCCGCCCATCGCAGCGAGATTCCGCCACGGCTTGCCCGTGCAGGAAATCGGTCATCCGGAGGGCACGCCACCGCGCGCGGGATCGCTTGACCCGCGAGGCCCGGGCATGCACCCTCCCGGCCTGCTGGGGCGTCGTCTAAAGGCAGGACATGGGACTTTGAATCCCATTATGATGGTTCGAATCCATCCGCCCCAACCAACCCAAGTGGTGTAGATCGGCGCCCCCATGGGTCTGTCGATCGGCATCGTCGGGTTGCCCAACGTGGGCAAGAGCACGCTGTTCAACGCGCTGAGCGGAGCCAGCGTGCTGGCCGCGAACTACCCGTTCGCCACCAAGGATCCGAACGTCGGCGTCGTGCCCCTCCCCGACGAGCGGCTCGACCGGCTCGCGGCGCTCTTCCGCCCGAGGAAGACGACCCCCGCGGCGCTCGAGTTCGTCGACATCGCCGGTCTGGTCCGAGGCGCGTCCAAGGGCGAGGGGCTTGGCAACCAGTTCCTCGGCAACATCCGCGAGGTCGACGCGATCGCGCACGTGATGCGCTGTTTCGCCGATCCCGACGTCGTGCACGTCGACGGCGCGGTCGATCCGCAGCGCGACCATGACGTCGTCGAGACCGAGCTCGCCTTGAAGGACCTCGAGACGCTGGAGCGCAAGCGCGAGCGCCGCGCCAAGGACGCGAAGGCGCCAGGCAAGCCCGGCGAAGAGGCGAAGGCCGATCTGCAGATCTACGACAAGCTGAAGACCGCGCTCGACGCAGGGCGGCCCGCGCGGAGCGTGCCGCTCTCCGACGAGGAAAAGCCGCGGGCGCGTGAGCTCTTCCTGCTCACCTCGAAGCCCGTTCTCTACGTCGCGAACGTCGACGAGGACCAGCTCCAGCGGCTCGATTCCGATCCCCTCGTTCGCAAGGTCGCCGATCTCGCAGAAGAGGAAGGCGCGCGGTGGGTGGCGATCTGCAGCAAGGTCGAGGCGGAGATCCAGCAGCTGCCCCGCGAGGAGCGCAGCGATTTCCTCGCGCACGTCGGCTTGGCGGAGCCGGGGCTCAACAAGCTCGTGCGCGCCGGGTTCGATCTGCTCGGCCTGCAGAGTTACTTCACCGTCGGCGAGGACGAGTGCCGCGCGTGGGTCATTAAGAAGGGAACGCGCGCGCCGCAAGCCGCCGGCGCCATCCACACCGACTTCGAGCGCGGCTTCATCAAGGCGGAGGTGATCCGCTGGGACGAATTGCTGCGCCACGGCAGCGAGTCGGCGGCGCGCGCGAAGGGCGCGCTGCGCGTCGAAGGCAAGGACTACGTCGTGCAGGACGGCGACGTGATGCACTTCCTGTTCAACGTCTGATCGGGTGTGCGTAAAAGTCGTCCACCGCCGCCCAGCAGCGCCCTTCTGCCAGTCCGGCAGCTAAGTTGACCGTAGTTCCGGCGCGATGCTAGCGATCGAATCGAACTCTTGAACGCCCTCGAAAGCCGCCGGAAAGACGCCATGACCTCGCCCTTTCGCAGCGCTCGCGCCGCTTGCGCGCTCCCGATAGCCCTGCTCTGCGCCTGTGGATCAGTCCCCGTGCGCGTGCCGGTGATGCGGCCGGCCGAGATCAACATGGTGGCGTACCAGACGGTCGCCATCGGCGACATGCGCGGACGCGGCAACACGATCATGGGCGACTCGCTCGAGGAGGCGCTGCTCGCCACCAACCGGTTCCAGGTGCTCGACCGGCAGCACATGAGCTCGATCATGCGAGAGCTGCAGCTCTCCTCGACCGACCTGGCGGATCCGAACAAGGCGATCAAGCTCGGCAAGTTCATGACGGCGGGCGCGCTCATCTACGGCGACGTGGACGAGCAGTACCGCGAGGTGCCCTCCGAGGACCGCATCAAGAACAAGGACGGCACCACCACCCTGCTCTACAAGCTGCGCGGCGAGCTGCGCACGCGCGCCACGTTCAAGATCGTCGACGTCGCCACCGGCCGCCTCATCATCGCCAAGACGTACGAGGAGCGGCGCGACGACACGAACACCGGATACGGCAAGCGGCCGGAGCCCATCGACGCGGACGGCTTGTCCCGCTCGGCGCGCCGCGGCGTCGTGGATCGCTTCATGCGCGCGATCGTCCCGCACCAGGAGTACGTCACTGCCAGCTTCCAGAAGGATTCCGACATCCCTCAGCTCGAGGGCGGCATCGGCTGGGCCGAGCGCGGCGAGTGGAAGAAGGCGCAGGCGACGTTCTCGCAGGCCATCGCCGACGGGCAGAACAACCCGAAGATCAAGACCGAGCAGCTCGCGAAGGCGTACTGGAACCTCGGTCTCGCCTATGAGTACGCGGGCGAGTACGACAGCGCGAACGCCACGGTGCAGAGAGCGTACGAGCTGTCCAACGACAAGGACATGCTGCGCGAGCTGGACAACATCAAGCGCCTGCAGGACGAGGCGAAGCGCGTCTCGGAGCAGACCGCGCCGCCCGGGGCGGTTGGTGTCAATTAGCGTCGCACTGCTGCGCGGCAGCGCCGCAGGGTGCGCGCTCCTCCTCTGCGCGTGCGCTGCCGAGGCGCCCGCGGTCGTGAAGATCGCGTCGTCGCCGAAGGCTCCGGCCTGGCTGGTCAAGGTCCCGCAGGAGGGCGACACCCTCTACTTCTCCGGCGCGCGCGAAGGCGCCGCTTCCCTCGAGGAAGGCACCGACGCTGCCATGCAGGTCGCGCGCGGCCATGCGGCGGAATACATCGGCGTGGACGTCACCGCCGAGCACCACGACGTCATGTCGACCGAGCTGGGCGAGGACCGTGTGCGCGACACGGTGAAGGCCCGCGCAACCGCGCTCGTCCGCAGCGCACGCATCGCGGACGTCTACTACGAGAAGTTCTCGCGCAAGGCCGGCGCGACGACCATCGACCGGTTCGACGTGTGGGTGTTGATCAAGATCTCGCGCGCCGAGCTGGAAGGCGAGCGCGTGCGGCAGCAGGAGGAGCAGAAGCAGACGGCGCTTGCAGCGCTCGCGCGCCTGCGCGAGGGGGAGGCGCAGGAGCGGGCGGGCAACGTGCTCGCCGCCTTGGTGCGCTATCGCGACGCCGCTGCGCAGACGCGCGCGTTGCCGCAGCAGATCGCGCTGGCGGATCCGCAGCTGCGCACGTCGGGGCAGCTCCGGCAGGCGGCGCAGGACGCGATGGCCAAGGCGCAGGCCAGGGCCCGGCGCGCGGTGCTCGTCGGTCCCGACTGGGCGGCCGGTTCGATCGTGCAGGCGCTGTCGTCGAAGGGATTCACCGCGGTGACGCAACCGGAAGGCTCCGAGCGGCAAGCGCTGGACACGGCGCGCGCGCAGGGAATGCCGTGGGTGATCGTGGTGAAAGGAACGACGGTCCCGGGCGGCAGCGTGTTCAGCCAGGTGGCCGCCACGGCCTCGCTGGACGTCCGTGCTCTGGAGAGCCAGAGCGGAGGGGTCGTTGCCTCGGCTGTGAAGCAGAGCAAGGGGGTCGGGCGCACCCCGGAGGCGGCCCAGCAGGCGGCGGCGAACGAGGCCGGCCAGGCTGCCGGCGCGGATCTCGCGGCAGCGCTCGTGGCGAAGGAAAACGCAGGTCTTTGAAGCTGATCGCGGGCCGCTACGCGCCGCGTCTTTCGACGGAGGGATGGACGTGAAGAAGGTCATCGGGATGGCAGTGGTCGCCGCGGCGCTCGTCGCCTGCGGCGGCGAGAAGAAGCCGGAGATGTCCAACCAGATCCTGCACGCCAACGGCCCCGACTGGGTGAACCGCGGCTCGGGCGCGTTCGGCGGCGAGAAGGGCAAGATCTTCTACGGCGTCGGGATCGCCAGCGGCATCCGCAATACGGCGCTGCGGCGGTCGACCGCCGACTCGCGCGCCCGGAGCGAGATCGCCAAGACGCTCGACACCTACGTCGCCGTCCTGAACAAGGACTACCAGGCCTCGACCACCGCGGGAGACATGAGCGCCTCGACCGAGGAGCAGCACGTCCAGGCGGCCCTGAAGACGTACACGCAGATGGAGCTGTCGGGCGCGCTCATCGTCGACCACTGGGTGGATACGGACGGCACCGAGTACTCGCTGGCTCAGCTCGACATGGACACCTTCAAGAACAACCTCGACAAGATGAAGGAGCTGAACGCGCGGGTGCGCGACGTGGTGCGCGCCAATGCGGACAAGGCCTTCGACGAGCTGTCGGCCGAGGAAGCCAAGCGCCAGTAGGCGCCGCACCGCATCGCTCCACGCGCGCCGCAAGCTGCAACGCGAGCTTGCCGCGCGCGTCATCGCGAGCGGCGCTCGACCGCCGCGGCAGTGCGCCCGCGGACGATGAGCAGTCGAAGAACTGAAGGGCGGGCGCGTTCCTACAGCTTCTCGTCGATCTGGGCCGTCTTGCGCAGCGTCGCGAGGTAGTTCTCGCGCTCCTTGAACACCGAGTCGCTCGCTAGCCGGCTGCGGATCTCCTCCTTCACGTCCGCGAGCGGCTTCGGCGGGATGGCGCGGCGATCTTCCACCGTGACGACGTGGAACCCCGACGACGTCCGGATGATCTCGCTGACTTCACCCGGCTTGAGCGAGAAGGCGGCCTGCTCGATCGCCGGCAGCATCAGGCCCCGGCGGAAGTAGCCGAGATCGCCGCCCTGCTTCGCGGTGGGCCCCTCCGACATCTCCCGCGCGACGAGCGCGAACGTCTCGCCTCCCTTGACGCGCCGATGCGCTTGCTCCGCCCGCGCGAGTGCGGCTGCCACCTGGCTGGCGCTGGCGTTCGCAGGCACCGGGATGAAGATGTGCCGCGCCCGCACCTCGTACTGCTGATTCGCCACCTCGGTCGCGTATGCGGCCTGCACTTCCTCGTCGGACACTTTGCGAGCCTTGACCTTGAATCGAAGCACCTCGGCCATCAGCGTCTGCCGCCGGACCGAGTCGCGCGCTGCTTCCCAGGGGATCCCCTGCTGCTCGAGCGCCTGGCGGAAATCGGCGACTTCCATTCCTTGCTGGCGCGCCAGCTGATCGAGCGCGCGCTGCAGCTCCTCTTCGGAGACGCTCAACCCGAGGGTCGAAGCCTCCGATTCGATGAGCTTCTCGTCGATCATCTCGGTCAAGCCGCGGTGGAGCATGTCGGCACGCTCCTTGTCGCGCTGCGTCCCCGCAGGCTGCTGCATGACGCGCGCGAGCTCCGGACCGATGCGTTCCTCCACCTCCGAGAGCAGGATGGGCTGGCCGTTCACGACGGCGGCGATGCGCTCCTTGATCTCCGCGCGGACCGCGGCAGCGCAGACCATGGCGAGAAAGACGGCTCGCTTCATGGGCAGCAGTCTAGAACGGCCGCGGCGGGCCGGCGACCGAAAACGGTGGCCGGCTTCAGCGGAGCAGCGAGAACGACGCCTCGTTGATCTCGATCTTGGCGCCCTTGCGGACCTGCTCGAGGAGCTGCCGCTCCGCGTGCGCCTGCTTCTCGGCGAACGCGCGCCGGGCGACCTCCTCCTTCACTTCCTCGAGGGTCCGCTTCCGCGGCCCGCGGCGGCCGAGCAACTTGAACAGGTGGTACCCGTAGCTGGTCTGCACGACACCCGACACCTGGCCCGGTTTGAGCGAGAAGCAGGCGTCGTCGAACGGCTTCGGCATCGTGCCTCGAGCGAACCAGCCGAGGTCTCCCCCGCGCTGCGCGTCCGGCGATCGGCCGTGCGACCGTGCGAGCTGCTCGAACGACGTGCCCGCGCGAAGCTGATCGAGCAGGCTCTTCGCCTCCTCGGCAGTCGCCAGCAGGACCTGCTGCGCGTGCACCTCTTCCTTCACGTCCAGCTCGGAGCGATGCTGCTCGAACCATGCGCGCACCTCCGCCGTGGAGGGTTTCTCGCCTCGGGTCTGCTCCGCGACCCACTTTTCCGCGAGCAGCCGATCCCGCATGTCCTCCGCCAGCTGCTCGACGGTCTGGCCGTCTTGCTTGAGCCGGTCCGCGAACGACTCGCCCGACGCCTTGGCGGATTCCGCCAGCGCGTCGATGGCCGACTGCACCTCGGCGTCCGTGACCACGATGCCGGCGAGCTTGGCGCGCTGGACCAGGAGCGTCCGATCGATGAGCGGGTCGAGCAGCGCGCGTGCGAATCGCGGCAGCTCCTTGGCGTCGACTTTGCCCGGCTCCGGGAAACCGTCGACCACCTGCGACCCGGCGCCGCGCCGCGCGCGATCCAACTCGCGCTGCAGCGCGGCGACGGTGATCGGCGTGCCGTCGACGGTCGCCACGACCGGCGTGGGTGGAGCAGGCGACGACTTCTTCCGCGAGCAGGCCGCGACCAGTACGACGCCGGCCGCCGCGAGTCGCAGAACGGCCGCCAGGCGCATCAGTTGCCGCCGATCTTCGCCGCGGCCGGGGCTGGCGACGTCTGCGGCATCGCGACCGGCGCGGGCGTGGGCAGCTCGGCGCTCACCTTCGCCAGCTCGGCGTCGTCGATCGAGACGTTCCCCTGGTCGCGGAGGCGCTTCACGAACTCGTCGTACTGCTTGCTGCGACGCTCACGCGCCATGCGCCCGCGAATCGTCTCCTTCGACTCGTCGAAGCTGCGGTTGAGCGCGACCGTCCTGACCTGGAGCTTGACGATCTCGATACCCGCCGGCGTCTCCAACGGACCTGCCACGTCGCCCGGGTTCTTCAAGTCGAACGCGGCATTCGCCAGCTGCGCCCCGTGCGATTTCGTCAGCTCGTCCTTGCTGAGGAAGCGCAGGTCGCCGCCCATCGGCGCCGACAGCGGGTCCTTGCTCTCCTTGATGGCGATCGCCTGGAACGCGTTGGTCTCGCCCTTCTTCTCGCGCGCCTGGATATCCTTGAGCAGCGCCGTCGCCTTGGCCTTGGCCTGTGCCTTTTCCTTGTCGTCCTTGGCAGGCAGGAAGATGTGGTACACGCGCGCGCGCTCGGGCTTCACGTAGTCGTCGAGGTGGGCCTCGTAGAAGGTCTTGAGCTCCGCGTCCGCGATGTCGGCGCCGCTCATCTTCTCGTCGAGCTGCTTCTTGATCAGCTCCTGGATCATCGCGCGCTTCGTCGCGTCGCGCACGGCGGGCGACTTGTCGAGTCCCTCGCGTTGGGCCTCCTGCGCCAGGAGCTCGTTGCGGATGAGCGCCTCGAGCAGCTCCTTCTTGCGCTCGACGGTGTTGTAGCGGGCCCGCAGGAAGGGGCTCTGCTCGTCGATGCGCCGCTTGAACTCCTCGGCCGTGATGACCTCGCCGCCGACATGGGCGACCGCGGGGCTTCCCTTGTCCTTCTTGCAGGCGAAAGGCGAAAGCGTGCTCAGCACGCACGCGGTCTGGAGGATTGCTCGAGTCAGCTTCATTGCGGCCGGTCCTTTGCTCGGGAGAGGGGCGAGATACCACCTCAGAACAGCCGGCGGGAAGGGGCTAATCCTCACGCCGCGCAGCGCCGCAGCTCTTGGACCAGCGTCCGGGCCGCTTCCAGGACCGCCGCCGGCGGAGGGGGCGGCGGAGTCGTACCGGGCATGGGTGCGGGCGGCTGCTCGATCGCCTGCACGAGCTCCATCCCGGGTGTGAGCCGGTAGCGCCCCTTTCCCTTGGCGACGAGGTGGGCGAGCTTGGCGGAGTCCAGCGCCGCGTCGGGGCCGAGCTGCGCGATGAGGCGCCCCGGACCCCACTTCAGGCCGCGCATCCGCAGCGCGCGGAGTTGGTTGCGCAGATCCATCACCTCGACGAGCGCATCGACCTCGGGCGGCGGCTCGCCGCAGGTGTCGCGCACCTCGCCTTTCACCTCGTACAGCTCGTCCTCGTTCGCGGCCGACGCGAACCGCTTGTAGAAGAAGAGCCGCTGCTGCACGTCCGGGACGTACTCCTCGGGGATGAGCGCGGGCACCGGCAGCTCGACGTCGGGCTCGAACTCCTGCCGCGGCTCCTCGCCCTTGAGCTGCGCGACGGCCTCCTCCATCAGCTGCGTATAGAGGTCGAACCCCACGGCGGCGATCTGGCCGCTCTGGTCCGGGCCGAGGAGGTTGCCCGCTCCGCGGATCTCCAGGTCGTGCGAGGCGATCTGGAACCCCGCGCCCAGCTCGGTGAACTGCTGCAGGACCTGAAGCCGTTTCTGCGCATCGCGGGTCATCGGCCGGCGCGCCGGCACGAGCAGGTACGCGTATGCGCGCTCGCGGCTGCGGCCGACGCGCCCGCGGATCTGGTAGAGCTGCGACAGACCGAAGTGGTCGGCGCGGTCGACCAGGATGGTATTCGCGCTGGGGATGTCCAGTCCCGACTCGATGATCGCCGTGCAGAGCAGCACGTCGTACTTGCGATCGATGAAGTCGGTCATGACCTTCTCGAGCTTGCCTTCCGCCATCTGGCCGTGCGCCACGGCGATCTTCGCCTGCGGGACGAGCTTGGTGAGGTAGTCGAAGACGCCGTGGATCGACTCGATCCGGTTGTGCAGGAAGAAGACCTGGCCTCCGCGCGACAGCTCGCGCTCGATGGCTTCCTTGATGGTGGCGCCGTCGAACTTGCTGACGAAGGTGCGGATGGCGCGCCGGTCCACCGGGGGAGTCCCGATGATGGAGAGGTCGCGCACGCCCATCATGGCCATGTGGAGGGTGCGCGGGATCGGCGTCGCGGTGAGCGTGAGCACGTCGACCAGCTTGCGCAGCTTCTTCAGTTGCTCCTTGTGCTTCACTCCGAATCGCTGCTCCTCGTCGACGACGACGAGCCCCAGGTCCTTGAAGGAGACGTCCTGCGAGAGCAGGCGGTGCGTGCCGATGAGCACGTCGACCTTGCCTTGCCGCGACCGTGAGAGGATGTCCTTCGCGTCGGCCGCGCTCTGGAACCGGCTGATCATTTCCACGGTGACGGGATAGTCCGCGAACCGCTTGCTGAACGTGCGGTAGTGCTGGGAGGCGAGCACGGTCGTCGGCACCAGCACGGCGACCTGCTTCTTGTCCTCGACGGCCTTGAACGCGGCGCGCAGCGCGACTTCGGTCTTGCCGTAGCCCACGTCGCCGCAGACGAGCCGGTCCATGGGACGCGGCTTCTGCATGTCGGCGAGCACGTCCTCGATCGCCTTCGCCTGGTCGGGCGTCTCGTCGAACTCGAAGTCGGCCTCGAACGTCCGGTACAGGGTGTCCGGCGGCGAGAAGGCGAATCCCTGGTGCGCGGCGCGAGCGGCGTAGATGTCGAGCAGCTCGGCGGCCATCTTGAGCAGCTCTTCCTTCACGCGCGCCTTGCGCTTGAGGAACGTCTGGCTCTGGAGCGAGTCGAGCCTCGTCTTCTCGGGGTCGCCGCCGACGTACTTCTGGATCTGGCGCAGGCGGTTGACCGGGAGGTAGAGCCGGTCCTTGCCGGCGAACTGCAGCAGGATGAAGTCGGCGGCGAACCCGCGCACGGCGAGCCGCGTGAGGCCGTCGTAGCGCGCGATCCCGTGCTCGACGTGGACGACCAGGTCGCCTTCCTTCAGGTCGCGGAAATCGGCGGCGTCCTCACCGAAGGTGCGGGGACGGCGAGGCGCCCGCCTCGGCCGCGCGCGCGGCCCGAAGACGTCCTCGTCGGAGTACAGGGCGAAGCGGTCGTTTTCGTCGACGAAGCCGGCCGAGATCTCGCCGACGACCAGGTGGGCGTGGACCGCCGGATCGAAGAGCGACGAAGGTTCCGGCGGCAGCTCGTCGACGATGCGCGCCATGAGCTGGCGATCGAGGAGCAACCGCCGCGTCCGCTCCGCTTGCGCGGACGAGTGGCAGGCGACGATCGCCGCCACGCCCCGATCGCGGAAGTCGGAGAGCCGCCGCACGAGCGGCGCGAGCGCGCCGTCCTCCCCGTGGTGACCAGCGATCTCGGCGCGCAGCTCCGCCGTCGCCTCGAGCGCGAACTCGATCTCCGCGACGCCCGCGGCGGCGTCGGAAGCGAAACCGAGCCCGCCGAGGTCGAGCACCGCCGCGGCCTCGACGACGGAGCGCACGTCGCGCTCGTGCAGGTAGTGCTGATCCGGGGACAGCGCCAGCTCGCCCTTCTCCCGCGCCGCCGTGAACGAGCCCTGCAGCTCCGTCCAGAGATCGCCCCACTGCCGCTCCAGCTCCAGCGGGTCGTCCATTACCCAGAGTGCGTTCGCGGGCAGGTAGTCCGTGATGGGCTTGAGCCCGCCCGGGTAGAACCCCGGAAGGATGGCCGACAGCCCCGCCGCGAAGAGCGTGTCGTCCTGCGCGTGGGTCTGCAGCTCGTCGATCAATTCGCGCAAGCGCCGCGTCGGCGTCTCCACCGCGTCGGCCGCGGCGCGGACAGTCGCAATCGCCGCCTTCCGTCCGGCTTCGTCGAGCACGATCTCTCGCGCGGGACAGAGCGACAGCTCGCGCAGGTCGCAGATCGAGCGCTGCGTCTGCGGATCGAAGGCACGCAGGCTCTCCACCGTGTCGCCGAAGAACTCGATGCGGACGGGCTGCGGGTCGAGCGGCGACCACACGTCGAAGACGCCGCCGCGCACCGCGAAAGTGCCGGGGTCCTCGACGAGCGGCACCTTGGCGTATCCCGCGGCGGTCAGCTTGGCGGCGAGGTCGTCCCGGTCCTGCGTCGCGTCCACGGCGAGCTGGAGGGATCTCGCGTCCAGCGCCTCGCGCGGGAGCACGCGGCGGGCGAGCGCGCGGACGGAGAGGACGACCACGGAAGCGTTCCCGAGATGGAGGTGGAAGAGCCCGGCGAGGCGGGTCATCGCCGCTTGCGGATCCGGCGTGAGGCCTTCGTACGGAAGCACTTCGTCTCCGGGGAGGCGGACGATGGCGCTCTCGGGCGCGCCGGCCGGCCAGAAGAAGCGCAGGTCGCGTTCGAGCGCCTCGGCGGCCTCTTCGTCGGGCTCCGCGCAGACGAGAGGGCGCTTCAGCGCGCGGGCGAGATGGGCGAGCGCGTACCCTCGCGCGGCGCCGCGCAAGCCGACGGCGCGCGCACGGGGGCCTGCGCGCAGGGAAGCGATGAGCTCCGCCAGCGCGGTCGGGCTTCCCCGGGCGGGAGCCAGCGCCGCCTTCAACGACTCCATCGGATCGGCGTGGACTAGGGCCCTGACCGCGCCAAGTCAAGCCGAGCATGCGGCCCGTGTGCGTGGCTCACGTCAGGCGAGGTGATCCCACCCCAGCCTCCGCGGCAACGCACGGGGCCGCCCATGCTCGCTGAGGCGGATTCCGCGGCCACGGACGAAGCGGCCGACTTCCGCGGCGCGGGCGCCGGACTGGCGCAGGCGAGACAAGAGGCGCGCCACGTTGCGCCGGCGGACGGCGAAGACGAGCGCGTAGTCTTCGCCTCCGGAGAGCGCCAACTCGAGGGTCGCCGCCCGGACCGCGCCGTCCACCGGCAGCGTCCGCACGTCGACCTCCGCGCCGCATTGGCTCGCCGCGCAGATGTGGCCGAGATCGCGCAAGAAACCATCGCTCACGTCGACCGCCGCGGTCGCCAGGGTACCCGCAGCGAGCCCTGCCGCGAGCAGGGGCTCCGGCCGGCGCTGGGCACGGATCGCCGCCGCGACCGCCCGCGACGCCGGAGCGGCAGCGTGTCCACGCAGAAGGCGGAGCCCCAGCGCCGCGCGCCCCAGGACTCCGGTCACGACGATCGCGTCGCCAGGGCGCGCGCCGCCCCGTCCGCGCGGGTGCTCGGCTTCCCCGAGGGCGCTGACGGAGATCGACCATGCCGCGGCGCGAGTGACGTTTCCTCCCACCAGGACGCATCGGTGCCGGCGCGCGAGCGCCGCCATCCCCCGGGCGATGCCGCGAGCGATGCCCGAAGCATCCGCGCCAGGGTGGACGCCCAATGCGCAGAGGAACCAGCGCGGGACGGCGCAGGCCGCCGCAAGGTCGCTCAAGGCCGCGGCGAGCGCCTTGTGCCCGACGTCCTCGGGCGTGAACCACCGCCAATCGAAGTGCACGCCTTCGACCAGCTCGTCCACCTTCAAGACCAGCTTGCGCCGTGGCGAAGCGCGCACCACGGCGCAGTCGTCGCCAGGGCCGGCGAGCACGCCGGCGGCCCGGCTGCGCGCGTTGCGGCGCAAGCCGAACGGGCCGAGGAAATCGTCGATGAGGCCGAGCTCGTCCACGCAAGGGACCAGAAACCGTTGCGGCCGATTCTAGGCCCCGCGGAGCGTGGATTCGAGCGGCGCGCCGGCGGGCTCGATGGGAACCACGAGGGTGAACACGCTCCCCTTCCCCGGCTCGCTGCGCACCGAGATGCCGCCGCCGTGCGCCTCGACGTAGCTCTTGACGATGGACAGCCCCAGCCCGGCGCCGCCGTACTCGCGCGAGGCGGACGAGTCGGCCTGGAAGAAGGTGTCGAACACCTTCGACTGCAGCTCCTTGGGGATTCCGATCCCGTTGTCCTCGACCCGGATCTCGAAATATCCGGCGCCCCCGAACGGGCCGGCGTTTTGCGGCGCGTGCTGCGCCGGCCCGGCGCGCACCGCGATGTGTCCTCCGGCCGGCGTGAACTTCACCGAGTTCGAGAGGAGGTTGATGACGCACTGCCGGATCTTGTCCGCATCGACGTGGACCTTGGTGATGCTCGGCGACACCTCGGTCGAGACGGTGAGCTTCTTCTTGAAGCTCTGCGGCAGCACGGACTCCACCGCGGCCTGCAGGATGTCGTTCACGTCGACCACGTTGCGCGAAAGCTGCACGCCGCGCGCCTCGATCCGGGAGAGATCGAGGATCGACGAGATGAGCCGCAACAGCGACTCGCCCTTGTCGAGGATGGTCTTGAGGTAGTCCTTCTGCTCGTCGTTCAGCTCCCCCGCGAGGCCCGCGAGGAGCATCTCGCTGTACCCGATGACGCTGGTGAGCGGCGTGCGCAGCTCGTGCGAGACGGTGGCGAGGAAGTTCGACTTGAGACGCGAGAGCTCCTGCAGCCGCTCGAGCGCCTCCGACAGCTTCTTGTTCTTCTCCTGCACCTCCCGGTAGCTCTCGGTGACGCTCTCGATGTGCAGCTGCGAGGTGATGAGCGACTTGTGCGAGGTGAAGACGAGCACGTCGACGAGCCGCGCGAAGTGGTCCAGCACCTTGCGCACGGTGCTCTCGGGCGCGCGGCGGATGCGGCCGATCAGCTCGCGCGCCTTGGCGAGGTCGAACTCGCCTTCCAGCGCCTTCAGGTCCGTGCCGAGGTCGCCGACGTCTTCGGGAAGGAACGGTCCGAAGATGATGCGCCCCAGCATGTCGCCCTCGTACAGGATGGGCAGCATCAGGTAGCGCAGGCCGCTGAAGCAGTTGCGGACGGCGATCTGCGGCTCTTCGAGCGGCCGCACCTTGATGTGCGTCACCGTCTCGGTGCACAGGCGGCGGCCGTTCGCGCCGGTGAACATGTAGGCGCAGAAGTCGCCGCTGGCGATCTTGATGTCGACCAGCTTGGTGCCGTTCGCGTCGAAGACCTTGAGCCCGATCTTGTAGAGGTCGACGAACGTCTTGCAGACCTGCGTGAACGTAGGCAGGTCGAGCAGCTCGCCCAGGACGAGCTTCTTCTGGAGGATGCTCTCGGCCACGCCTTTCTATGCTCCGCCCGCCATCGACGGCGGGTCCCCCCCTTGAGCGGAACCACCTTCGCCGGTGCCCTTCTTCCCGCCGCGCGGCGGCAGGACGTCCTCGATGCGCGGCGGGTCGACGAGGCAGCGGCGCACCTCTTCGATGAACGCCCGGCGATCGAGCCCGATCTTGTCGTGCAACAGATACGTCTTGTCGATCGCCTCGAACGTCAGATCGACCAGCGCCAGGAACGTCTCCACCACGCCTTCGCCCTGTACCGCGACCGCCTCGAACACCGGCTGCTTGTTCTCGGCGCGCATCTTCGCCACCGATTCGGCGGTCGTCGCGTCGCCCAGGTCCTTCTTGTTCCACTGCACCACGCAGGGCAGCGAGTCGATGGAGAGGCCGTTCATCTTCAAATTCTCCACCATGTTCATCCAGTACTTGTAGTTCTCCTGCCGCTTGGCGGGCTGGCTGTCGGCGATGAAGGCGATCGCGTCCGCGCCCTGCAGCACGATGCGGCGCGTGGAGTTGTGCATCACCTGGCCGGGAACGGTGAACAGCTTGAGCTTCACCTTCAGGTTGCCGCTCTTGAACACCAGCGGCAGCGTGTCGAAGAACAAGGTGCGGTCGTCGGCCGTGTCGAGGGTCATGAGGTGCCCGCGCAACGCCGGCTGGATGCGCTGGTAGAGCGAGCGCAAGTTCGTCGTCTTCCCGGACAGTCCTGGTCCGTAGTAGACGATCTTGAGCGTCAGCTCGCGTTGGGCCGTGTTGAACTGCACCTCTCTCCTCTCACTTCATGCCTTCGCGACCGGCGAAAATCCGGCGGCGACCGGCGCGCCTCCGGACAGCGCATGTCCGAACAGCTCGTCCAGCGTGCTCACCGTCACCACCTGCAAGCGGCGGCGCAACGGCCGCGGCAGCTCGAGCAGGTCGCGACGATTCGCCTCCGGGATGCAGACGATTTTCACCCCCGCGCGGGCGGCCGCCAACAGTTTCTCGCGAAGGCCGCCCACCGCCAAGACTCTGCCACGCAGCGTCACCTCGCCGGTCATGGCGACGTCGGCCCTACATGGGCGCCTGCTCAGGAGCGACAAGAGCGCGCAGGCCATCGTCGCCCCCGCGCTCGGTCCGTCCTTGGGGATTGCGCCAGCGGGGACGTGCAGATGGATGTCGTGCGACTCGAACCAGTCGGCCGGTATGCCGAAGTCGGTCGAGCGGCTCCGGATGTACGACAGCGCTGCCTGCGCGGACTCCTGCATCACGCTCCCCAGCTGGCCGGTGAGGATCAGGCCCGCAGCGCGCTGCCCGCGGCCCGGCATCGCCGCCACCTCCACCCGCAGGATCTCGCCGCCGTACGGCGTCCACGCCAGTCCGGTCGCGCAGCCGATGGTCGCCGGTTCTTCGGTGGGATACGGCGCGTAACGCGGCGCACCGAGCAGCGCGTGCAGCTCGCGGATGCCGACTCGCGGGGTTGCCTGCCCCCCTTCGGCGATGCGAAGCGCGACCTTCCGGCAGGCCGAGGCGAGCTCGCGGCCCAGCTCGCGCAGCCCCGCTTCGCGCGTGTAGCCGCGGACGATGGCGAGCAGGGCGGAGCGCGGCAGCACGAGCTGCTCGCTGCGCAGCCCGTGCTCCTGCAAGAGGCGTGGAAGCAGGTGCCGCTCGGCGATGTGCAGCTTCTCGTCTTCGGAGTAGCCGGGAATCTCGATCGGCTCCATCCGATCGCGCAGCGCCGCCGGGATCGTGTCGAGCGCGTTCGCCGTGGCGATGAACAGCACGTCGCTCAAGTCGAACTCCAGATTGAGGTAGTGGTCGCGGAAGGCGTGGTTCTGCTCGGGGTCGAGCACCTCGAGCAGAGCGGCGGACGGATCGCCGCGGAAATCCGCGCCGAGCTTGTCGATCTCGTCGAGGACGAAGACCGGATTCGCCGTGCCCGCGTTCTTCATCCCCTGCAGGATGCGCCCCGGTTGCGCGCCGACGTAGCTGCGACGGTGACCCCGGATCTCCGCCTCGTCGCGTACGCCGCCCAAGGAGACGCGGACCAGCTGGCGTTGCATCGCGCGGGCGATGCTGCGCGCCAGCGAAGTCTTGCCCACGCCGGGCGGACCGACGAAGAGCAGGATGGGACCGCGCCCGTCGGGCTTGAGCTTGCGCACGCCGAGCGCCTCGAGGATGCGCTGTTTGGCCTTGGCGAGCCCGTGGTGATCCTCGTCGAGCGCCTTCCGAGCGCGCGAAAGGTCCAAGGTATCGGGGCTGCGGCGCGTCCAGGGCAGCTCGCAGATCCAGTCCAGGTGCGCGCGCAGCACCGCCGCCTCCGCCGACTCGATCGTCATCGCGGAGAGCCGGCGCAGCTCCTTCTCCGCCTCGTCGCCGGCGGCGCGCGGGAGCTGCGCCTGGTCGACGCGCGCCTTGAGCTCGGCAACCATCTCCGCCTTCTCGTCGCGATCGCCGAGCTCGTGCTGGATCTGGCGCAGCTGCTCGCGCAGGTAGTACTCGCGCTGCGTCTTGCTGATCTCCTCCTTCGCCTGGCTCTGGATGCGCGCCTGCATCGCCAGAAGCTGCGCCTCCTTGGAGAGGCGCTCGTGGATGAGCTCGAGGCGCTTGAGCGGATCGAGCACCTCGAGCAGCTCCTGCGCATCCTGCACCTTCATCGGCAGGTTCGCCGCGACGAGGTCGGCAAGTCGCCCGGGATCTTGCACTCCCGTGAGCAACAGCAGCTGCTCGGGCGAGATCCCCTTGCCGGTGGCGATCAGCTTCTCCAGATGGCCCTTGACGCTTCGCGAGAGCGCCTCGGCTTCGAGCGCGCGATCCCCGCCGTCCGCGAAGGGCAGCTCGTGGATCTTCGTCACGCGCGCGCGCGTGCAGGTCGCGTCGGCCACGACCTCTTCGAGCGTCGCCTTCACCAGCCCCTGGACGAGCACCTTCACACGGCCGTCCGGTAGCTTCCGCTGGCGGACGATCTGGCAGATGGTGCCGAGGCGGAAGACATCCTCCGGGGCGCGCGGAGCGTCGTCATTGCCGTCGCGCTGCGCGACTGCGAATACTAGGCGCAGGGGCGCCTGGAGGGCCTGCTCGACGGCGTTGAGCGAGACCTCGCGCGAGACGAAGAGGGGAACGATCATCGCGGGAAACACCACCACGTCCCGCACCGGCAGGAGCGGCAGCACGTCCGGAATGTCGAGCTCGCGCTCGAGCGCGTCGTCACCCCCCGCCATGGGGGCGACTCTACCGCTTCGGCAGCGCGGACCAGAAGCCTCGGGCTTCTTCCGGTGACCGGACCACCCGGCACCGAGGGAGGCTGGCGAGGAACCGACGTCCGTAAGCACGTCCCGCGATGCGCGGATCGAGGAGCGCCACGATGCCGCGGTCCTGCGCCGAGCGGACGAGCCGGCCGAAGCCCTGCTTCAACGCGAGCGCCGCCTCGGGCACCTGGAAGGCGGCGAACGGGTCCTCGCCTGCGGCGCGCAGCTGCTCGATGCGTGCCTGCACGAGCGGCTCTCCGGGCGAGGCGAAAGGCAGCTTGTCGATCACCACCAGGCTCAGGGCGTCGCCCTGGACGTCCACGCC
>Ga0114129_10002897_pt1 | contig 24007 bp, 23 predicted proteins | sample RhiMetdeltSRZDD1_FD_80071 | JGI IMG/M metagenome (GOLD analysis project Ga0114129, IMG submission 80071) | Populus rhizosphere microbial communities from Tennessee, USA - Rhizosphere MetaG P. deltoides SRZDD1 (version 2) (version 2) | ecosystem: Host-associated > Plants > Roots > Rhizosphere >...
CGACACCGGCGAGCCGATCGCGGGCGACGCGATCCTCTTCGCCGTTGCCCCGACGGCGGGCGCGGCCTTCGCCGCGGGCGGCAGATCGGCGCGCGCCGTCACGAACGCCGCGGGCGAAGCGCAGGTGTTCCTCTTCGCCGGCGCCGTCGAGCCGATCTTCGAGGCCTCCGCGTTCCCCGCCTCGTCCGACGCCGACGCGGTCTACTTCGCCGTGACCGTCGTCGGCGACCGCGCCCCCGTCTGCCAGGTGGAGTGCCCTGTCGCATGGCAATGCGTCGACGGCATCTGCGAGCCGCCCCCGACGCCGCCGCCTGCGCCTGCCGCGCCCGACGTGACGGGCGTCTGGTACACGCGGCACGTCTTCTCCATCCGGCACGCCCTGCCCGGCACGCTGCAGTTCGCGTTCGGCGCGATCCGCGCGTTCGATCAATTCCTCTCGGGCCGGCTGGGGCTGCCCGGTTGGCTGCAGGCGGTCATCGGCTCCGTCTTGCAGGAGTTCATCCCGGGTTGGTTCTACGCGCTGGTGCGGCTCGCCGACGACCTCGGCACGTTGCTCAGCTTCCTGCGCGCCGAAGGGAAGATGAGGATCTCGCCCGGTACCGACGCCGCGCACCCGAGCGCCACGGAGACGTGGACGAGCCTGGTGTTCTACTGGCTCCCGCTCTGCGGCGAGGAGATCGACGGCGATCCCGAAGTCCCGCCCGAGTGCGCCCGCCTCGACGTGGCGACGAGCGACTCGCGCGACGCGCCGTTCTCGCCGCGCTGCCGGGGCGAGGTCCTGCCCACCGTCGCGGTGCACGCGGCGCCGTTCTCGGCGGCGGTCGCGGCCGTTCCCGGGACGGACCCGCCGCGGTGGGAGTTGCAGGTCCCCGACCGTCAGGTCGACGTGGAGATCGGGCGCGCCATGGTCACCGCGATCGACGCCGCCCTCTCGCTCGCCACGCCGTGGCAGTGCATCGCGGAGGCGACCGACTGCCGCGGCGGGCAGCAATGCATCGCCGACTGCGCGGGCCTCGGCGCCTGGGTATCGGACTTCACCAGCGGCGTCGTCCCCGGCGGCGCGATCGAGAGCGCGTGCACCGCGGCAGTCGCTTTCGCCGGACAGACGGTGGTCGACCTGCTCGCGTCGGCGAAGTTCGAATCGGACCTCCTCGCGTTCGGCGGCCGCGCCTCCATCGGGGGCGTCGGCGACGACGATTCCGTCTGCCGCGGCGGCGCCCGGTGCGCGGGTCAGCTCGGCAACGACTCGTTCGACGCCGACCTGCGCTACCGCCCCGCATCGCGCGACGGCGCCTGGAGCGGCGCGTTCTTCGCCAACTCGCCGGGCGACGTCCCCGGAGCGTGGGAAGGGAAGCGCAGCCCCTTCCGGTAGCCAAGCGCAGCCCCTTCCGGCAGCCGCGGCCGCGATTCCAGGCGGCGCTGCAGTCTTTCGCATCGCGGACGTTTGGACGTGCGCTGTAGCGGACACTTCCGGCGTCGATGCGTCCGCAGGCCGACGCCTGGCGCCGCTGGGATTTGACCGCGACTCCGAGCGGATGCGTCCTGTCGGGCGTGGAAACGACCAACCGCAGGGCAGGAGAGTGGCGCGCGGCGATCTTGAAGATCGGCGTCGCCGCGCTCGTTTCGGCCGGCATCTACGCCGGCTACCAGCACTACGTGCAGATCCGGCGCGACGTGGCCGTCCTCATCGACGGACCCGGCGGTCAGGGCGGCGGCGCGCGGTCCGAGATGGCCAAGGACACGCCCGCCGGCTGGCTGCGCGCCGAGAAGCTGCTCGAGGAAGTGCTACGCATCCATCCGCGCAACGCATTCGGCATCATCGCGCTCGCGGACGTCGAGACGCAGCTCGTCGGCGCAGGGTACGCGGACCGCGCGCAGCGCGCCGAAGAGGCGCGTCGCAAGGCCGACGCCAAGGGCCTGCCGTTCGCCGAGCTGTTCGACGCGCATGCGCTGGCGATGCTCCAGGCCGGCAAGGCCGCCCAGGCGGAGGCATACGCCCGTTCCCTGCTGGAGAAGTACCCGGCGCTGCCGGCGGTGCCGCGCTTCCACGATCTGCTCGGCCGGGCGCAGCGCGCGCAGGGAAAGTTCGCGGACGCCAAGGCGAGCTTCAAGCGCGCGCAGGACGCCGACTGGCGCCAGCCGCGATTCGTCGCCGACTACGCCGAGGCGCTGCTCGACGACGGCGACGCGACCGGAGCGCTGGCGGCGTTCGATCGGGCGCTGCAGGCCAGCTCCGGCCACCTCCGTTCGCAGATCGGCAAGGCGCGCGCGCAGACCGCGCTGGCGCTGCGGGACCGCTCCGACGCGAAGGCCGCCCGCGCGCTGCTCGACGAGGTGTTGCGCTCGCCCGAGGGGGAATTGACGCCCGGGCTGCGCGCGCAGGCGCTCGCCGCGCGGGCGGAGGCGCGCCTCGCCGCACAAGACGTCGCTGGCGCCGGCGAGGACGCCGCGGCTGCTCGCGCCGTCGCCCCGAAGCTCGCCGCGTCGCTGCGCGCCCGAGCCATGGTCGACGCCGCCGCGCGCCGGCCGTCCGCGGCGCAGGAATTCGAGGCCGCGATTGCCGCGGACCCCGTGAGCCCGTCCACATACCTCGATGGCGCACAGGCGCTCGATTCGGCCGGCGACGTCGCCGCGGCCGACAAGCTGCTCGCCGCGTACGCCGCCGCGCTGCCGCCCAGCGCGCGCTACCACGTCACCCGCGCGCGGCTCCTCGCGCGCCGCGGCGACACTGCCGGTGCACGCGCGGAGGCCGCCAAGGCGGCAGCGCTCGAACCGGCGAACGCGCTCGCCTACCAGGAGCAGATCCAGGGCGTGCAGCGGGCGCGCACGGCGGCGCGCTGACGGTCAGCGCGTAGGGCCGCCGGGGATCGGCTGCGCCGCTTCGGCGGGACCGAACAGCTCCGTCTCGCGCGCGAGCAGCTCCTTCGCCTCCGTCGCGATTGCCGGGTCGTCTGCGCCCGACGCCGCCTCGAGCTGCGCCTCGAACAGCGCGCGGTCCTGCGCCTTCACCCCGACGGTGCGCGCGTACACGATCCGGGTGCGCGCCGACGACGGCACGCGCGAAAGCGCTGCCTCGAAGTGCGCCCGCGCCTCGCGCAGATCGCCGCCGGCGTACGCCGGCAGCGCGGCGTAGAGCTTTCCCAGCTCGCGCTCGGCGCCCGCCTCGTCCAGATCCGGCGCCAGCTGCGCCACGCGCCCGAGCATCTGCTTCAGATCGACCCGTCGCTCGATGAGCGGCGTGAATCCCTGCGTCCGCGACCAGACCGCCGTGCAGACCGCCTCCAGATAGAGAGGCTCGGCCGCCTTCGCCCCGATCCGCTCCAGCACCGCCTCGAGCGGCTTCCCGGCGGCGGCCGCCGCTGCGGCTTCGGGCTCCAGCGTTCCCCACGCGCGCCGCGCGACCTCGGCGCACGCGCTCGCATCGCGCCCCACCTCGTGCAACGCGTCCGACGACGACACCGCGCCCCGCTCGATGCGCAGCTTCCTCCCGCGCGCCGCCGAGACGAGCGCAACGGCCGGCGCGGGCCCGCGCGCCGCCGCTTCCTCCCAGAGCCGGATGGCGTCGTCGAGCATCCCCGGCTCGTCCCGCCTTTCCCAGGCGGCGTTGGCCCGCGCGATCAGCTCCTGTTGCGTCGCCTGCGAGCTCGCCGTCGATCCTCCCGGCGTGGTCGCAGGCGATGCGGAGCTCGCGCCCGGCGGCGGCTTCGCGGGAGCGGTCGGAGTCGCGCCCGCTTTCGACGCACCCTTCCCGCCCGCGCACGCCGCGGCGACAAGGGCCGCGGCCAGCAGTGCGGTCCTCACCGCTTGCGCGACGGCGGCGGCTTCCCGGCTTTCGCCGCACCCAGCCCGCCGGCGGCCGGCTCGGTGCCCTGCAGAGCGAAGAGCAGGCCTCCGGTGTCGCCACCACCTCCCACCGCCGGCGACTCGTACAGCTCGCACGTCGCCTGCCCGCGCAGGACCAGCTCGCCCTTCTGGTTCTCCGCCCACAGCTCCACGTCCGCGTAGCAGGCGCCGTTCTCCTTGCGCAGCTCCGCGATGCGCCCGTGGCAGGTCAGCTCGTCGCCGGGCCAGACGATCTTCACGAAGCGCGCCGCGAGCCTGCGCACGTGCCCGCGCCGCAGCCAGGCCGTGAGGAGCTGTCCGACGAATCCCATCGCCAGCATCCCGGGCGCGAACAGTCCGGGGAACCCGAGCGCGTGCGCGAACGGCTCGTCGAGGTGGAGCCGGTTGAAGTCGTTCGAAGCCGCCGCGTAACGCGCGATCTGCACGCGATCGATGGCCGGCTTGCTGAGCGGCGGGAGGTCGTCCCCCACGCGCAGCTCGCTCCAGTAGAACGAGCGCGCCAGGCTCTGCTTGGGCTGCTGCACCTGCTTGGGCGGCGTCAGCGCGGGGAGCTGCGGCTGCGGCTTCTTCACCTGCGGCTTCACCTGCGGATGCGACGACCGCGACGGCTGCGGGGCCTTCCGCGCGGGCTTCTTGTCCGCGAGCTTTCCTACCTTGGGGAACTTCGTCACCTTCGCCGGCAAAGGCTTCGCCTTGGCCGGCGGCGGCTTCGCCTTCGCCACTTTGGGGGCGGCCTTCGGCGGCGGCCGCATCTTCTTCGCCGCGCTTCGGCTATTCATGGAGGTCTCCCGGCGCCTGCTTCGGAGCGGTGCGCACCACCCAGAGCTGGCGCGACCGGTACACGACGGCGCCCGTTTCGTCCTTCCCCTCGTCCTCGATGACCACCACGTCGGTGAGGCCGCTCGGGGTGTTGCGCTGCGACACCTCCACCACCTTGCTGCGGACGCTCAGCTTGTCCCCCGCCACGATCGGTCGGGCGTACTCGAAGCTCTGCTCGGCCTGCAGCAGGTGCTTGCCGGGCGAGAGGAGCAGCCCCTCGCGCAGATCGCTGCCCGCGCGGAGCGTCGTGGGGAACGTCGGGGGCGCCACCACGCTGCGATAGCCCGCGGCGCGCGCGGCGGCCTCCTCGAAGTAGATGGGGTTCGACTCGCCGAGCGCCTCGGCGAACCGGCGGATGGCCCCCTTCTCCACCTCGTTGACGGCCGGTTTCGATTCCCGTCCGATGGCGTTGCGGTCCACGATGGTCGCTGCTCCTCACCTGCCCGCGGGCAGGTCCAAGACGGTGATGAGTCCGGGCTCCGCGCCGGCCACCAGCGGAGCCGCGTGCGCGACCGACCACGCGGTGGCCTTGTCGCCCGGAACTCCGCCGGGGATGACGCACTTGAGCCCCGGGTCTCCGATCAGCTCGATCTCGTCGCGCGGATCCGGCGCGCCCAGCGCGATGGTCAGCTCCAGGTGAGCGACTTCCTTGCCGCCGTGGAAGGCTCGTGCCACCTGGTGCACGCCGACGATCCCGCCGCGCGGCACGGTAAAACCTTCGCCCTGCACGTCCTCGTCGGCCTCGACCGGGTCGATGTCCTCGTCCACCTCGTCGACCTCGAGCCCCACGCCGAGCGCCGCCAGCGCGGCCGATTCCATCAGGCCGACGTGGCCGACCGTGCCGTCGTCGACGCCGCGGTCGAACTCCTCCTCGTTCAGGCCTGCCCCGACCTTCCGCTGCAGCTGGAGCCGCCGCGTGCGCGCGTCCACCACGCGGCGCGCCTGCACGCGGTCGACGCGCCCCACCACGTTGCCGAGGGTGGCCGGAAGGCGGTCGAGCACGAACCCCGGGTTCACGCCCGTCCCGAGCAGCGCGACCTTGCGCCGCTCGGCGATGCGATCGAGCCGCTCGGCGATCTCCGGGTGGCGCAGCCACGGATAGGCGAGCTCCTCGCAGGTGGACACCACCGCGACACCTGCCGAGAGCGCCTGCGCGAGCTCGCCTTCCACGCGATCGAGCCTGCTTCCCGTGGCGTGGAGGAGGACGCCTCGCTGCGCCTTCTTGAGCGCCGAGGCCGCGTCGGGAGTGATGGTCACGTCCGGCGCGGGAGCGTCGATGACGTCGGAAAGCTTGCGGCCTACGCGCTGCGGATCGAGGTCGACCGCGGCGACGACCTCCAAGTCGGACTTGGCGAGCACGGCCCGGGCGATGAGCCGCCCGATGGCGCCAAGCCCCATCAGCACGACTTGCGTCGCCAAGCGCGAATCCTCCGTCAGCGCCCCACACCGCTCGCTGGCCCGCTTATAGCCCGACGTTCGAAGGGCGGTACAGTCGAAAGGGAGCACTGCCCAATCTCTGGACAGCCGACCTTCGACTCAGCAACTGTCCACTACTTGCCTGAGCAGACGACCGCTTGTACGCTCTCGACCTGATGCGCAGCCGTTGCTGCGGTGCGGCGAACGGGGCCATGCCCGCCGCTCACAACCCGGGTGACCGCTTTTCGGATGGTCAGACGTCCTGCCGGTGGTCACATGTGCGCTTCAAGCGCACCTCTGTGACATGAGAGACGCCCTCGAACGACTGATCGAGGCGATCGGCGACGGACTGGTAGCCGTCGACCGCGAAGGCCGGGTCACCCGGCTGACGCCGCGCGCCGAGGCCCTCACGGGCATGTCTGCCGTGGAAGCGCACGGCAAGCCGCTCTCCGAGGTCGTCCACGTCGTCGGCGTCGAGGATCGAGGCACGCTCGAGGACCTCGTCAGCCGCGCCTTGCGGGGAGAGGCGGCGGCGCGCTGCCCAGGCGTGCACGCGGTGCTGGTGGCGAAGGGCGGAACCCAGCGCGCCATCCTCGATACCGCGGTGCCGCTCCGCAACGGTTCCGGCGAGGTGACGGGCGCGCTCCTCGTATTGCGCGACACCGGCCCCAGGCGCGCCGCCGAGGAAGAGCAGGCCAGGTTCCAGGCCCAGCTCGTCTTCTCCGAGCGCATGGCATCCATGGGCACGCTCTCCGGCGGCCTCGCGCACGAGATCAACAACCCCCTGGCGTCGGTGCTCGCCAACCTCTCGCTGCTCGAGCAGGAGCTCGCCAAGGTCCTGCCCGACACCGAGCACACGCGCGATCTCCTCGACGCCGTCGCCGAGGCGCACCGCGGCGCCGAACGCGTCGCCCAGATCGTCCGCGGCCTGAAGGTCTTCTCGCGCGGGCTGGACGAGCGCCGCCAGCCGCTCTCCATCGCCCGCGTCGCCGACCAGGTCCTCCACCTGCTCGCGAACGAGCTGCGGCACCGCGCGCGCGTGGTGCGCGACTTCCACGAGGCGCCGGAAGTCGAGGCGAGCGAGGCCCACCTGGGGCAGGTCCTCGTCAACCTCGTCCTCAACGCGGCGCAGTCCATCCCCGAGGGCGAGGCAGACAAGAACCAGGTGACCGTCTCGGTCCGTCGCGGCGAGGCCGGCGACGTCGTCCTCGAAGTGCGCGACACGGGCGCGGGCATGCGTCCCGAAGTGCTGGCGCGCGTCTTCGATCCGTTCTTCACCACGCGACCGGTGGGATCGGGCTCGGGCCTCGGCCTGTCGATCTGCCACGGGATCGTGACGTCGCTCGGCGGCCACATCGAGGCGGAGAGCGTTCTGGGGCGCGGCAGCGCCTTCCGCGTCACGCTACCGGCGGCGAAGTCCGAGGTGCGCGTGCAGCAGCGGACGCCGCCGCCCTCCGGCGCGCGGCGCGGCCGCATCCTGCTGGTCGAGGACGATCCGCTGGTCGCGCGCGCCGTCCGCCGCACGCTGTCGCGCGATCACGACGTCGTCTTCGTCGAGAGCGGACGCGCCGCGCTGCAAGCGATCGCCAAGGAGAAATTCGACCTCGTCATCTCCGACCTGATGATGCCGGAGATGACTGGAATGGATCTCCACGCCGAGCTGTCGCGCACGCACCCCGACATCGCCAGCCGGATGGTGTTCTTCTCCGGCGGCGCGTTCACCACCGCCGCCCGCGAGTTCCTGCGCCGCGTCCCCAACGTGCAGGTGGAGAAGCCGTTCGATCCGGCGCAGCTCCGCGAGCTGATCGCGCGCCTTCTCAGCCCTTGACGCGCTTCGGCGCGCCGTACGACTCGAGCAGCGAGAACACGGCCGGGTCGGCCCAGTTGCGCGGGCCGATGAACTTGAGGCGCAGCGTCCCCGACGAGTCGATCAGGTAGCTCTCCGGGTATTTCGTCGTCCCGTAGGTCTGCGAGATGCGCGCGTTCGAGTCGAGCGCCACCACGTAGGGCGGCACGTTCCCGCCGAAGAACTTGTCGATCACCGGCCAGCCGCCCTCGTCGACGCTGACCGCGACGAGCTGGAACTTGCCCGGGTCCATGGCGCGGGCCAGCTGGCGCAACGACGGCTCCTCGTCGCGGCACGGGGGGCACCACGTCGCCCAGAAGTTGAGCAGCACCACCTTGCCCTTGTACGCGGACAAGTCGACCTGCTTGCCCTCGCGGTCGGGCAGCGAGAACGCCGGCGCGGCGCTGGCGCGCAGCTCGTCCGCGTCGAGCGCGCCGGCGGCGCGGTTGGCCTTCCCGGCGAAGTGCTGCACCGCCTTGCTCACCGCGACCGCGGCGATGGCGATCAGCGCGAAGGCGACGAACGCCTCCTTCACCCAGCGCGGCACCACCCAGGTGCGGCGCGCCGACTTGGGCATGCTCGAATAGGTCCGGGCGGGCTCGCTCATCTCGAAAGCCTTTCCACCAGCTGGCGCACCGTCACGCGGTGCTTGAACGAGCGCCGGCCGTCGATCTCGATGACGGGAATGTCGTTCCGGTGCGCCTCGTAGAGCGCGGGATCCGACTCGATGTCCACCTCGCGCAGCGCGAACTCCACCTGCGCGCGAGCCACCCGCAGCGCCGCCTTGGCGTCGTCGCACAGGCAGCAGCCCGACTTCGTGTAGAGGACGATCTCCCGCATCGCCTACCTGTGCCGGCGGTGCCGCCGGTGGACGCGCGCGACGGGCGGCTGCCCGAGGGCGCCACCGACCAGATACGCGCGAAATGCCTCGCGTGCAACGTAGGGCGCGTGGATGCGCCACTTGAGCCCGTTCACGATGACGGCCGCCAGCGCGATCTTCGGATCGTCCGCCGGCGCGAACCCGACGAACCACGAGTAGTCCATGTACGGCCGCTGGTGATTGGAGAGCGAGCCCGTCTTCCCCGCCACCTCGATGTCGCCGAGGACCGATCGGCCGCGCTCGCGGAACGACGAGGTCGCGGTTCCTTCGGTCACCGTGTACTTCATCATGTCGCGCAGCGTAGCGGCGGTCTCCGGCTTCAGCAGCCGCGACGACTCCGTCGGCTGGAACGCCTGCCCGTCCACTTCCTCGATGAGGCTCGGCTCGAACGCCACACCGCCGTTGCCGACCGCCGCCGCGATCAGCGCCGCGTGCAGCGGAGACAGCTTCACCTTCCCGAAGCCGGCGGCGCTCTTGGCCAGCTCGAGCTTCGTGTCCGGGATGTTGGCGCTCGACTGCTCGACGGGGACGTCCCAGATGGGCCGGTTGAAGAGGAACCGCTCCGCCTCCTTGCGCAGCGACTCGCCGTCGAGGTGCTTCACCGCCATCTTGGCGAAGACGACGTTGGCGCTCTTCGCCAGCGCCATGGAGAGCGACATGCAGCGCCGGTCGATGTGCGGCTTGTCCTCGAGCAGCTTGCTGACGATCCCGCGCAGCCCGCCGTGGTAGCAGGTCTCCGCGTCGGGCGACACGCCTGCCTCGAGCAGCGCCGCCCCGGTGATGATCTTGAAGACGGAGGCCGCCGGGTACAGCGGGCGCGTGGCAAGCCCGTCGGACTTGCCGTCCTTCGCGTACTCGACGAGCGCGAGCACCCTGCCGGTCTTCGGATCGATGGCGACCATGGCGCCCTGCAGAGGCTGATACGTGCGCATCAGCTTCACCATCTGCTTCTGCAGCGCGGGCTCGACGGAGATGCGGACCTTCTTCCCCTCCGGCGAATCGGCGAAGTAGCCGAGCGCGTCGCCCGTCCCGGTCAGCTTCGCCTTCTTCCAGAGCGAGAGCCCCTCGAGGTGCTTGGCGTGCTGCGCCGCCGCGTTCGCGGTGGTGGCCGGCACGGCGTTCACTTCGGCGGGCCGCTCGGAGGCGCCGCCGTCGGGCTGCCCGTCCATCTCCGAGGTGATCGCCGACTCGATCGCGCGCTCGTCGTCGGCGCGGTCTTCGCTGTCGCCCGACTCGTCCGGCGCGGGAGGCGGCTGCGGCAGCGCCTGGGCCTGCCCGGCGTCGGGCGCGGGAACGCCTTCCGACTGGGCGAGCGTCTGCTGGGCGGCGCCAGCCGCCAGGCCGCCGCCGAGCAGGAGAAGGGCCGCCAGAACGACGCCTCGCGGGGCGCCAGGTCCTCGGGGTCCGAGCGTCGGGGTCACTGTACCTTCACTGTACTTCAGCAACCGCCGGCGCGGGCCGTTTCGTTCCGTTCCGGTCATGCCTACATCGCCCCACCCGGGCGTCGCGTTGGCTTGACGGGGACGTGCACGGTTGCGAGGTTGCCGCCCCGTGCTCGAGGTCCTCCGCGAAATCCTCGGCGATCTGCACCCGCGCAGCATCGTCATCGGGCTGCTCCTGCTCTTGCTCGCGGCGCTGCTGAGCCGGTTCGTCAATTCGGTCGTGCGGCGCAACCTGGAGCATCACCGGCTGACGGGGACGCTGCTTCCCGAGAGCGTCACGCGGCTGCAGATCACCCGCCGCATCGTCGACGCGATCATCTGGATCGTCGCCATCTCCATCGGCCTGTCGCAATTCCCCGAGCTGCGCGTCCTCTCGGCGGGGCTGCTCGCGTCCGCCGGCATCTCGGGGCTCATCGTCGGCTTCGCCGCGCGGAGCACTCTCGGCAACGCGGTCGCCGGCGTCACCATCGCGTTCGCCCAGCCGGTGCGCATCGGCGACGAGGTCGAGGTGCGCGGCGAGCGCGGCGCCGTCGAGGACATCACCCTCCTCTTCACCGTCATCCGCCTTTGGGACGGCAAGCGGATGATCGTCCCCAACGAGACGCTCTCGACGGAAGTGGTGAAGAACCTGACGCTCGGGTCCGTCGGCCGCCTGGTGCGGACCGACGTCCTCATCCCGGCGAAGACCGACGCCCGCGCCGCGATGCATGCCCTGCTGGGTGTCGCCGCCGCCGAGCCCGGACTGGATCGCGCGGCTCCGCCGCCCCGCGTCGAGTTCCTCAAGGTCGATCCGGCCGGCGCGCTCCTGCGCTTCTCCGCGACCTGCACCGACGAATCGTCCGCTGCCCGACTGAACCAGGCGCTGCTCGCCAAGGCGGCGCAGGTGGTCTACGGGATTCACGTGTAGTTCGCGGCCAGACGGAATACAGAGTAGAAAAACGTCGTTCCATTCCGGAGGAGATTCGAACGTGAAGAACGCGTGGAACGTCGCCGTCGCTGCTTGCGTCAGCGGAGCTGTCGGGTACTTCGTCGGCCTGCAGATGCACTCGGGGGGCTCGGTCGGCACGCCGCTCCGCGCGGAAACGCGCACGGCCGCGCAGCAGGCGGCGCTGCCTCCGGGTTCCGACACCGTCTACAAGGTCCCGGTCGGCTCGGCTCCGGTGAAGGGGGACCCCGAGGCCAAGGTCACCATCGTCGAGTTCTCCGACTTCGAGTGCCCGTACTGCGGCCGCGCCATCGAGGTGCTCAAGCAGGTCGAGTCGCGCTACGGCAGGGACCTGCGCATGGCGTTCAAGCACAACCCGCTGCCGATGCACCCGGACGCGCCCTACGCGGCACGCGCCGCGATCGCCGCCGGCAACCAGGGCAAGTTCTGGCAGATGCACGACAAGCTGTTCGAGGCGAACGTCTCGCGCACGCCGAATGGCCTCAAGGCCGATCGCATCGACCAGATGGCGCGCGACCTCGGGCTGGACCTCGACCGCTTCCACCGCGACGTCGACGCGCAGGAGACCAAGGACCAGGTCGACGCCGACCAGGCGCAGGCGCGCAGCCTGGGCGCGACCGGCACGCCCTACTTCTACGTGAACGGGCAGCGCATCGCGGGCGCGCAGCCGTTCGAGATGTTCAAGCTCGTCGTCGAGTCGGCGTTGAAGCGGGCCGACGCCGCCCTCGCCCGGGGCGTTCCGCGCAAGGACCTGTACGACACGCTGGTGAAGGACGGCCAGTCCGCGCCGCCCGCGCCCCCGCCGCAGCAGGCGCCCCCGCCGCAGGCCCGCACCATCGACCTCGGCGCCGATTCGCCCTGGACGGGCGCGAAGAACGCGAAGGTCACCATCGTCGAGTTCTCCGACTTCCAGTGTCCGTTCTGCCAGCGGGCCGAGCCGACGCTGCAGAAGATCCTCGAGGCGTACAAGGGCGACGTGAAGCTCGTCTGGCGCAACGAGCCGCTCCCCTTCCACCCGAACGCGGTGCCGGCGGCGAAGGCGGCCATGGCCGCGCACAAGCAGGGCAAGTTCTGGGAGATGCACGCGCTGATGTTCCAGCACCAGAACGAGCTGTCCGAGGCGAAGTACGAGGAATGGGCGAAACAGATCGGCCTCGACCTCGCGCGCTGGCGCAAGGACAAGGATTCGCCGGAGCTCGCCGCGGCCATCCAGGCGGAGGCGCGCTATGGCACGCAGGTCGGCGCCGACGGCACGCCTGCGTTCTTCATCAACGGCAAGCTCATCTCCGGCGCGGTGCCGTTCGACACCTTCAAGCCGGTGATCGACGAGCAGATCCAGAAGGCGAACGCGGCGCTCAAGAAGGGCGTCAGGCCGGAGAAGCTGTACGAGACGCTGGTCGCCGAGAACGCCGCGGCCGCGGTCGCGCACGAGCAGCAGGTCGCGGCGAAGATCGACGTGGGCACCGCGCCGGTGCTGGGCCCGAAGAACGCCCCGGTGACCATCGTCGAGTGGTCGGACTTCCAGTGCCCCTTCTGCGGCCGCGTCGAGCCGACGCTGCAGCAGCTCCGGCAGGAGTACCAGGGGAAGATCCGGCTCGCCTGGAAGAACCAGCCGCTCTCGTTCCACCAGAACGCGATGCCGGCGGCCGAGGCCGCCATGGCCGCCCACGAGCAGGGCAAGTTCTGGGAGTACCACGACGCGTTGTTCAAGCGGCAGGGGGAGCTCAGCCCCGACCTCTACGACAGCGTCGCGCGGCAGCTCGGGCTCGACCTGAACCGCTTCCACGCGTCGATCCAGAGCCACAAGCACGCCGGACACATCCAGGCCGACATGGCCGCCGGCAGCGCCGTCGGCGCGCAGGGCACGCCCACCTTCTTCATCAACGGAAAGAAGCTGGTCGGAGCGCAGCCCCTCGAGGCGTTCAAGCAGCTCATCGACGCCGAGCTGGCCGCGGCAGTGGCGAAGAAGTAGCCGCTCGGGCGCGCGCTTCGAAAAGCACACCGCCGGCGCAGACCGCCGGCGAGTGGCTCTAGACCGGACGGCTCGTTCTGTGCTCGACTGAACGCATGGCGTTCCCCATTCCGTCGCGGCCCCCTCCCGTCCCGGGGAAGGATTATCGGATCCGTCCGCTCAAGCGCGGCGACAGGGATGCGCTGTTCCGGCTGCTCGCCTCGGACGGCTGGGTGGTCCCCGCCGGCGACCAGGAGACGGTCCTCTCCTGGGTCGTGCAGCACCCGGAGATGGAATCGTACGTGGCGCACCACGCCTCGTCGTACTCGAGCGTCTTCGCCGTGCTGACGCTCTCCCACCGGCCCCAGCTCCGGCTGGGCGGGCGACTCGCGTGCATCGATCTGTTCGCTGTCGAGGAAGAAGAGCGCGGCAAGGGCGTCGGTTCCGACCTGCTCGCCGAGGCGATGCGCCGCGCCCACGCGCTGGGCTGCAAGCGCATCGAGCTGCGCCTGCCCGGCGCGCGCGACGATCGGCACGAGTTCTTCGAGTCGCACGGATTCACCTCGAGCGGGGACTCGCTGTTCTTCCGCCGCTTGAGCTCGCTGTAGATGAGCGGTCCTCCACTCCGCTACATCGGCGACATCTCCCGCGAGGACGCCCGGTTGCTGGCCCGCAGCGCGTCCGGCGCGCGCCGCATCCTCGAGTTCGGCGCCGGCGCCTCGACGCAGGTGCTGGCGCAGTCGGCGCCGGAGGGCGCGGAGATCGTCACCGTCGAGACCAAGTCCGAATGGGTGGAGCGCACGCGCGAGAACCTGCGCCGGTTGGGCATCTCGCGCGAGATCCGGTTCGTGCCGTATCGCGGCTTCTGGCGCGCGGTGCAGGGCCCCTTCGAGCTCGTCTTCGACGACGGCGTCGACCGCCTGCGCGCCGACTTCGCCGAGCGCGCCTGGCCGATGCTCGCCGTCGGCGGCGAGATGATGTTCCACGACACGCGCCGCCCGCGCGACGCCCGCGTGGCCCTGCGCCAGGTGGAGCGCGTCTTTCTCGAGGTCGCCTCGATCCACCTGAACCCCGAGGGGAGCAACCTCACGGTCGTCCGCAAGCAGGCTCCGCAGAAGTACGTCGACTGGAACGTCGCGGAAGGCCGCTCGCGCTGGGAGTACGGGCACGCCGAGCCGCCGCCGGGCCTGTGGGAGGACAAAGCGCGGCAGGGCTGACCGGCGAGGCAGCGCCGATCAGCGAGGCAGCTCGCGGGTGAGGCGCGACGTCTTGGCGGCCTCGATCTGCAGCGTCTCCTCGAGGCGCTTTCCGTCGGCGGTCTCGAACACGACGGTGTGCGTGCCGGCGGGCAGCGCGATCGGGTTCGCCTCGGGCACCGGAGTCCAGCGGCCCGTCTCGCGCCCGTCGATGGTCACGCGCGCGACGGGCCGCGTGCTCGCGACCAGGTATCCGATGAGCGCGGAGGCCTGCTGGATCAGCTCGCCTTGCGACGCCGCGAGCCGGACGCCCGCGACCGGCTGGATGGGCAGGCGCAGCATCACGTCGCTGGAACCGCGACCGGTGCGCACCGTCCGGCGAACCGCGACGTAACCGTCGAGGCTCGCGCTCAGCTCGTACTCGCGATCCGCCTCCAGGGGATCCGTGGTCAGCGGCGCGTGGCCGATGCGCTTTCCGGCGAGCTTGATCTCCGCGCCCGTCGGATCGGTGAGGATGTGCAGGCGCGGCTCGCGCGGCGACGCCTCCGACGCCGCCTCTTCGTGCGCCGCGGATACCACCGGCGGTGCCGGCTCCCTGCGTTCGGCCGGCGCGAGCGTTGCCGTCGCCACTTTCGGCGGCGCCTCGGCGGCTGCGACCTTGACCGCGTCCGCCGGAGCGGGTCGGCGCCGGACAGGCGCAGCCGCTTTCGCAGGCGGCGCTGCGGGTTCCGCGACCTTCGCCTGGGCCGGAGCGACCTCCGCGGGCCCCGGAGCGGCCTCTGGAGCCTTCGCCGGAGCCGGAGCAGCCGGCGCGGCTTGCGCGGACGGCGCTGCGTCGGCGGGCGCGCGAACCGGCTCGACCGCCGCCGCGCGCCGTCCCGGCTCGGCCGGCCGTCCGAACCGCGGCGCCAGCGCGACGTACCCCGCGATTGCCGCGGCGACCGACACCAGCGCGCCGGCGATTCCCACCGCGACGACGAGTCCCCGCACGCCGGCCGCGTCCTTGCGCGGCCTGCTCAGCGCGCCGTGCCGTTCGTCGCGGCGCGCCGCGGTCGGCTCCTTCGACATGTCGAGCTCGGCCGCTTCGAGCTCGGCGCGCTCGAGGATGCGCGTCTTTTGCGGCTCGAGCGCTTCGCGCGGGATGGTGCGCCCCGTTGGCGTCGGCGCCCGCACCAGCGTGTCCGCATCGGGCGAGATGTGCCAGGCGCGCAGGGTGTGCTCGACCTCGACGCTTCCTCCACCCGCCATGGCGACGCCGGCGCCGCTGCCCGCCTCGACCGCGACCCGATCGTCGCTCCCGGCGCCCAGCCAGCGGCGCACCCGCGCCTGCTCCTCCTGGTACTCGGAGCGGAACTCCTCGCGCAGGAACGCGGCGAGCTGGCGCGATCCGATGGGCGTGCCGCCCGCCTGGGCGAACGGCAGCAGATCGTCGTGCATCTCGCCGCACGACTGGTACCGGGCGCGCGGGTCGGCCGCGAGCGCGCCGAGCACCACGTTGGAGAGCGCCTTCGGCACCGCCGGATTCACCGTCGCGGGAGGCGGCACGTCGGCGGTGCGCACCTTCTCCAGGACGGCGATGTCGCTCTCGCCGCCGAACAGCCTGCGCCCGCAGATCAGCTCCCACAGCAGCGCGCCGCAGGCGAAGACGTCGCTGCGGCGATCGACGATCTCTCCCCGCACCTGCTCGGGGCTCATATAGCTGAACTTTCCCTTGAGGATGCCCGCCTGCGTCTGCTGCAGCCGCTTCTCCGCCTTGGCGATGCCGAAGTCGATCAACTTCACCAGCCCGTCGAAGCTGACCAGGACGTTCTGCGGGGACACGTCGCGATGGACGATGCCCAGCGGGTTGCCCGAGGCGTCGGTCTTGCGGTGCGCGTAGTCGAGCGCGTCGCACACCCGCGCGACGATGGCGCAGGCCTGCGGGATGGGCATCGGCTCGCTGCGCCGGCGGTAGCGGTCGAGCAGCTGCCTCACGTCGCGCCCCGAGATGTACTCCATCGCGATGTAGAGGCTCTCGTCGTGCTTGCCCAGCTCCAGCACCTGCACGACGTTCTCGTGCGCGAGCTGCACGGCGATGCGCGCCTCGTCGACGAACATCGAGACGAACTCGGGATCCTCGCCGAGCGTGGGCAGGATCTTCTTGATGGCGACGATGCGCTCGAACCCTTCGGCACCGAACGCCTTGGCGGCGAAGACCTCCGCCATCCCGCCCACGGCGATGCGGTCGAGGAGCAGGTACTTTCCGAACGAAACGGGCTGTCGCATCGCGCCGGATCGAGCGTAGTCTCTTCGCAGGGCGACGGGCAACCGGCGCCTGGAGGACGAACCCGATGCAGGCCTGCCACGCGTGCGGCAAGGAGATCGACCCGGGCCTGGGCGGGGTCGGCCGCCGCGACGAATGCCCGCACTGCCGCGCCCCGCTGCACGCCTGCCGCAACTGCGCCGCCTACGACGACACCGCGCGCTACGGCTGCCGCGAGCCGCAGGCCGAGCCCCCGCACGACAAAGACGCCGCAAACTACTGCGATTTCTTCGTCTTTCGGAAGGGCCCGGCCGCGCCGAAGGAAGAGGACCCCCGCGCCAAGGCACTGGCCGCGCTGGACGCCCTGTTCAAGAAGTAGCGGCGGTCAGTCCTCGAGTAGCGGCGGTCAGTCCTCGAGTAGCGGCGGTCAGTCCTCGCCGGACTCGTCGGGCTGGAGCGTATCGACCTGGACCACGCCGCTGTTGCCCAGGTAGACGCGCCCCGCCACGACCGGGTCCACGGCCATCGAGGCGCGGCCGGCTTCGATGCCGCTGCGCCGCGCTGCCTCGGCCGTCTCCACCGCGGTCCAACTGCCGCCGCCGTCGGCGCTGACGAACAGGCCGGCGGCCTTGACCCACGCATAGAGTCGGCCGGCAATCCCAGGGTCGATCGCCGCGGCCAGCACCTCGTTCGTCGCCGGCAACCCGCTGCTCACGGAAATCCAGGTCGCGCCAGCGTCGGCCGAGCGCAGCACGCCCCCGCCGCGCCGCGCGGCGTACACGATGTCCGGATTGCGCGGGTCGATCGAGAGCGTCGAGAAGTTCCCCAGGACGCCGAGGCTCCTCAGCGTCGTGCCGCCGTCGACGGACTTGAACAGCCCGCGACCGTCGTCGAACGCGCCTGCGTAGACGACTTCGGGATTGCGCGGGTCCACCGCGACGGCGCCGATCCTCGGCACCGCGAAAGAAGCCAGCTGGAACGACCTGCCGGCGTCACTGGAGCGGAAGAGTCCCAGCCCGCGGGGCGCCAGATAGACGCGGCTCGCGCTTCCGGGCGCGAAGGCGAGGCGGACGAAGCTGCCGAATGACGGCTCGAATGGCGTGAACGTCGCCTTCGTCCAGGTGGCGCCGCCGTCGGCGGTCGAGAAGACGCCGTTGCCGAGGAGCGCCACTACCGCGCTGTTCGCGTCGAGCGACGACGGCGCGACCGCGGACCCGTCCCATTCGGTCTGCTCGTTGGTCTGCGTCGTCGTGATGCGGACGCCGAAGGGATCGAACGAGTCGGAGCGCGGATGGCCGGCGACCTGCGCCCGCCAGAGCACGACGGTGTGGAACGCCGCCACCATCAACCTGCCGCTCGCGTCGATCGCCAGATCGTTCACCGCGGCGCCCCGGTAGGTGTCGTTGATCGGGAGGAACGTCTTGCCGCCGTCGTCGGAGCGATACGGTCCCCGCTCGGTTCCGGCGAAGATGTGGGACGCCCCCCGGCGCGTCCCGGAAACCGCGACGGACCACACGCCCCTGGGGCCGACCTGCGCCGCGGTCGGCCCGGCCAGCCTGGCGAAGGTGAGGCCGGAGTCCCCGGATCGGAGCACGCCGCCCGCAAGCGCGGCGAGGAATACCGCGGCCGGATCGGACGGGTCGAACGCGATGCCGTTCAGCTCGCCCGGGAGGACGAGGCTGAAGGTCGCGCCGTTGTCGGTCGATCGGAAGAGCCCGTCGATGCCGATCACGAACAGCAGCCCAGGGACCGTCGGGTGCGGGGCGATCCGCAGCGGCACGAAGGGCGATGCGGCGAGGCGCGCAAAGCTCCCGCCACCGTCGTTCGAGACATAGACGCCGTCGTTCTCGTCACCGGTCTGGTTCGCGACGAAGATGGTCCGGGCGCTCGTCGGCGAAATGCGCACGAAGAACGCTGCCTGGAGCTGCAGCGCAGAAAACGCCGGCAGCGACGCGAACGTACGACCACCGTCCGTCGACTTGAACAACGAGGCGATGAACGTCCTCGAGTCCTGCGCGAGGACGTACACCGCCTCCGCATTGGACGGATCGACGGCGCAATCGACGGTGAATGCCGCGGGATGGACTGCATCGCTGGTCCTGCGCCAGGTCTTCCCGAGATCGTCGCTGCGGAAGACGGGACGTCCCGGGGCGGCAGCAGCGCTCGCGCTGTACACCGTCGACGGCGCCGACGCCGACTGGCAGAACCCGCTGCCGAACGGCTCGACCCCTTGCGCGTCGACGAAACCGGTCATCGCCCGCTTCCAGTGGTCGCCGCCGTTCTCGCTGCGCTTGAACCCCGCCCTCCCCGCGAGCGCAAGCACCTCTTTCTCGCCGCGGAAGACGACGCCTTCGCTGAAGTTGCCGAAGAACAGCGCGGGGTCGGGCGTCACGTCGCGACCACGCCGATCCTCGTCGGCACGCGCAGCGACCGAAAGAGACACGACCAGTGCCGAAATGAAAGCCAGGCGCCGATTACACACGGATTCCCCCTTTGATTGAACCTTCTCCGTGACGAGGGGCAGTCGCCGCGGTCCTGCCGCACAGGACGCAATACACGGCCAACCGGCCACGAGGCAATTCGGTCAAAGCGGCCGGCGGTCTACTTCGTCTCGCCCGCGAGCCAGTCGAGGTACGGCTGGTAGCCGGACTCGACCGGGACCGCCAGCACTTCGGGGACTTCGTACGGGTGCAGCTCCAGGATGCGCAGCTTGAGGCGCTCGAGGTGCTCGGCGCGCGTCTTGAGGAGCACCAGGACTTCGTTCTCGTCCTGCAGCTTTCCCTGCCAGCGGTAGATGGAGCGGATCGCCGGCAGCAGGTTCGCGCAGGCGGCGAGGCGCTCCTCGACGAGCGCCTTGGCCAGCTCCTCCGCCTTGTCGGCGGTGGGCAGCGTGGTGAAGACCAGCAGCGCGTCGGTCATCTCGCTGGAGAGTCCTAGCACACGGCGCGCGCCTGCGAACGAAACCCGCCGGCGCCGCCTCAGCCTTTCTTCAGCCGCGAGAGCGCCGAGGCGACGGCGCCGGGTCCCTTGAGGCCCTTCTGCGCCATCCAGCCGATGACCTTCGGCCCGCCCGAGGCGAGCACGCCGAGCCAGCCGCGCATCGTCAGCCGCACCAGCCCGCTGTGCAGCTTGACGCGGATCTTGGCGTTCTCGTCCTTGGCCAGGATGTGCTGGAAGAACAGCACGCCGAGCTCGCCGACGTCCGCGTGCGGCTGGGCGGTGATGGCCGCCACCGCGCCAGGGGCGAGGGTCAGGTCGAAGTCCGGGTCCATCGCCTTGCCGGATTCGAAGACCGGCTTCCCGTCGACCGAATGGAAGCGGAACTCGCCCGGCACGTCGGTGAAGCGGACCCCGACCTCGGCGGCCTTCTTCAGCGACGAGGCGGCGCGCCGCGAGGCGTCGCTCGTCTCGAAGAACCGCCGCAACCTGACCTCGGAAGACTCCGCCGCGGGAGTGACGCTCTCTGACATGGGCGGGAAGCTAGGCTGCCCGGCGGCCGGCAGCAACCACTCGTGCTGCGCCGCGCTGACAAGAAGTCTACACTGCCACTGCCATGACGCCGCGCGAGGTGGCTCGAGCGCTGCGGGAGATCTCCCAGCTCCTGCAGATCAAGGGCGAGAACGCTTTCAAGGTGCGCGCCTACGACCTGGGCGCGGACGCATTCGACGCGCTGCCGGGCGACCCCGGCTCGCCGGGTGGCCTGTACGAACGGGTCAAGAACGGCACGCTCACCGAGCTGGGCGGCGTCGGGAAGGCGATCTCCGACAAGGTCACCGAGTTGGTGAACACCGGACGCCTGCGCTACCTCGACGATCTGCGCAAGGAGTTCCCGCTCGGCGCGCTCGACCTGATGCGCATCCCGGGGTTGGGGCCTCGCAAGGCGGCGGTGCTCATCCGCGACCTGGGGGTGGGGAACCTCGCCGACCTGGAGCGCGCCTGCCGCGAGCACCGCGTGCGGGACCTCAAGGGATTCGGCGAGAAGACCGAGCAGCAGATCCTGCAAGGAATCGAGGCGCTCAAGCTCACCGAGGCGCGCCAGGCGCTCTACGAGACGCGCCGGGTGGCGGAAAAGCTCCTCGAGCGGGTCCGCTCCGCCCCGGGAGTCACGCGCGCCGAGATCGCCGGCAGCGTGCGCCGCTACAAGGAAACGAACGCGGACGTGGACCTGGTCGCGGCCGCGCCGGATCCCGAGCCCGTCATGGAGCGCTTCGCCGCCACCTCCGAGGCGCTCGAGGTGCTCGCGCGAGGGCCGACGAAGTGCACGATCCGGCTGCGCGACGGCTTGCACGCCGATCTGCGCGTCGTCAGCGAGGCGCAGTTCGCCAGCGCCCTGCACCATTTCACGGGGAGCAAGCAGCACCACGTCAAGCTGCGCGGCATCGCGCGCGCGCAGGGCCTGTCCATCTCCGAGTACGGGCTCGCCCGCCTCGACCCTGCGCAGGGGCCGCCGCCGGAGGTCCGCGACGAGGCGGAGCTGTACCGGATCCTGGGGCTCGAGCCGGTGCCGCCGGAGATGCGCGAGGACTGGGGCGAGATCGAGCTGGCGGCGAAGTCGGAGCTTCCGGAGCTCATCCAGCAACGCGACATCCAGGGATTCGTGCACTGCCACACGACCTGGTCGGACGGGAACGCCTCGATCGAGGAGATGGCGCGGGCGGCGCAGGCACTGGGGGCGAAGTTCATCACCATCAGCGACCACTCGCAGGCGGCGCACTACGCGGGCGGGCTCACCGTCGACCGCCTGAAGGCGCAGTGGGACGAGATCGCGGCGGTGCAGGAGAAGCTGCCCGGCATCCGCATCCTCCGGGGCAGCGAGGTGGACATCCTCGAGGACGGCCGGCTCGACCTGCCCGACCCGGTGCTGGAGAAGCTCGACGTAGTGATCTGCTCGGTGCACCAGCGGTTCAAGCTCGACGAGGCAGCGCAGACGGAGCGGATCCGGCGGGCGCTGTCGCACCCGCTGTGCCGGATCTGGGGCCACCCGACGGGCCGCCAGATCATGCAGCGGCAGGAGATCACCGCGCGCTGGGAGGAGCTGATCGCGGTGGCCTGCAAGAACGGCGTGGCGGTGGAGTGCAACGGGTCACCCCGCCGCCTCGACTTCGGCGCGGACCTCTTGCGCATCGCGCGCCGCCAGGGGTGCAAGGTGTCCTGCTCCGTGGACGCGCACTCGGTCGCGGAGCTGGGCAACCTGCACTACGCGATCGGCACCGCGCGCCGCGGCTGGACGGAGCGCGATCGGGTGGTGAACGCGCGCGGCCCGGACGAGTTCCTGAAGATGCTCCGTTCCTGATCCGAACGGCCGCGACCGGTGGCGCTCCGGTGGCGCCACGCACTGGCGCTCCGGTGGCGCCACGCACCGGCCGCGGCGAATTCCGTCGATTCGAGCGCGTTCGCGCCCGATCCGCGTGGCACGCCGGCTGCTCTGCGGAGCGCGCGGAGGTGCCCCGTGGAACAGGTGAAAGAGTGGAAGTACTCGGCGATCGTCTTCTTCCTCGGCGTGCTGGCGATGCTCGTCGCCGGCGCGTGGCGCGAGCTGGAGCGGCCGATCCTTCCGGCAGCCACGGTGGACGCGACCTCGCCCGAGCAGCCCCAGATGGGAGATCCGCAGAGCAACGAGATCGCGGATTACCCGCAGCTCGACTGAGGCAGACCGTCAGCGCGTGCAACGAGATCGCGGATTACCCGCAGCTCGGCTGAGGCAGACCGTCAGCGCGTGACGGTCAAATCGACCGTCGCCTCGACGGCGCTGAGCGCGCGCAGGCCGCGGAGCGCGTGCAGGGTGTAGCCCGAAGCGAAGAGCCACGCGGCGAAGAACGCCACCGGCACCAGGAAATCCCTCATGCTCTTCTTCATCGCTCCTCCTCACCCGCACAGTACGGGTACGCCGGTGGGGGACCAAATTTCTGCGTCCGCCGTTCTCCGGCGTTCGGGAGCAAGGACAGACTAGCGCGGAGCTCGATGGGAAGCGTACGGTCGGCCGGCGGGCAGCACCCACGTCCTGCTGCCGGCCGGGCGGACCCGATCAGCACGGCCGGACCCGGTCAGCGCAGCGGGAGCCGGTCAGCGCGGGTCAGCGCGGCGGGAGCCGATCAGCGCGGGTCGCCGTCGGCGGTGAAGTGAGCGTGCTCGGGCGGCGTAGGCGTCACGCGCAGATCCATCGTGCGCTCCACCACGCGCAGCGCGCGGAGACCCTTCAGCGCATGCAGCGTGTACCCGGACACGGCCACCCACAGGGCGAGGAAGGCGACCGGAACCATGTTCTCGCGGAACGCTCTCATCGCATCCTCCTCGTGCGGGAGACAGTATCGGTACGCGCACCGAAATCTAAAATTTCGGCGCGAACTGCGGTGATCGATGGCGTGGGTGCGCGTCGTTCGTTCTGCGGCCGTGTGGTCGTGCAGCGTGCGCAGCGACGCGAAGCAGAGTGCAGCTCGGCGAGGCTACGTCCGCTTCGCCGCGGTGGCCAGCGTGCTCGGGCAGCTGGCGTGCGCGGCGTGGACCGGAGCAGTCACCGTCACGTCCATCGTCGCGGCGACGCGCGGCCCGTGCATCCTTCCGACCGCGTCGATCGTGTACACCGAAGCCGCCATCCACAGTGTGAGGATCGCGACCGGGATCATGTTCTCTCGAAGTGCTCTCATCGCATCCTCCTCGTCAGGCAACCACGGTCTTCATTACGGCCTGCCGGATTCGCTATTTCGAGGAGGCTAAGTGCGAGCCGCGTGCCACATCGCCAAACGGCGCTGTGGGGCCGTTTTACGCCACTTCGGGCACAGCGCCCGCCCAGGGATGGGATGCGGCGTCCCGGAACCGGACGGTGCTCCGTGGTGCGGAGCACTCCGCGGTGCGCGCTACAGAGAGAACTTCGCTTCTTCGAGCAGCTCGCGCACGCGGTGGAGGAAGGCGTTGCCGGTGACGCCGTCGATCACACGGTGATCGTACGAGAGCGTCAGGTACATCATCTGGCGGACGACGATCGCGTCCTCGCCGCCGATCTCGCGCACCACGGCGCGCTTGACGATCTCGCCCATCCGCAAGATGCCGACCTGCGGCTGGTTGATGATCGAGGCGCCGAACAGGTTGCCCTTGAGCCCCGGGTTCGAGACGGTGAACGAGCCCCCCGACAGCTCGTCCGCGGTGAGCTTGCCGCTGCGCGCGCGGGCGGCGAGGTCGTCGAGCGCCCGCGCGAGGCCCAGCACGCTCTTCTCGTTCGCGCGCCGCATGACGGGGACGAGCAGTCCCTTGTCAGTGTCGACCGCGACGCCGAGGTTGATGTCCTTGCGCACGATGATGCTCTCGTCCTGCACGACCGCGTTCATGCGCGGGAACTCGGAGAGCGCCTGGATGGTGGCGCGGCAGAGGCCGACGAGGAAGCTCGGCGCGCGGCCGGCGGTCTCCTTCGCCTTCTTCCACTCCTCGCGCA